>Ga0208373_1004703_pt1 | contig 12006 bp, 13 predicted proteins | sample RifOxyC2_FD_184036 | JGI IMG/M metagenome (GOLD analysis project Ga0208373, IMG submission 184036) | Soil microbial communities from Rifle, Colorado - Rifle Oxygen_injection C2 (SPAdes) | ecosystem: Environmental > Terrestrial > Deep subsurface > Rock core/Sediment | place: Rifle, Colorado... | reverse complement strand
GGTATGGACAGAATGCGATTCTATCCATACCGATCGACCGGGGTAACTTCAGCGAGCGTACGAGTAGGGGTAGAATCACATTCTACCCCTACTCGTACGCTCGCCACTCACATTAGCCGCCCCCCCTCAACACCACTATCATTATTTTATAACTATTATGCTTAAACATTTACAATCCTCCGACCCCCTCATCGCCTCATCAATCCAAAACGAACTCGCCCGCCAGCGCAACGTGATTGAACTTATCCCGTCCGAAAACTTCACCTCTCTCGCCGTGCTCGAAGCGCTCGGCAGCGTTTTGACGAACAAATATTCCGAAGGCTATCCGGGCAACCGCTACTACGGCGGCACGGAGAACGTTGACGCGATTGAAACCGAAGCCATCGAACGCGCGAAAAAACTTTTTGGCGCCGAACACGCCAACGTGCAACCGCTGTCCGGCGCGCCGGCCAACATCGCCGTTTACTTTGCGCTGCTTGAACCCGGTGACACGATCCTTGGCATGGATCTATCGCATGGCGGACACTTAACGCATGGGCATCCTGTTACTTTCATGTCCAAGGTGTTCAACTTCGTGCGTTATAAAACGGACAAGGAGACCGGACTGATTGATTACGACAATTTAAGAAAAATGGCCGAAGAACATAAACCGAAATTAATTCTGGTCGGCTATTCCGCGTACTCGCGAGAAATTGATTACAAAGAAATCCAAAAAATCGCGGACAAAGTTGGCGCGTTAACCATGATGGACATGGCTCACATCGCCGGTCTCGTGGCCGCGGGTGAGATGAACAATCCGGTTCCCATCTTCGACGTTGTCACGACAACAACGCACAAGACGTTGCGCGGTCCGCGTGGCGGACTTATCCTATGCAAGGCGAAGCATGCTAAGAAAATTGACAAAGCCGTTTTCCCTGGCCTGCAAGGCGGCCCGCATGAGCACAACATCGCGGCCAAGGCCGTGGCCTTCAAAGAAGCGGCTACGCCAGAGTTTAAGGCTTATGCCAAACAGGTGATGAGAAACGCCAAAGCGTTGGAAAAATCTTTGGGCTCGCACGACTTCAAAATCGTCTTTGGCAAGACGGACAACCACTTACTTTTGATTGATTTAACTGATAAAGATATTTCCGGCAAGGAAGCGCAAATTCTACTCGACACCGTCGACATCACTTGCAACAAAAACATGATTCCCGATGATCCGCGCAGCCCGATGGATCCGTCCGGCATCCGCCTCGGCACTCCGGCCATGACCACGCGCGGTTTTGTTGAAGAAGATTTCAAGTTGGTCGGCGATATGATCGCGCACATTATCAACAATCCGGGCGATAAAGAAATTCACGAGCGGGTAAAGAAACAGGTGGCGGAGTTGACGGAAAAATATCCGTTGTATCCTGAACTAAAATAATTTCACCCCACTTCAGTGGGATACGCGCCCACGCGCACTTAGACACGAGGACGTGCAAACGTTGCGCTGGCCAATTGCGACGGTGGTGCGAACCAGATGTTCGTGGGAGCGTATCCGGATGAATCCGGGTAAAATTAATTTCAAAAAAAAGCAGCCCACCGATGCGCCGGTAGGCTGCTGTACTGCTAGTTCTTGAGCTCGTGCTCGATTCGCTCGATGTCGAAACTGATTCCGAGCAGAATCCCCTTGCCGAGGAAATACGCTGTAGCGCGGAAAGAAATCTCCTCCGCCGTCGGCTCACCATCACATTCGCTCGCGCTTGTGTACGGCCAGCCAAACAAAAACAACTCATCGTGCACATAGTCGCAGAAGTTGAACACTTCCCGACCATTCCCCGCGTTCACCTCCTTGGCCACGAACCGCTTCCATTCGCCCAGATCAACCGAGGCGTTATAACGTCCACGCAAGAAGTACTCGGCGCGCTTGTCATCGTCAACGTCAAGCCTGACGTGATGAATCGACCCGGCACACGACAGCTCGTCCACGTCCACTATCGTATACCGCGACTCCGGCAACCAATCCACCGTTCCCACCGCAACGAACGCCTTGACCTCCTTGTCGTAGGCGAGATCGTTGGTGGTGAAATTGGTGCGCGTGTTGTTCATGCAGAAAATCACACCGATGAACACCGCGAGATGAACCAATGCCAACCCCACCATCCGCCCCTTGTACAACTTGATCATCGTGGCCGCTGTCTCAGAACGGCTCGCGGCTCCGATCTTAAACAAGACAGTCCACTCCTCGCCGATCGCGATCTTGACCTGCGCGAAGATCGTATACGCGCAGCAACCGACAAGGATCAGAAGCAACAACGGGTTCACGAACCTGAATCCCTGTGCAACCGCAACACACGTGGCCCCGAACACCGGCGCCCACGTCAACGTTGTGAACCGCGAAACGATTTCCTTCTTCTCCTTGTACAACTTCTCCATGGCCGCTCGCGCCTTCCATGCATCCTCCGCAACCTCGAACTTCTGAACTTCGTCCGCCAATGGTTTCAACATTTTGTCCCCCTTAGTTAGTTTGTCAAGTTACAGAAAACATAACAGAATATCACATCCTAATCATTTTGTCAATTATTTCACGCCATTTACAATAAAATTAAACGAATTTCACCCCACTTTCCTGTCCGCCATAGCTTCTGCGAAGGCGGAAGTGGGATACGCACCCGCGCGTGTTGGTTAATGCAGGTACGTGCGATTACGATGTTCGTGGTAGCGTATCCGGTTAAAGCCGGGCAAAATTAATTCAACAATATGCAAAACAAATTACTCGACGGAAAAAGTTTAAGCGAAAAAATTATCAAAGAAATACGCTCCACAGTGCTCAACATGAACGAGAAACCAGGCCTCGCCGCCATTCTTGTTGGCGATGATCCAAGCTCGCATCTGTACGTCAGACTGAAGAAAAAGGCGTGCAATTTTTGCGATGTGCTGTTTAGCCAATATCTTTTCAACAACACGCACTCCGACAAAGACGTGATTGATGCGATTGAATTCTTGAACAAGGATCCGCAAGTCCACGGCATTTTGGTGCAACTCCCCTTGCCGGCCAAGTTTAACACCGACAAAATCATCGCCGCGATTGATCCAAAAAAGGACGTTGACGGTTTTCATCCGGCGAACTTGAAGCGGCTGGAATCTTGTGATCTGCAAGTTGTCTCCCCGCTCGTGCTTGGAATAGTTGAACTGATCAAGGAGACGAAAGAAACAATCGAAAATAAAAAAATCGTTATTCTCTGCAATCACAAAATCTTCGGCGCGCCGTTTCATTGCTTCTACGGCACGAACAACAACATCACCATCATTACACCAGCCTCGACTGCGCAAGCAGGCGGGCCGGACGAAGATTATAAAACAGCCGCGGCCGAGGCGGACGTGCTCATCGTTTCCGTTGGCCGGCCGAACTTCATCAAAGCGCGCTCGATCAAACAAGACGCCATCGTGATTGACGTCGGTATCAACAAAGTGGACGATGAACTCGTCGGCGACGTTGACTTTCGCGATGCGCTCAACAAAGTGAAGTTCATCACGCCCGTGCCGGGCGGCGTCGGACCGATGACGATTGCGATGCTGTTGCGCAACTTACTCGCCTTGGCGAAGGCGCAGGTGTAGGAGATTGCCGCGCAAAGCTCGCAATGACGCACTACGCCCTACGGGCGTAAGGGTGCTACCGCCATCGGCGGTGAATGATTACGCGCGAAGCGCGTGACGCCCCGCTAATCGGGGCGTCATTGCGAGCGCAGCGCGGCAATCTCCCACACTCACCCCACGCGCGAAGCGCTACTTGCGTTCATCCACATCTTATTAACTTATCCACCTTGTAAATTCCTGCCAATTACATAAGATAAATCTGCGTTCCACCACCACAACTTTGGACTTTGGACTTTTAACTCTGGACTCTAGACTTGCGCTCACCATGAACGAATTAGACAAGTTAAAAATCCCTCCCCAAAACCTCGAAGCCGAACAATCCATGCTCGGCGCACTTTTGATTGACAAGCGCGCGTTCGACAAGGTGGCGGATATTATTCGCGGCGAAGATTTTTACAAAGACGCGCACCGACTGATTTACGAAACCATGGTCGGGCTCTACGCCAAGCAAGAACCGATTGATCTTTTGACCGTGTCGAATTCGCTGGAAGAAAAGGGCCAGTTGGAAAAAATCGGCGGCCGCAACTATCTCGCCAGCACCGCGCAAATGGTACCAACGGCGAGCCATGCTTTGCAATACGCGCAAATTATCAAAAAGAAAGCCACCCTCCGCCGCATGCAAGGCATAGCGCACGAGATCGCCGACCTTTCAACACAAGAAGACGAGGACGTGGACGTCCTGCTCGACACGGCGGAACAAAAACTTTTTTCCGTTTCTCAACAATTTCTCAAACAAACATTTACACCGATCAGCAGCATTCTCGGCGACACGTTCGACCGCATTGACGAACTGCACAAAAATACCGGTCAAATGCGCGGCCTGCCCACCGGGTTCACCGATCTCGACAATCTTTTGGCCGGACTGCAACGGTCGGACTTGATCGTCCTCGCGGCTCGCCCGTCCGTGGGCAAAACCTCGCTGGCGCTCGACATCGCGCGACAAGTCGCGGTCAAAGCCAAAGTGCCGGTCGGCATTTTTAGCTTGGAAATGTCCAAGGAACAACTGGTGGATCGTCTGCTTTGCGCCGAGGCGAACGTTGATCTGTGGAAACTCCGCACAGGAAAACTGTCCGATCGCGAAGGCGACGACGACTTCCCACGCATCGGCCACGCCATGGGCGTGTTGTCCGAAGCGCCGATTTTCATTGACGATTCCGCTTCGCTCAATATCATGGAAATCCGCACGAAGGCGCGCCGTCTGAAATCCGAATACGGCCTCGGCCTCATCATGCTTGACTATATTCAACTCATGGAAGCGCGGGCGGACGCGGAAAATCGCGTGCAAGCGGTGGCGGAAATCACGCGATCGCTAAAAGGTATCGCGCGCGAACTCAACATTCCCATTCTCGCGCTGTCCCAGCTTTCTCGCGCCGTGGAAATGACCAAGCCGGCCATTCCGCGCCTGGCGAACTTGCGCGAATCAGGATCGATTGAGCAAGACGCGGACGTGGTGCTTTTCATTTACCGCAAAGCGGCTGATCGCAACTATCGGCTGGAGGATTTGTCCGCGCAAGAAAAACATTTGGCCGAAATTCACATTGCCAAGCACCGCAACGGCCCGACCGGCATGATAAAACTTTTCTTCGACGCCAATCGCGCCTGTTTCCGAAATCTCGACCGCAAATTCGGTGAATCCAATGCTCCGAGCTCGCTTGATTAGTACGAAGCGAATTGAGAGAACGAATCGAATTGAGCGATTGAACAATTAAGCTGAATAAATTCGCTCAATCTCTCAATTCTCTCAATTCACTTTACGACTAAATTCGCTCAATCTCTTAATTCGCTCAATTCGCTTTCCCTATGTTTGATAAATTAAAAATGTTGCAACAGGCCCACGCTCTCCAATCCAAAATGCAAGCCATGAACTTTTTGCACGAGGAAAAGGGAATCAAAATCGCCATCAACGGCAAACAAGACGTTCAGTCCATTGAAATAACGGACGCTAATCTTCTGCAAGACAAAGAATCGCTTGAACGATCCCTTTGCTCCGCTGTGAACGGCGCCATCTCCAAATCCCAGCGCGAGGCCGCCCTATCCATGAGTAGCGAACTCGGCGGTCTTTTTTAATTTGTGTTCGCATAAAGCACTTGTCTTGTCACTTACAAACGACATGGTTGACATAATTGAATGAAATCTAAAATCATAAATCGAAAATCTTAAATGCCCATCAGCTTACTTACCGACCATAAGCATTTTAGATTTCCGATTTATGATTTGCGATTTACCCTTTCAAATTGCTTAATTACCAAATAACAGCCGCCGCCCTCTACCCTATCTGTTATGTTAAACTACCCCGACACTATAAATAAACTGATTGAGTCCTTCTCCCGCCTGCCCGGCGTCGGCCGCAAAACAGCCGAACGTTTTATTTTTCACGTGCTGAAATGGCCGAAAGAAGAAGTGGAAAAATTTTCTTTAAACATCAAACAGTTGCTCGCGCATAATTTTCTCTGCCCAAACTGTTTCAACTTTTCCGAACACGAAGGACTCTGTTCTGTTTGTTCCAATCCGAACCGCGACACCGCCACGCTTTGCGTTGTCGAAGAATTTCACGACGTGCAAGTGCTCGAAGCCACCGGCGCGTATCGCGGTCTTTATCACGTCCTCGGTGGCCGCATCGATCCGCCGGAAGGCATTACGCCGGACAAACTGCGCATTCGCGAACTGCTCGAACGCATCAAAAAAAACAACGCGCGCGAAATTATTCTCGGGCTCAATCCGGACATTCAGGGCGAAGGCACCGTTCTTTATCTCAAAAACATTTTGCGCCCGCTCAACGTCAAAGTCACGCTCCTCGCCCGCGGCTTACCAATGGGCGGTGATATCGAATATGCTGACGAGGTTACACTCACGAACGCACTAAAGGGGCGGCAAGAGATAAAATAACACGCTTTACATTATAAACCTCCCCGATGGTGTTTTTTGTAAAATTAAACACAAAAACAACGAACTATTGACAAATCCATAAAAATAATATATTTTATATTGTCGGCTTCAAATGGGAATCTGCGTAAAATCTATTAACGGAGGAACGAATGAAAAACAGTTTGGCAATGCTCTTTCTCTTTTCGATGATGTTGTTCGCCGCCAGTGGTTGCGAACAGGTCATCCCGCGAGTGACCTTCAGTTACGAGAAGGTGTGTTCAAAAGAACAGACCACCGCGGTAACGGATTTCGTGCTTCAGTGCGCGAAGAATGCCAACCCGCTGTCTGACGAAGAAGGCGAGGATTTGGTGAGAGAGTGCCGTTATTCGGGCGAAGAAATCATCTGCCCGCCAGTACCCTCGTTTATGTTTTGTCAATCAGTAAATGGCGGATGCAGCCCGGCCATGCCGTGCACGCAAGCCAGCACCGCCGAAGAAAAAGAAACTTGCGAAACACACCAACGCGTGTACGTTCGCAAACAAGAGCAAGATTAGTATTGATTTATACGCCCCGAAGCCACCTTGGCTCGGGGCGCTTTTTGTTATCTCTCATATGCTGACGAAGTGACACTCACGAACGCACTAAAGGGGCGGCAGGAGATCAAATAATTTTAAAATAAAACCGCCCGGCAAAGTTTTGCCGAGCGTATTTTTTTAGATTCGCGGATGGCCACCGGGCCTACCGTCGACCGCCGCTCTCGTCTGGTTGCCAAACTTCTCCTGCATCGCTCGCCACAACTTCAACGCCTCATCCGAATCAATCTGCGTCCCGTACTTATTCACCAGCGGCCGATTGTCGCCGAGCGCTTCCGCATCAAGGCCTAGAAGCGTCAACACTCGTACGAACAGCCCCATCGGCACCGGGACACGGAAAGACACCTGCTTGCCACTTGCTTCTTCCACGCTGTAAACCACATCGTCTTCAATCTTGAGCTCAACCTCAAGAAAATAATCCCGACCAATGGCAACCGACTTTTTGTAATTAATCAGTTCAACGAACGTGACTTCGCGCTCCCTGACAACGATCGGCCCCGCGCCAGTCGATTCGTCCTTGCGCTCCGCCACTTGAGTTTTGACGCAATTGTCATCGCTCTCCACAAACTTCACCAAGTCCGCAAACTTGTCCGGCCGAATCATTGAAAACTTTACCAACATGACCCACCTCCCGTGGCACCGCCACATTAGAGAAACTACGCTTTCCCGCGGCACCGCCGCGTAAAAGCAATTTGACGTTATCAAACACTTTCCACCATGTCAAATAAAACAATCACACCCGTTCGCTTCATCTCCATTTACTGTATTCTACCAACATACCCACTACTACCTACTTCCTACAATCTACTACCTAACCTCCCATTGACATCCCCTTTTCAATATTCTAAAATGCAAATCCAGCGTTCTTTGACAATCCGGGGACAGTCCCTTGATTGCCATGATTAACTCTATTGCTTCTGATTCGTCGGCTCCCGCCGTGGCGGGACCGGGACGAGTGAAGCGAGGAGGAAAAGATGAGAGAAGAATCAGAATTGGTCAAAATCCCGCACCTTGTTTTGTTGTTATCAATTGACCTGGATGAATTTATCAGGCCAAGCGGTATCATGAAACTGTCAGTTAAGGCGTTCGGTCACTATGCGGCAACCGAAGAATCCACGAAATCAGACATGAAAAAAGGACACCTTCATGATGTCGAATACTTGAACACCGAAATAGTCGGTGGTGGATGTCCGGTACTGAATGCCACTCCGCAAGAATACGGCCATCCGGTCGAATTTCGCTCCAACCATCCTGATTTTTTGAATCATTACAGCGGAAGTGGTCGTGGATTTTTTTTCTCCGGCGAACTGCACGGCTCAATCGGCCTGTACAATGAAATATTCCTGATGCTTTGCCAACACTTCGCTCCGAGGCTAAAGCTCAAACACACTGTCCATTTTGACTTCAAACAACACGACCATGACACCTCCGCGCCACCAATCTTCAATAATTCTATTCCCGCACAGGTTTATCGCGGTTTTTCCACACCCGGTATCGACGGCAACGGCATCATCGGCCTGGCGCAGGATCCGCCCGTGAATTGCAGCCAAGAACAAGTCTTGCAGGAAATCATCGGTTGCCTGTTCGCAAAGATGTCACGACATGGCGTGGTTCTGCAGGAACAGAGACGACTATTTTTGACTAACATGCTCGGCATCAAACCATAAAGGAGGAAAAAAGATGAACAAGGCAATTTTCTGTTTCGTGATTCTTTTTTTCAGCGGATGTAAAACCACCGACATGGAAACCGTTCGTTTGTCAACCCACACTGTTTACGATTGCACGATTGTTAGCAAAAGAACCCTTTCCGACTTTGTGAGCCAGTGCGCCGGTAACCCGCCGACACTTGACGCTTCTAACTCCGCAGAATATAACAGTCGGGTTACCAACTGCACCAAAAGAGCCCAGGAGCTGTTTTGCCAGCCGCTTCAGCCGGACACAAAACCCACGGCCACGCCGTAGCCATTCAGCACAAAAAGGAGAGAGAAATGAATAAAATTATTTTCTGCGTCATGGTTCTTTTTCTCTGCGGTTGTCAGATCACCAGCACCCCGTCCGTTGTTTACGACTGCGCCGAAGCGGACAAACCGGCCATCTCTGACTTCGTCATCAAATGTTCCGGCGGGCAAACACCCTTCTTTGAAACCAACAACGATTACAATCACCGCCTCAACAACTGCACCGAAAAGGCCAAGCAAATCTTTTGCCGGCCGATTGCACCAAAGTCGGACGAACCGACATCGCCCCAATAACCGCACCAACAGCCCCGCCGCGGCGGGGCTGTTTTTCGTTAACCAAAAAGCCCCGCTTTCCGCGAGACTTTCTAATTTTTTTCTCTCACCATTTCCGTTACCTACTCCCTACATCCTACATCCTACATCCTACTACCTACACCTTCACTATCTTCAACTTCGTAAACGGCTGTCTGTGTCCGGCTTTGCGGCGATATCGAGTTTTCGGTTTGTATTTGATAATCACCACCTTTTTCGCTCGACCCTGCGCCACCACCTCCGCCTCAATCTTTTTGCCGGCCACCGTTGGCGTGCCGACTTCTACTTTCTCACCATTTTCATCGGCAATAAGGAGCGGCTCAAACATCAGCTTGGCGCCCACTTCCGCTTCCAATTTTTCCACGTTCAATTCCTGACCAACCGTGACCTTGTATTGTTTTCCACCTGTTTTGATTACCGCTATTGTCATACATTTGTGATTATAACTTTAGACTTTAGACTTTGCACTTTGCACTTTGCACTAACAATGATAACGCAATGATACATCATTATTTAATCGTAGTCAAGCGCCGGTTTTCTCGAATCTTCGTGCGATAAGCGTAGGCTAAAATTAGCATAAAGACTACCACTGCCACGATAAATAAACCAAGCAATGGCCAACCAAAATCTTGCGCAAAATAGACCAAACAGCCAAAAGCCACCGCAATGGCATATAAAAACATCACTGCTTGTTTCTGACTAAACCCCGCTTCAAGTAGCCGATGATGCAAATGTTTGCGGTCGGCCGTGGAAAAGGGAGAATTATTTTCCATTACCCGCCTGATAATCGTCCAGATGAAATCTAAAATCGGGATGCTTAACAACATGAGAGTGACACCCACCTTGCTGCCACTGACAATGGAAAGCGCGCCAAGTAAAAATCCGGCCATAGTACTGCCGCCTTCGCCGAGAAAAATGGACGCGGGATTGAAATTAAACACCAAAAAACCAATAAACACGCCGATCAAAATCAGCGCCAGCATGGCCACGTCGTATTGAATGATTTCGCCCTTGTTAAGCGCCGTTAAAAAAATAAATGTCGCGCCGATCACCGTCACGCCGGAAACCAAACCATCAACGCCGTCGAGCAGCTTCGTCGTGTACATCATTCCCATGAGCCAAATGAAGGTAAAAACGTCGGCGAATAAAGTGATTTTGTATGGAAAACCTTGATACCAAAAGAGTGTCCAATCAAAGTTATTCAGCGACACCATGCCATCGCCAAACGGATTGGTCATCGCGTCAATGCCAATGCCGCAAACAATCACGCTCATCACGGCCGCGATCGGCCAAAGGATTTGATAGCGCGGTTTCAAGTTATACTTGTCGTCAAGGTATCCGCCCACGGCGAGAAAACATGAGCCAAGGAAAATGCCAAAAATATTTTTCAGAATAATCGTGTCGCCGATCAGATCGTTCCGATACCATGAATAAAACAGCATGACCAAATTGACGCTCAAAAAAATCGCCAACCCGCCAAGCAGCGGCGTTGGTTTTTTATGTAACTTTTTTACACCGTCCGGCTGATCAACTATTCCCCTCCGCCGCGCGAACAAAATAACCGCCGGCGTTAAAACCAAGCAAACAAAAAAAGAGGCAAGTAGCGCGATGATTAAAGTTACACTAGACATAAACAAAATCTTTCATTATGCGTTCCGCGCCTGAATGCATCACTAATCCCTCCACTCCGGTCGGGATGACAGAATATTACTTTAGACTGGCGTTCTGACCTTTGACTTTAAACTTGCGCCTTGCAACTCTACGCTTCAGACTTTTGACTCTAGACTTGCGACTCTGCGCTTCAGACTTTTGACTTTTACCTTTAGACTCTAGACTTGCAACCCTGCACTTCAGACTTTTGACTTTTACCTTTGTGCGCCATAGGACGCACTCGTCCTTCGGCGAGGACTTTAGACTTGCGCCTAAAGCTCCTGCGCTTTTTCAACTCTTAAGTTTCCACCCACCTCATACACCACCTTATCCCTTCGCGCCAGTTCGCCCTGAAGCAACTTTTTCGCCAACGCATCGTCAATCCGTTCCTGAATCACGCGGCGAAGCGGTCGCGCGCCAAACTTCGGATCAAAACCCATTTCCGCCAGCTCCGCCACCGCCTCGTCCGCCACGCTGAAATCAATACCCTTGTCCGCCAACTGCTTCATTACTTTACCAATCAATATGCGCGCGATTTTAATCACGTCGGCCATGGTTAATGGCTTGAACACGACCGTACCGTCAAAACGATTGAGAAATTCCGGCCGGAAGTTTTGTTTTAATTTTTCGTTTAATAAACTTTCCTTAATCCGTTCCATCGCCGTTCCGGCATTAATCTCGTCCTGAATGAATTGTGCGCCGGCGTTCGACGTCATAATTATAATCGTGTTGGTAAAGTCAACGGTTCGCCCCTGCGCGTCCGTCAACCGGCCGTCGTCCATTACTTGTAAAAATAAATTTAAAATCTCCGGATGCGCTTTTTCCACTTCGTCAAACAATACGAGCGAGAACGGCGCTTTGCGCACCGCCTCGGTCAACAGGCCGGCATTTTTACCAAGACCGATCAATCGGCCGATACTATTTTGTTCTTGATATTCCGACATGTCGAAGCGGAGCATGGACTTTTCATTGCCAAAGTAAACTTCGGAAACGGTTTTTGCCAGCTCGGT
>Ga0208373_1004702_pt1 | contig 12006 bp, 6 predicted proteins | sample RifOxyC2_FD_184036 | JGI IMG/M metagenome (GOLD analysis project Ga0208373, IMG submission 184036) | Soil microbial communities from Rifle, Colorado - Rifle Oxygen_injection C2 (SPAdes) | ecosystem: Environmental > Terrestrial > Deep subsurface > Rock core/Sediment | place: Rifle, Colorado... | reverse complement strand
ACACCAAGCGCGGCCAGCAAATCACGGTCACAGAGGGCTTCCGGACGCGGCACAACTCCGCCCGCGGGACGGCCAAGGGTGGTCTGCGGATCGATCCGATCGTCGAGTTCACTGAGGTAGCAGCCCTTGCCTTCGTGATGACCTGGAAATGCGCCCGTTCGAAAGTCCCGTTCGGCGGTGGAAAGGGCGGTCTCAAACTCAACCCCCGCGACTTCGGTAATGCCCGTCTTGATTACTCCGATACCATTACCAACTTCGGACGTTCGCTCTTCCTGGTGACCGGCCCGACCCGCGACGTCCCGGCCGGCGATGTGGGCTGCGGTCCACAGGAGATCGGTATGCTCTTCGAGGGATTTAAGTCGGCCCTGCACGATCTGGCCATGATCGCCTACGGAATGAAGAAAAACGTCGCCTTTCTCGGCAACAAGGTACTCACCCTTGCCGACGCCCGCAGCATCCTGAGCGAAAACTTCGACGTGGACTGGCACAACGAGCGCATCCTGCGGGAGCTGACGATCAACGAGGGCTATCTCGAACGCGTGGTCGCGCCCCAGATCACGGGTAAGCCGCGCATGGGAATCCAGGCCCGGGGTGGCGCGACCGGACGTGGCCTGCGGTACGCCCTGCTCGCCGTCGTGACCCGGCTCTACATAGACGGTCGCTGGAAACCGGTCGAGGAGCCGACGGCCGGAGAGAGACGTCTCCTCGAGAGTCTGGCTGGGGTAAACGAGACTACCCTGCTGGCTGCGGCGAGCCGCGAGGATGGGGCCAGACCGATCGCGGACGAAACCTGGCGGGCGCTGGACGAGGAGGTGTTCCCGAAGCTGCTCCGGGACAAGCGGATCGTGGTGCAGGGATCCGGCAAGGTCGGCGGCTCCTTCATCGAGGAGATGGCCCGGTATCCCGTGATCTTTGCGGCTGTAGCAGACCGGGACGGCGCCCTGACCGGCCGTCTCGATCCGGCCGAGCTGCTCCGGACGGCCCGGAGCGCCGGTTCCGTGTTCGGCTGTGAAACGGGCGTAGAACAGCGGATCTCCGGGGTCGAGGAAGGCAAGGCCATTCTGGAACTCGACTGCGACATCCTAGTCCCGGCAGCCCTGGAGAACGCCATCAATGCGGCCAACGCCGGGAAGGTCCGCGCGGTGCTGGTGGTCTGTGGCGCGAACGGTCCCAACACGACCAAGGCTGAGAAGATTCTCCACCAGCGCGGCGTGACCGTCCTGTATGATTTTCTCGCCAATGGCGGCGGGGTGATCGCCTCCTACTTCGAGTGGCTCCGGAACCTGACGGAACGGCGCCGCTACGAAGCCGAGACGATCCGGTGCGAACAGTTCCGTGTGGAAGATCTGGCCTGTTTCGTTATGCCCGAATTCCGCCCCCGGATTCTCGCCATTCTGCAGGAACCAGAGTCTCCGGCGACGACTGATGCCTGGAACACCGTGCTGCGCGATATCGTGATTGCCGCCGTGAACGAGGACTACGAAGAGGCCGCCCGGGGCGGCGTTTCGCTCAAGACGGCCGGTTACGCCTCCGCCATCATGCGCGTCCTGGCCGCTGAACTGCTGCGCACGCCGAAAGCCGACCGACGAGATTTCATCGCCGGACTGAAACCGGAAACCCGCCGCCGTTTGGCGCAGTGTCTCCGCCATCCCGAGGCGGCACTGATTGATGCCAGCGCAGCGGCGCTGGCGGAGCGGGTCGAGGAGGGACTGTAAATTTGACACAAATTTTATCAATGAAGCCTGCTTTTGAACCGTTTGTTGGAGGACAAAAAACTGTCCATCATGGCGTCGGTGCGCCCCCTGAAATCCGCTGGGACGACGGCCTGGGATTTCGCTCTATCACAGGCGACACGACACCGGGCAATGAATCGCTGAAACGAGAGCTTTGAATTTTGTCATTTCGAGGAGCGTCAGTGACGAGAAATCTTAATGCTCACACAGAGTTAGAGATTTCTCCCTCCGGTCGAAATGACAAAATTGGCAGTTATTCAAAGTCTCCAATCCTTTTGGCATATCCCGGCTATTTGCATGGCCAGATGAGGATAGATCTTACGCCATAAACGGTTTCCCTGTATCAAACCCCCAAGGGGCATAATTTCCTCAACGATTAAAATGAGACAAAATCCCTTCCAGCACCGCCCCGCCGATTGCCCTGGCCTTTTCCGAGACAGTGTAACAGTATTCCTTTTTACCCCTGGGATCAATGTCGCCGGCCTTCATGCCCATTGATACATTGGTTCCATCCCTTAGCATACCTCGAATAATGCCCCCGATCCGGGCGATGACAGGCGTACCTTCAACCTCTGCAATGACGTCATTGGCCTCGACAAGCTCCCCGATGTCTTTAAATGTCTTTAAACGACCGGCCTTGGGCCCGCGAATGACCCTTTCCTGCCCATAGCCCGCAATTAAACCGGGGATGCCTGTGTTTGCCTCCGCCTCGCCCTGATCAATGATCCGTCCCAGATTGTGTCCGCGATTGGTCTCAATTACCAGATGAACGTCTCTGCCCACTCTAAATCCCGGACCCAGGCCAATAACCAAAGGAGCGTCAGTCATTTTGGTCGCCAGATTTTTCTTGGCAAGTATTGCATCCACAACCACATCCGGCTTGAGAAAAGCGATAACTCCCGTCTCCGGATCAACAATGATCGGTATCTGGGCGCTTTCCCACACCTGCTGGACCTGCTCAAATGATTTTACCAATCTGGCCGTAACCCCTTCCACAGTTTTTACACCGTCATAGACCGCCTCGCAAAACGAGACCTTGCGTCGGACGGCCTGTGGTTCGGGAATCTCTGTCAGGCAGATCCTTGTGAAACCTGATTTAAAAAGTCCGACTGTAACGCCGCTTGCCATCTCGCCAGCGCCTTTGATGACGATTCTTAGTTGATTTAGTGACATATCCACCTCATATCCAAGATAGTTTGTTGCCTCAGGAGTCATTCTATCACCTTGATTTATCAAGATCAACGAGGTTTTCTGCTTTTTTGATGGTGAATTAAGCGTTTTCATTTCTGTTGCGTTTAACTCGTGGTTATGCTATCAGCACCGCTCTTTATTTTATAACTATGGGTGGGATTTGCTTTATGGAGACAATAAATTCCGTACGAGGGTTCAGGGATATACTTCCCCCGGAAACGGATAAATGGCGAAGGGTTGAAGAAACGGCGCACGAGGTTTTCCGCACGTTCGGCTTCCGGGAGATCCGGGTTCCGCTGCTCGAAAAAACGGAACTCTTCCAGCGCGGGATCGGGGAATCAACCGATATCGTGGAAAAGGAGATGTACACCTTTACCGACCGCGGCGAAGAATCCCTCACGCTGCGCCCGGAGGCAACCGCTTCCGTTATTCGCGCCTATCTCGAACACTCCCTCCATGCAGCGGAAAGTGTTACAAAACTCTACACGATCGGACCGATGTTCCGGCGGGAAAGACCTCAAAAGGGTCGTTACCGTCAGTTCCATCAGATCGATGCGGAGATTCTCGGACCGGACGATCCGCGGACCGATGCGGAACTCATCTTGATGCTTACGCATTTTCTCCGCAAACTGGACCTTCAGAATCTTTCGCTGGAGATAAACTCCCTCGGCTGCCCCAATTGTCGTCCGGCTTTTCACGAGGCGATCGTCTCGTTTCTGCAGGGCCGCGAGGAGGAGCTCTGCCCGGACTGCCGGCGCCGCCTGACCACCAACCCGCTCCGGGTCTTTGACTGCAAGGTGGAAAGCTGCGCCAAAATCATCGCTGAAGCCCCCAGGCTTCCCGATTTTCTCTGCGCCGATTGCCAAAGCCATTTCGCAACACTTCAGGAATCGCTTGCCCTGTTCGCTTTGCCGTTCAAGCTGAATCCGAAGATGGTGCGGGGACTTGATTATTACACACGCACAACCTTTGAAATCACTACAGAATTTCTTGGCGCCCAGAACGCCGTGGTCGGCGGCGGACGCTATGACCACCTTGTACGGGATCTCGGCGGCCCGGACATCCCCGGGATCGGTTTTGCGATCGGCTTTGAGCGGCTCGTCGCGATGATTCCGGAAAAAGATGAGATAGACACCCCGCTTCTCTTTATCGCGGCAATCGGCGAAGAGGCCCTAAAAAAAGCCTTTTTCACCTGCAACCGTCTCCGGATGGAGGGATTGCAGATTGAGATGGACTACGCCGGCCGGAGTCTGAAGAGCCAGATGAAGCGGGCCGACAAACTCAAAAGCCGATATGCATTGATTCTCGGCGAACGGGAACTAACGGAGAACAAGGCCTCTGTGCGGAACATGCAGACGGGTATTCAAGAAGAAACAAGCCTGGATCTTTTGGAAGAAACAATCATTAAATTAGCGAGGTAGATAATTTGTCAGATTTCATGATGCGATATAAAAGGACGCATTACTGCGGAGATTTGAACGAGAAACATGACGGCCAGGAAGTTGTCCTGATGGGGTGGGCCCACCGGCGGCGTGATCACGGCGGCGTCATCTTTATTGACCTGCGGGACCGTGAAGGGATAACCCAGGTTGTCTTTAACCCGGAAACCAACGAAGCCTGTCACCAGGAGGCCGGACGAATCCGCAGTGAATTTGTCCTGGCAATCCATGGCCGGGTTCGTACCCGCCCGGAAGGAATGGCAAACCCCGACCTGAAAACGGGAAAGATTGAGGTGGTCGCCGACGAACTCGAAATCCTCAACGAGTCGAAAACACCCCCCTTTGTCCTGGATCAGACATCGGAGATCTCGGAGAACGTTCGCCTGAAATACCGCTATATAGACCTCCGGCGTCCGGAGATGCAGAAAAACCTGATCCTGCGAAGTCGCGTCGCGATGGCAACGCGCGAATACTTCAATCGCAATGGATTTATCGAGATCGAAACCCCGTTTCTGACCAAAAGCACGCCGGAAGGGGCGCGAGACTACCTTGTCCCCAGCCGGGTCAATCAGGGGATGTTTTACGCCCTTCCCCAGTCGCCCCAACTGTTCAAGCAATTGTTGATGGTTTCAGGATTTGACAAGTATTTTCAGATTGTTAAGTGCTTTCGCGATGAGGATCTTCGGGCGGACCGTCAGCCGGAATTTACCCAGATAGACGTGGAGATGTCCTTTATCACGGAGGAGCAGATAATCAGTTTGATCGAGGGGCTGATTGTTCATATCTTCAGCTCTTGCCTCGGGCGAACGCTCCCCCTCCCCTTCCCCCGCATTTCTTATCAGGACGCGATGAGCCGTTTCGGAAAGGATAATCCCGATCTGCGTTTCAGCCTGGAGATGAGAGACCTGACCGATATCCTTAAAAATTCGGGGCTGAAGCTCTTTTCCGAGATAGCCGCCGGCGGCGGTGTAATCAAGGCGATAAAGGTTGACGACGGCAAAGGCCTCTCCCGCAAAGATCTCGATGAGTTGAAGGAGTTTGTCGGCAGATATGGAGCGGGCGGACTGGCCTGGGCCAGGGTAACCCCGGATGGCTGGACCTCGCCGATTTTCAAATTCCTGACTGCGGAGGAGGTAACGGCAATAAACGCAAGAATGGAAGCCGCAGAAGGCGCCGTTATCCTCTTTGTCGCCGACTCGCCGGGCGTTGTTCGCGACTCGCTGGGCAACCTGCGCGTTCATCTGGCCAAAAAACTCGGTTTGATCGATCCGGATGCCCTCGCCTTTACCTGGGTCACAGGCTTTCCCCTCTTCGAGTACAGCGACACCGAAAAGAGATTCATGGCCACGCACCATCCCTTCACCGCGCCGGTTTCAGCGGATATGCAGTTCATTGAAACGGATCCGGGCAAGGTACATGCCCGGGCCTATGACCTCGTGCTCAACGGCTCCGAGATCGGGGGGGGCAGCATAAGGATTCACCAGAAAGACATGCAGGCGGCGATCTTCAAGGCGCTGGGACTGAGCGAGGAAAACGCCCGCTCCAAGTTTGGCTTTCTCCTCGACGCACTCGAGTTCGGAGCCCCTCCCCACGGGGGAATCGCCTTCGGACTCGACCGTCTGGTGATGCTGATGACCGGCGCGGAATCGATCCGGGATGTCATCGCCTTCCCCAAAACGCAAAAGGCCACCTGTCTTTTGACGGAGGCCCCGTCTGAGGTCAGTATCGAACAACTTATGGAACTCTCTTTGAAGGTTGTAGCGTAAGTTTATTTACAGAAAACGGGACTATTAATAGAGGCTTGAAAAATGGCTAAATGGAATAAGGAAAAAAAGGTTCTGGATCACGAGCATACCAATTTCTGGAAATTCGACCTGAAGGATGTAACGGAACCTAATCTTCAGAAGGATGTTTTTCCGTACAGCGAGGTATGCCGGATAGATTTTGACCACAAGATCATGCCGATAAGTCCGGCGAAGGAGATATTCATCACCGACACCACGTTTCGCGACGGCCAGCAGGCCAGACCTCCCTATACGGTGCAACAGATCGTCGATCTCTTTGCCTTGCTGAGCCGGCTGGGTGGCCCTGCGGGAATTGTCCGGCAGTCTGAATTTTTCCTCTACAGCACGAAAGACCGCGAAGCCGTGGTGAAATGCCAGGAACTGGGCCTGCCTTTTCCGGAAATCACCGGCTGGATCCGGGCAGCGGCGGAAGACGTGCACCTTGTCAAAGAAGCGGGATTAAAAGAAACGGGCATACTGACCTCTGTCTCCGATTACCACATCTTTCTCAAACTCAACAAAAACCGCCGGCAGGTGTTGGACGACTATCTGGGCATCGTGAAGTCGATCCTTGCCGCGGGAATCAAGCCGCGCTGTCATTTCGAGGATATAACCCGTGGAGACATCTATGGCTTCAGCATTCCCTTTGCGATTGAACTGATGAAACTCAGGGAAGAAAGCGGCATTGACATCAAGATTCGTCTCTGCGACACAATGGGATACGGCGTATCCTACCCGGGGGCCTCATTGCCCCGCAGCGTCGACAAACTCGTGCGGGCCTTTATCGAGGATGCCGGCGTTCCCGGAGAACTTCTGGAATGGCATGGTCACAACGATTTTCATAAGGCTTTGATAAACGCCTCCCACGCCTGGCTCTACGGCTGCAGCGGCGCCAATGCTTCACTTCTCGGACTGGGCGAAAGAACCGGAAACTCGCCTCTGGAGGGGCTGATTATCGAATACATCTCTTTGCTGGGACAAAACAATGGAATCGATACAACCGCGATCACCGATATTGCCAACTATTTTGAGAATGAGATTGGAGTCAGAATCCCGGCCAACTTCCCATTTGTCGGGGCTGATTTCAATGTGACAAGGGCCGGCGTCCATATAGACGGCTTGATCAAAAACGAAGAGATTTACAATATCTTCGATACCGAGACATTGCTCAAACGCCCGATCATGCCGATGGTGACCGACAAATCCGGTAAGTCCGGCGTTGCCTTCTGGATCAACTCCCACTTCGGTCTGAAGGGAGAAAACGCCGTTGATAAACGGCATCCGGGAGTCTCGCGCATCAACAAGTGGGTTACAGATGAATACGAATCCGGCCGGATGACAAGCATCTCCAACGAAGAACTGGCCAAACGGGTTCAGAAATACATGCCGGAACTGTTCATGTCCGAACTGGAGAAAATAAAGTATATCGCCTCACAGACGGCAGTTACAGTTGTTAAGCAAGTTATCGAACATCCGGATATGAAAACCATGAAACCGGAGCTTCAGGAGCCGGTAATGAAGCAATTTATCGAAGAAAACCAATCGATCCAGTTTGCCTACGTCGTCGATATGAGCGGCCGTAAAATAACCAGAAACATAACCAATATCGCCGATCGCGCCAAGTACGAAAACTACGGCGTCGGCACCGACCAGTCCGACCGGGAGTGGTTTATCAAACCCCTGCAGACCGGCAAAACGTATGTCACCAATTTCTACATCTCGAAGATGACGGGGGCTTTGTGCATCACCGCCTCCGCTCCGATTGTCGATGAAAAAGACGAGATGGTGGGAATCTTCGGCGCCGATATCAAATTTGAAGACTGGGTCAAACGGGTGGAGGATATCGCCGAGGCAACCCAGATCGCCCTGCGCGAGGAGTACGACGCAAAATCAAAATCGGATCGCTGGGTTTAAAAGTCCTCAACCTGCCAGCGTTCATAGGGCAGGTCTTTGGCGCTCCGCGAATAGGGGGAAAGTTCCATAATGAAACGGGAGGGGCTGACGGGGAGATTCCCCATCCCCCGCGAATAGTCGGTAAGCGGATAGCTGAGATATAACTGGTCCTTGGCGCGGGTCGCGGCAACGTAAAAAAGCCGCCTCTCCTCTTCTTCCCCGCCCTCGTCCTTCAGAGCCCGTGCCAGCGGCATCATCCCCTCGCTGCACCAGATCATCAGAACCGCCTGCCATTCCAAACCTTTTGCCTGGTGGATGGACGACAGGACAACGCGATCCTGCAGAGTTGTCTCTTTCTCGGCGTCGTTATCGTTGACACTGGTCAACAGGGCAAGTTCGTTTAAGAAATCCTCCGGCGAGGAAAAGCGCGAGGAAAAATTCATGAACTGAAGCAGGTCTTCCTCGCGGGATGCCGCATCGCTACGGGTTTCCCTGAGAAGATCGCTGTATCCGTTTTTAATGATTGCCTCGATAAGCAACGGCGGAGCGCTTCCCCGTGCGGCATTGACAGCCCGAAAGGTTTCGAGAAAGCGACCGAGCCCAGGGGCAGCCGAACGGGGCGCCGCTTTCTTGAAATCGTCGGTAAGAACTGCCGCCAGGGGATCCGCCTGCCCGTTAATAAACCGCCAGAGTTTATTCGCCGTCGCGGGGCCGATTTTATCGTAAAGGCCAAGTGCCCGTTTCCACGCCATTTCATCTTTCGGATTGACCATGATCCGGAGATATGCCGTAACATCCTTGATATGCGCCTGCTCAAAAAAGCGTATCCCCGAGCGGATCTCAAACGGAATTCCCCGTCGGGTCAGCTCCATCTGCACCTCCATCGAATGGAAATGCGCCCGATACAACACGGCTATCTCACTCAGGGAAACGCCGCTGCGGTTTAGCTCCAGTATCCGCTGGGCGACAAAATCGGCCTGCTGCAAGACATTTCTGGTCGGAACGAGAACGGGACGCACCCCCTTGGCCCGCACCGCCCGCAGGGTTTTCTGATACTGATTTTCATTATTGTTGATGCTCAGGTTAGCCAGATTGAGTATCTCCGGAGTGCTGCGGTAGTTTGTTTCCAGCTTGAAAATATGGCAATCAGGATACAAATCCGGGAAATTCATGATATTTTCATAATTGGCGCCCCGGAAGGAGTAGATGCTCTGGGAATCGTCGCCGACCACCATCAGATTGCGGTGTTGGGCGGCCAGGAGGTTCATGATTTCCGCCTGGAGACGGTTGGTGTCCTGATATTCATCGACAAGGATATGCAGGAAACGTTCCGCATAATAGTCCCTTGTTTCCGGAAAATTCAGGAGCAGTTCCCGCCAGAAAAAGAGCAGATCGTCAAAATCCATGACATTCAACGCCTGTTTCCTGGTTTTATATCGGGAGGCAACGGCGAGGATATCCTCCGTACGGTTCTCAAAATACGGGTAGCGATTCGCGATTATGTCCGGAAGGGGCATTTCCGTATTGACCCCGAGGCTTACGATGCTGCCGACGACATCACCTTTGGGAAATTTTCCTGCCTTGTCATCAATTCCCAGCTCTTTGATGCAGGTATTGATCAATTGTCGTGAATCCTCGCTGTCGAGAATGGAAAAGTTGGAGGCAAATCCCAGTCGGCTCGCATGAACGCGCAGGGTACGGTGAGCCAGGTGATGAAATGTTCCCCCCCATAACCCGTTAATATCACGGCCAATAAGCTTTTCAACCTGCGAGAGCATCGAACGGGCAGCCTTATTGGTGAAGGTTGCCAGAAGTATTCGCTCCGGGGGAATCCCCTCCTCAACAAGATGGGCAACGCGGCAGGTAAGCGTCCGGGTCTTGCCGCTGCCCGCCCCGGCGATAACCAGTATCGGCCCGCCTGCTTCGACGACAACCTGAAGCTGCTCCGCGTTAAGTTCTTTTTTATAGTCAATCATTGTTAAATTGCCTTGCTCGCACTACTTCCGGACAATCACGAAGGTCGTCCCTGCAATCAGGATAATCCGCCAGCCCCGATTTGCCACGGGGTTATAGGTTAAAAGGCGATGCCGGTCAATATATAATATTCCCTATTCCATAATGGTAAATGGCTCTGGCGGGACGTTTGGCTACTTTGTCATTGACATGCAGGCTGACTGCACGTAGTGAGGCGGCGCAAACGTATCAGAAATTTGGCAAGCGGCTGGCGGACGGTTTTATCATTAGTGCAAGGCTTTAAAAAGTTGGGCATTTTCAGAAAGGTATAATCATGCTTTATAAATTTGACGGTAAACGACCGACGGTGGGGAAAGATACCTATATAAGCGAAACGGCAACTGTTATCGGAGATGTAATTATCGGTAATAATTGTTATATCGGCCACGGCGCTATTCTAAGGGGAGATTATGGCCGCATTGAAATCGGAAACGGAACGGCCGTGGAAGAAGGGGTGATCGTTCATGTCCCTCCCGGCGACACAAGCCGAATCGGAACAAAAGTAACTATCGGGCACGGCGCCGTAGTTCATGGAAAAAGTATCGGCGATTGGGCAGTTATCGGCATGGGCTCCATCCTCAGCATCTGGTCGGAGATCGGGGAGCGGGCTATTGTTGCCGAAGGCGCGGTCATAAAAATGAAGCAGATAATTCCCCCGCGCGTGGTTGTCGCCGGCAATCCGGCGCAGATCGTCAGGGAGATGCGTTCCCAAGACGAAGAGTTTTGGGAGATGGGCAAGCAGCTCTACATCGATCTCGCAAAAAAATACATCAACGAGGGCATGGAGCCGGTGGAGTAACTGCATAAATTACAAAATTGACAACGTTCGAGTAGTTCTGGAGGCGCAGATGGCGGGAACTTGAACGAGAAGTTTCGGGCTGGCTTTCTTCCTTGACAGGTTGTTGATCTGATTATAATATCACGGTACATTATCAAAAAGTATTCGAGAGATGGCTATGGAAATTCTGCTCACCTTTGCCGGAAACCGGGATCCGTTCAATGCCGAAATCGTCAAGGGGGTATTCACCGACGGACCGGTCCTTACGCTGCTCGCGGAGCGATCCTTTACTGCCGTCCACATCTTCACCACGCCGAACACCCTGCCCAACGCCCAGCAACTTAAGCAGGAGATCGCCACACGGGCACGGGCAGAGAAATGCCGTAGCCATATTCACAACCTCGACATCCCCGATCCCACCGATTACGAGGCCCTCTTTCTGCACATGAGCGGGCTCTGCCGGGAGATCCTGGAGGAGTATCGGGATCAAAAGCCGGCATGTTTTATCGCCACGGCCTCCGGAACGCCGCAGATGCAGACCGTCTGGTTCCTCCTCGCCCAGTCGGGACTGGTGCCCGCCACGCTCCTCAAGATCACGCCCCCGCGCTTCCTGAGACCCGGTCAGAAGGCTGTCTCCGAGATCCGTCTTTCTCTGGAATCTTTTCCCCGGATCACGCTGCCGTCGCCGGAAACACTGGAAATCGCCGCGACCTACCTGCGCAAGGAAAAACTGGAGGCGGAACGTGAGGAACTGATCCGGGAATTCTCGGGGCTCCAGATGATCGGCCGGAGCCCGGCCTTGACAAAGGTCATGGAGACTGTCCGGGCCGCCGCCCTGTACGACTCGGCCGTCCTGATCCAGGGCGAAACGGGCACGGGCAAGGAACTCGTCGCCCGGGCAATCCATTTCAACGGCGCCCGCAAGACGGAACCCATGATCACCGTCAACTGCGCGGCCATCCCCGAAACCCTCGTGGAGAGCGAGCTGTTTGGCCACGAGAAGGGCGCCTTTACCGGCGCAGAGAGGCAGAAGAAAGGAAAATTCGAGCTTGCCGACCGGGGCACGATCTTCCTCGACGAAATTGGGGAGATGCCTCTGACTGCCCAGGCCAAGATCCTGCGCGTCCTGCAGGACAAGGCCATAACAAGGGTGGGCGGAGATAAGATTATCCCGG
>Ga0208373_1004701_pt1 | contig 12006 bp, 7 predicted proteins | sample RifOxyC2_FD_184036 | JGI IMG/M metagenome (GOLD analysis project Ga0208373, IMG submission 184036) | Soil microbial communities from Rifle, Colorado - Rifle Oxygen_injection C2 (SPAdes) | ecosystem: Environmental > Terrestrial > Deep subsurface > Rock core/Sediment | place: Rifle, Colorado... | reverse complement strand
TGCGGCGCGCCCTTGCCGACCGCGAGAGGGGACTTGGCCATCTTGACATCGAGATCGATCCGGAGGCCCTGCGCCATATCGTCTGGTCTGCCGACGGGGATGCCCGTTCTGCCCTGAACAGTCTCGAGGCGGCTGCGTCTCTGGCAGACCGGACAGGAGAGAGCGGACGGCGGATCACCCGGACCTTCGTCGAGGAGGCGATCCAGAAGAAGGCGCTTCAGTATGATAAGAGCGGAGAGGAGCACTACAACCTGATCTCCGCCCTCCACAAGAGCCTCCGGGGGAGCGATCCCGATGCGGCTCTCTATTGGTTGGGGAGGATGCTGGCGGCGGGCGAGGAGCCGCTCTACATCGCGCGGCGCCTGATCCGTTTTGCCTCCGAGGACGTCGGTAACGCCGATCCCCGGGCGCTTTCCGTGGCTGTCGATGCCATGCAGGCCTTCCATTTTCTCGGCTCGCCCGAAGGGGAACTGGCCCTGGCCCAGGCGGTCGTCTATCTGGCCACCGCCCCGAAGAGCAACTCCCTTTATGCCGGCTACGGGCTTGTCCGGTCGACGATAGCCAGTACCGGGACCCTCCCCGTTCCGCTCCATATCCGGAACGCCCCGACAAAACTGATGAAAGAGATGGAGTATGGCAAAGGTTATCTCTATGCACACGATTTTGCCGAGGCCTATGTTCCCCAGGACTACCTGCCCGATGAACTCCGGGAGAAGGGGCCGCGGTTCTACCGGCCGACCGAACGGGGGTATGAAAAGATCATTGGGGAACGACTGGAGCAATGGCGACGGCTCCGCGAGGCGAATGCAAAAAAAGGCAAGTCCTAAAAAGCAAAACGGGGAGGTTCCGAGAACCTCCCCGCGTTCAGGAGTGGAAAACCCTCTGGCTTCCCTTTGGTTGTTTTACTGTCGGCTGATCGTGCCCGCGTTCAGTCAACAGGTATTTTTAAATCGAAGATGATGCATCTCCCATGCCAGCGGCGTATAAAATCTTTAACCAACTGTAATCATGTGATATATTTCGATGAAGCCCTGCCGGTTTCCCGATCGGTGGAAGGAAACCGGCGGCAAGATTTGTCATACCTTTGGGGGTGATATGTAGAAAGATCTATTATATCTAATAGTTGCATTGAATAGAGGGGAGCGTCCCAAAATCGACATAAATGTCGAAAATCCCTGACCCGTCTCACCTCACCGGGGTGGGCATTCCTTTCAAGTTGCACCCGGTTTCGGGAAAGAAATCGTTGACTTTCCAGGGGAATGGCCTATAATTCCCCTGTGCCCGGAAGCATGGATATGTTATGAACACTAAAAAGAAGATCGTCTGGCAGCAGGCCTCTCCCCGTCACAACCGCCCCTTTCTCCAACCCTTGGCAGTTGCCCTCGTTTGCGCCGTCTTCATCGGTCTCATCCTGACGATGGGGGTGATGGACCTTAGGCGGAGCGAAGCGACCCTCGACGGTTTCATGAGAAATCAGGGTCTGCGGATCGTTGGCGTCGTGGAGCGTCTCGCCATGGAGAGTCTGAAAACCATGATCCAGGCATCCCACAGGGCGAGCGGGAGCGATTTTCAACCCCTGTCCGAACAGGTCCTCTCCCCGCAGGTATTTTTCACCCAGAAGGTTGTGGAGATGGCGCGTGAGATAGACAACCGATGGAAGACGGAACATCTTAGCGCGAGCTATATACGACAGTACGCTCAGGAAAAGAACCTCTGGCTCGTGGCCGTACTTAATGCCTGGGGGAAAGTCATCTTCATGAGCAGATCGCTTCCGGATGAGCCTTTTCGCGGTAAGGTATCCCTGATGAACCCCGGCGGAGAGGCCGGTGAACTGTTTGCCCGGCTCGGCCGCCTCAAGAAAATCGGGTTTATTGCCCTGCAACGTCCCGATGGCAGCGGAACAATCGTCATCGCACTGGATCAGGACTCTGCGCGTTACTGGGGGACGAGAGTCTCCGTAGAAAAAGCGATGGAAAAACTCGGTGAAGGGCAGGGTCTCGTTTATCTCACCATCCGCGACAGAGTGGGGCGTCTGCTGGGGAATACCGGAAAATTCCCGGAGGAGTTGAAAAGAGAGGATCCTCGGGTGGCGAAGATTCTCGATGGAACACTGGAGATTGAAAGCCGGTCCATTTCCCATGACGAGAAGAGCATCTTTGAGATCATCGTCCCCTTCCGTCTGGACGATCAGATCGCAGGAATCATCCGTCTTGGGCTGGAGCGGGAGAATACCGATCAGATCCTAAGCGAGAACCGACGGAACATTTATGTGTTTCTCGCCCTGATTGTCCTGATTACCCTGTTGTCGATGTGGCTGCTCTATCACGACCAGAACCGTCACCTTGCAGGGATTGTGGAGATGGAGAGGCAGCTCGAGAAGGCGGAACGTCTCTCCTCCCTCGGGCAGCTTGCCGCCGGGGTGGCGCACGAGATCCGGAATCCCCTCAATGCGATCAGTATGGCGAGTCAAAGGCTGAAACGGGAATTCATTCCGACCGAAGAGAAGAAAACAAAGGAATTCGAAACGATGACCGGCGTGATTCGGGATGAGATCCGCCGCCTCAACGGGATTATCGAGGAGTTTCTCACCTTCTCAAAGAGCCGAAAACTGGAACTCCGCGACTCCCCCCTTCAGGAGGTTCTCCAGAAGATCGTCAATCTGATCTACGCGGAGGCCGCCGTAAAAGGGATCACCATCCGTACCCACTGGAGAGACAACCCGATCGTAGTCCCGATGGATATGGACAAGCTCCAGCAGGCCTTCTTCAACTTTGTGAAAAATGCGATGGAGTCGATCGCCGGCGAGGGAAGCGTCACACTCTCCGTCCGGAAGCCGGAGAAGGGGTGGGTGAGCATCAAGATCGCCGATACGGGGTGTGGCATGACAACCGAAGAGGTGGACAAGATCTTCAGCCCCGAGTATACGACAAAAGAAAAAGGGTTGGGGCTCGGGCTGTCCCTCGCTCATGAGATTATCCGCGGGCATGGGGGTGAGATCCTTGTGCTGAGCCGCAAAGGGAAGGGGACGACATTCGAAATCCTGCTTCCGCTGGGAAAGCATCATGATGTCAGGGGGGCAAAAGCCGAATGAAGAAACTCAACATTCTGGTGGTGGAGGACGGCAAGTCGCAGCGCGAGATGCTCCGGGATTTCCTGCGCAAGGAGGGTCACACCGTCGGCGAGGCCGAAAACGGGGAACTGGCCGTCCGGCGGGTCAGGGAGGGGCAGTACGACCTGATCCTCCTCGATTATCGAATGCCCGGAATGGACGGGATGCAGGTTCTTCGAGCCGTCAAGGGGATAAACCCCGAGATCGATATCGTCATCGTCACGGCCGAGGGGACTATCGACATGGCCGTGGAGGCGATGAAGGCCGGGGCCCTGGACTACATCACCAAACCGATCGAGTTCGAAGAGCTCCTCCTGCTGGTGAAACGCGTCGCGGAGCGGCGGACGCTGCTCAAGGAGAACGAGGTACTACGCGGCGTTTTCCGCGGGGAACCATTCGGCGAGAAGGGTGTGACGACGGACCGGATCGTCTGCCGGAGCGAGAAGATGAGCGCCCTGATCAACATGGCGGGACGGGTTGCCGCGAGCCGCGCTACGGTTCTCCTCCAGGGGGAGAGCGGGACGGGAAAGGAGCTCCTGGCCAGACTGATCCACCACCTGAGCCCCCGCTCCAAGCGGTCGATCATCGCGGTCAACTGCGGCGCCCTGCACGAGAATCTCCTGGAGAGCGAGCTCTTCGGACACGAGAAGGGGGCATTCACCGGGGCGACGGCGCGCCGGATCGGCCGCTTCGAGGAGGCGGACGGGGGGACGCTGTTCCTGGACGAGGTCAGCGAGCTCTCTCCGCAGATCCAGGTGAAGCTCCTGCGCTTCCTTCAGGAACACGAATTCCAGCGCCTTGGAGGGAACCAGACGCTGAACACCGACGTTCGGGTGATCAGTGCGACCAACCGGGATCTGGAACAGCGGGTGAAGGAGGGGGCCTTCCGGGAGGACCTCTTCTATCGCCTGAACGTCGTCATGATGTCCATCCCGCCGCTTCGGGAGCGCCGGGAGGATATCCCGCCGCTGATCGACCATTTTCTGAAGTGGTTCGCGGAGGAAAACGGCCGGGAGATGGAAGGCCTGACCAGCGAAGCGCAGGATATTCTCCTCAAGCACGACTATCCCGGGAACGTCAGGGAACTGGAGAACATCATCGAGCGGGCGGTCGTTATCGCCCGGGACTCGGTCATCTCGACCGAGGACCTCCCCTTCCGGGGGACGGTGGAGGAAGGGCCGGCCGGCGGTCAGTCGGAGGGGCTCCTCCGCGGCTCCATCGAGGAGCTGGAGAAGAAGATGATCGTTGATGCGATGGAGAAGGCAGGCGAACATCAGACCCGCGCCGCGGAGCTGCTCGGAATCAGCGAGCGGATGCTCCGCTATAAGCTCAAGAAGTACGGCCTGAAGGCATGACGGCTTCGTAAAAAAGTAGCTATTCGATGTTCTGTTCGATCGCTTTCTTCCGGTATTCTGTCGGGCGGATACCTTCTTTTTTCTTGAATATCTTGGCAAAGTGGCTTGGATCCTGATATCCGGCTTCGAGACAAACCTCCATGATACTCATGCCTGTCTGGTGAAGGAGTTTTTTTGCAACCGATATCCTGACGGAGGTCAGGTATTCCAAGAAGGGAACCCCCATCTCTTTTCGAAACAGATGGCTGAGGTAGAAGGGGTTGATGCCCACGGCCTCCGCCGTTTTTTTCAGCGAGATGTCCTGGTTGTAATTGCTCCAGATAAATTCTTTAACCCTCCTGAATACCCCGATGTGCCGGATATTGCGATTCTGGTAGATGCATTCGAAAAGCTGGTCAAACGCCTTCCTGAGAAAGTAATAGAGGGTTTCCGGGGAGTCGTCCTGCGACAGGTTCTGAATATATTGATATTTGAAACCGAGGATCTCCTCTAGATTCGCTCCCGCCTCGACAGCCGCCCTGGCAATGATGAAGATGATCTCCAAGGCCCTGGCTTTAAGAATCCCGATATGCTCATGACTACGGAACAGGGTCGTGCCGAGCAGCTCGTCCAACAGCCCTTTTGCCCCCTTTCGATCGCCCATCTTGATGAGGTCGATCAGCTCTCTTTCTTTATAAAGATCGCCTCTGGGTTGAAGATGGGAGAGGGCGGGAACCGCGTCGTCCGACTCGCTCCGTTTGCTTAAGAAAAGTTCCTCTGCCAGAAGGGCCTGTTGCCGGGTGATTTCGTGTTGTATCTGTTGGGAAGTGGGATCAACTTTTGAGAAGTAATTTGCAATCATGAAGAGGAGGTCTGCGGCGGCCTGAACCCTGCGCTCAGAAAAAACGGGTATCTCCGGAAGGGTTCGCATCAGGGAGGCTTCATCCAGGGAGAGACTTTTCACTTTGGTAAGGATGCTCTGTTCCATGAAGGGGTTAAGATGTCTTAAGAGAATCGGACCACACACAAAGGCGGACGGGCTTTTCCCTCTGCCGGGAAGGGCCGCCGTGAATCATCATGAAACCAAAGGCCGTGAAAAGGCTGAAGATGATGTTGAGCAGGGCCGAGCCGATCATGCCCACGAAGACGAGCTTGCGGGTCCCGAACTTGTCGCCTAACTGTCCATTGACGAACTGGCCTAAGAGGAATACATGACGAACAGGCACGTGCTCAGAAGGCCCAGCAGGGTCTTGGAAAGGCCGAACTCCGTGCCCAGACCGGGCAGGGCGAAGGACATGTTGGCGCGGCACAGGTAGAATGAATATTGTGGAACTCAACAAGGGGGGATGAGGCACTATTTCGGCGGTGTGCGATACGATGATAAGGAAGTATACGGCTTTACTGAAAATCTACAAACAGAGCGGAGAAGATTTTTTGCAAATTATTATTGATAATCAGGTGGACTTTTTCTCTCTCGTCAGGCAAAATACATGTTAGAGAGTATCCTTGATTGTATCTTTGACGACCTGCTGATCATAGACAAGAAAGGCTTTATCATTTACATCAGCCGGAACACCAGCGAAAACCTCGGATTCGACGGTGTGCGATATAATGATAAGGAAGTATAGGGCTTTACTGAAAACCTACAAAAAGAGCGGAGAAGATTTTTTTGCAAATTATTATTGATAATCAGGTGGACTTTTTCTCTCTCGTCAGGCAAAATGCGATATTAGAGAGCATTCTTGACTGTATCTTTGACGACCTGCTGATTATAGACAAGAAAGGCTTTATCACTCACATCAGCCGGAACAGCAGCGAAAACCTCGGAGTCAACCGCGACGAGATCGTCGGCAAGATGCTTTCCCGTACTCCCATCAAAATTACCCGCTCCGTTGTTCCCGGTGACTCATTCGAGCACGGCTGCATAACCGGACCGTCGTTAAAGCAAAACGAGATCGTCATCTTTTCAACCGATGAGGAGGAAATTATGGCAGGGTGCAGGAGATCGTTTTGCTTTAAGAACGATACGGATAATATTTTTAAGGATGTCGCCAAGCTCAAAAAGAAGGGGAGCTATCTGAAACAGTTGAACAGCGTTATCGGAAGTAAGTTCGGGTTGGAAGACATCATCGGCACGAGCGAGGTGATTGCAAAAGCAAAGTCACGTATCGATATTGCCGCCCAGAGCGACTCGACGGTGCTTCTCTACGGGGAGAGCGGTGTGGGAAAGGAGCTTTTTGCACATGCAATTCACTCCGCCAGCAAACGGAAATACGCTCCTCTTGTCAAAGTCGATTGTGCGGCGATTCCCGACACCCTTCTGGAATCAGAATTATTCGGCTATGAAGAAGGGGCTTTTACCGGCGCCCGGAAAGGCGGAAAGCCGGGAAGGTTCGAGCGTGCCCATAAGGGGACTATCTTTCTCGATGAAGTGGGTGACATGGGGCTTCCTATGCAGGCAAAATTCCTCCGCGTCCTGCAGGAAAAAGAAATAGAGCGTATCGGGGGCATAGAGACCCTGTCTATAGATGCAAGAGTCATAGCCTCAACACGGTATAATTTGCAGGAGAAAATAGAGAAAGGCGAATTCCGGGACGACCTGTTCTACCGCCTGGAGGTTATCCCTATTTACATCCCTTCCCTGCGGGATAGGAAAGAGGATATCCCGTTGCTTGTGAACCACTTTCTCAAAAAGCTTAACAAAGAATTGGGTAAGGAGATCAAATACGTTTCCGAGGATGTAGTGGCTGTCTTCCAGAATTATGCATGGCCGGGTAATGTCAGGGAACTGGAGAATGTAATCGAAGGAGCGATGAATCTCGCCACCGAAAATATTATCGGTATAAAGAGTCTTTACCTCATGCGAAAGCGGAAAATAACAGGGTCCTCAACACCCCCTCTCATGATGGGGGAATCGGTAAGAGATACAGAGGTGGCGCACATCCGGAGGGCGCTGGAGCTTACCAAAGGGAATAAGCTTAAGGCAGCGAAGCTTCTGGACATTCCCCGGTCCACCCTCTATCTGAAGCTTAAAAAATATAATTTGAGCCTGTTCAATAATTCAATTTCAGGACCGGGCTTTTCTTCCCGGTCGTGAGGTAGTCAAAAATAATGTCCTGGGTGAGGACGATATCATGTTCAACGGTATGGATGGTCACATTGTCAATGCCCCTGTAAAAGTTGGTCTCCTCCATGCGGTACCTGTTTTCTTTCACCAGACCGAAGGTTCTTTCGATCCCGGTGCGGAGAGGTTTCAGTTTCTGATAGATGGCGTTGTGCGGTAACGCCGGTCCAAATTTTTGATATCCGTTTGTGAAGTACGTGTGACCTATGTACCCGAAGCGGTACTGCTCTTTCAAATAATCGCATAGAGGAAGCATCTGCTCCGATTCCTGGCACGCCTTGAAGCAGGCGTATTTTGTCCTTTTTCTGTCATATTCGATGCCCTTTGGTTTCATGGGCATTCCCCATGGACAGAGCGGAAATCCGTCTGTCGTGAATCCTTTGGGATAAACCATTTTCTTCCGGATGATGATCGGAATGATATCGAATTGTTCATAGATATCCTGGTGAATCTCCTCGGTGTCATACCCCCTGTCCAGAATTATGTAAGCAAACAGAATGTCGGGGTAGCGGCCCATCAGTTCATCGAGCAGCAGAAGAATCGCATTCTGATCGGACACGCTGGCCGCGGTAATGATGGTTGCCATGGGGACGCCGTTGACGGTTCTGAGACTGTGGGCTTTGTGGCCTACGGGATACCTGTGAGCGTGATGCCCTTTCCCGTTGAAGGCAACGCTCTCGTCCTTGAATCGCCAGTGCCCTTGGTTATCTTTTTCGCCTTTGGTAGAACCGCAGGTGATCAAGAATGTGGAATCGCCAACCAGGATTATTCCCTTTTTCCTATGCTTCGGCAGATCTGGAATATCCGGCTCCAGCAGACCCAGAGAATGGGCCTTGAGAACGAACCGCTTGTGGATTTCTACGAAACCCTCCGGCCCGAGACGTTTTCTCAAGGTATTGAAGGTGTTGTGGGCCGGCTGGATATCTTTGGTGACGAACCGGTAAAGATCGTTCTTTCTGAGAACTTCGGCCAACTGCCGATCCGACAGGATGCGTTCTTTGATCTTGATGATCCGGGCCAGAATCAGAAAAACACTGTATCCTTTCGGACCGATACCGGCGTAACAATCGACTACCGGTGAGATGGCATCCATGTCGATGGCGGAAAAATAGGCGATGAAATCCTTCTCCTGTTTCGTCAGCTCATTGAAATCACGAGAAAGTCCCGGGAGCGGAAGCTGGAAATCGACCATGATTTGCCCCTCCTGTTCAATACTGGTGTTCAATATTGAGGAGGAGCACAAAAGGACTAAAATATAAAGGGAATCTCTAAAAACCCCTGTTTTTCAAAGAGCGGCAGATGCAGAATTTATGGGTTAACTTGACCCCGGAGACGCCCAATTTTTGGGTTATCTTTTGCAAACACATCGAACTTTCGAAGGCCGAGCCTTCGGAAATGCAATAAAAATGGGTTATCTTCGACTTTTCACGTTTGTAAGTAACTATATTCATTAGCTAAAACAAGTATTGAACAGGCTTAATTTATAAAATTACCATGGACATAGTTTGCCTGGAAATGTCCATATTATGGACAAATATTTTTCTCTCTTTAAAGAGAGGAATTTATAATATTCTTTCTTGATTTCAAATAGTTGTCTCCTTGAGTCCTGTCACCTCCCATTTACCCGGATCATGAAATACCTAACTTCTGAATTCAATATTGGACACTATTTGCCGGAATGTGTCCAAATTATAGACACGAGCCCTGTCCCTGGCAGGCCTTCCCCATAAAATGTTCTTTGAAATCATATAATTACATTTTAATTCTCCTGTTGGCATATCAATTGCTTTTTCACATCCATATGCTCAACTCAAAGGAGAACAGCAAGTGGCAGGAATGAAATCTCGCGAGAGATTCCTTGCGGCTGTGAATCACAGGGAACCGGACCGTGTCCCTCAGTTAATCCGCCTCGGAAAAGAGGCGGGAAAGAAATTAGGTGAGATTTACGGGGCAACCGGCCCTGAACTGGAAGTGAGGATAGGCAACGATGCGATTATATGCCAGATGGGCATCAATTCCGAGATGGAGATGAGCATCGGTGACCTTGAGCAGGGCGAGACCTATATTAACGAATGGGGTGTCAAATACGAGCGGCGGTTGAGCTTTAATTATCCTGTCGGCCACCCGTTAAAAAGCAGGAATGACCTCAACGAGTATCGCTTCCCGGATCCTCACGACCCCAAAAAGATAGAGAAGCTCACCAACATCGTCAGAAAGTACGGCAACGAATTTGTCATTATAGCTGACCTATCCAGCACACTCTTCGAAGCGGCTGCCGGGCATTTGAGAGGTATGGAGCAGTTTCTCATAGATAGCTATGAGGATCCGGTCTTTGCAGGGAGCGTTCTGGACGGGCTGGCAGATTATTATTCCGTTCTGGGGATCCGGGCAATCCATGAGGGTGCGGATATCATCAGGATCGGCGACGATATCGGCTCCCAGCATGGAATGCTGATACACCCGAAGCTCTGGAGAGGATTGATCAGGCCCAGACTGTTCCGGATGATTCAGACCTTCAGACAGGTGAATCCGAAGATTATCCTTCTGTACCATTCATGCGGCGATTTCCGTCCCATCATTCCTGACCTTCTCGATATCGGCGTTCGCGCAATAAGCTCAATGCAGGAAGTGGGGTCCATGAATCTTTCCGAAATCAAAAGGGAGTTCGGCAGGCATCTGGCATTCAAAGGTGGCTTGGACACTCAATATCTTCTCCCCATGGGGACACCTGAAGATGTGAGGGAAGGGGTCATGAGATTAGTCCGAACCCTCGGTGAGGGAGGCGGATATATTTTTATGCCGTCTCATCTTCTTTACGGTGATGTGCCCATGGACAATATCTGGGCGATGTTTGAGGCTTTGAAAGATTATGGGAGGTATCCATTGAAGGAGAGTGCGCCGGAAGCCGGGGTATGCAGAAAGGATAAGTCCGGCATACCACTCTCGACGAAGGGCAAACTGGAAGCCGTTGCAAAGATGGTTGAAAACGGAGAGGAGCAAAAGGTAGAACAGTGGACACAGAGACTCCTTCGGCAGGGGATCGATGCACGGGAAATATTGGCGCACGGACTGGAAAAAGGAATGCAGAGACTTGCAGAGCAATTCGGAAATGGCGATGTCTTTCTCCCTGAAATACTAATGGGGAACAAGGCCATGCGTGCAGGAACAGCGGTCCTCAAGGTTCATCTAAACGGCCGAATGGAGCAACCCAAGGGAATAATTGTCATCGGGATGGTCAAGAATGATCTCCACGATATTGGCAAAAACATAGTGAAGATCATGTTTGAGATAGTGGGATTCAAGGTGATGGACTTGGGCGCTAATGTTCCGCCGGAAGATTTCGTTTCTGCCGTCGAGCAGGAGAAAGCAGATATTTTGGCCCTTTCAGCCAGAATGAGCACTACGGTAAAGGAGATTAAAGAGGTGATTGAACTGCTGAAGCGGAAGAATATCAGGGAGAGGGTGAAAGTCATGGTGGGCGGCGCCCCTATCACTCCGGGTTTTGCCCTCGATGTAGGGGCGGATGGTTTCGCCCCCGATGGAGTGTCGGCCGCCAAGAAGGCTTGGGAGTTAATGGGCGTTAAGAGCGCTATCGAAGTTCTATAAAAAGGATCATATCCATGAAACCACGGGAAAGATTTCTGACGGCGTTGAAGCACAAAGAGCCGGATCGGGTACCCCAGTTGATTCGATGGGGAAAGGAAATCGGCGAAAGACTCTCTCAGATTTTTGGCGTTTCAGGTGAAGACCTCGGACCAAGGATAGGTAATGATGCCATTGTTTGCCAGGTCGGGATCAATGCCCTCATGGAGATGAGCGTAGGCGATTTATCTGAAGGAGAAACCTTTACGAGCGAATGGGGCGTTGTCTACCAAAGGCAGTCGGGCTTTAATAATCCGATAAAGCACCCGATTGAAAAGAGAGAAGACCTTGACACATATAAGTGGCCCAATCCGAATAGCCCCAGAAGGCTGGATGAGATTAAACGGGTAATGAAGAAATATCACAATGATTATGTCGTGATCGTCGATCTTTCCAGTTCCCTTTACGAGGCATCGATGGCTCACCTTAGAGGGATGGAGAATTTCATCCTTGACTCGTATGATGACCCTGAATGGGTAGGGAGAGTTCTTGATGGGCTCGCAGATTACTACAGCACCCTCGGAACCCACGCGGTGAAGGAGGGAGTCGATATTATCAGAATTGGCGATGACATAGGCACCCAGACAGGATTGCTTATTCCTCCGGATCTCTGGAGACAACTGGTCAAGCCCCGTCTCAGGAGAATGATCCAGAGCTTTAAGAAAGCGAACCCAAAGATCATCATCCTTTATCACTCCTGCGGCGACTTCAGTACGATATTCGATGACCTCATTGAACTCGGCGTTGGATTTATAAGCACGATGCAGCCCACAGGTGCGCAAGCGGACTATGCGGCC
>Ga0208373_1004684_pt1 | contig 12037 bp, 14 predicted proteins | sample RifOxyC2_FD_184036 | JGI IMG/M metagenome (GOLD analysis project Ga0208373, IMG submission 184036) | Soil microbial communities from Rifle, Colorado - Rifle Oxygen_injection C2 (SPAdes) | ecosystem: Environmental > Terrestrial > Deep subsurface > Rock core/Sediment | place: Rifle, Colorado... | reverse complement strand
ATAAAATTTTTTCTTAAAAAATAACACCCACTTCTTTGGGTTAGAACGGAAAGAAGTTGGTACTGTATATTCTATTCTATCTGAGTCAGGAAGTACAATTTCTTGGCTATTTTTTCTATCCGGAAGAATAATAAGCGACTCTCCCGGCTTTTGCACTCCTAATTTTAAACGAGCTTCTTTATCTTGAACAGTGCTAGAATTTAATAATAAAATAAGATCTTGCATTTCCGAATTTCGCTTTGTTAAGCGGTTCACCTCAGATTCTAATTGTTGTACTTCATGGCGCATTTCTACGCGACGAATACCTTCTTGAATAACAGAAACTACTAACAAAATAAATACGATGCATAATACCGCAACAAACCATTTTGAACGCCATATGCGATAATACCAATTTATAGATGATTCCTGTTTCATAATTCCATTTCAGTTTCTGTTATTGGTTGATGATTTTTACTCTTCTGAGTCCACATAATAACATCTTTCACCTCTGCAGGATGATAAATATTTGTAAATTCAATATGTCCTCTCACACTTCCGGAATCAATAATAACCGTGCCCACTTGTAATAGTGTAGCAAAAAAACCTTTCATCGTGTATCGAATGTCTTGAATGTGTTCCAAAGGACACTCAGAAACGCGTTTTTCAAATAAATGGAGTTGATCAATATCAATAATTCGTTTATTCGTAATAAGCATAACGTTTAAAGACCAGAGAATGTATAAACGAACAAAACCGATGATAGACAACAAAAATAAAAATAAAAAAATCCATATCCCCCATGCACCGATCGTTTGTAATGGATAAAAGAAAAAACAAGTACTAATTAAAAGTATGCTATACTGTAGTATATTCCATCGATAGTGAAACCAAGATACTCGTACGATGCGAATAATTGCTTCGTCAGCATGTATAGATTGTAATAATAAACGTTTAAACATATAGATCACCTATGGCACAAAGAAAACGTAAATGGCAAGAAAAAGTATGGATCATTATTAGTTTGATTGCAATAGTATTAATGGTCGCTTTTACTGCTCTGCCTTTTCTACAAACAGTCGCACAATAAAACGTAAGGCTTCTGATTTACAAGGTTAATGCGCGTTCAATAAGAAAGTACACCAACCCCAGCACGCCCATTACACCGGAAATAATCCAAAACCGCATGACTATTTTTGGTTCTCCCCACCCGATAGCTTCAAAATGATGATGAATGGGGCTTGCAATAAACACTTTTTTGCCATGACGCAACAATTTAGACAGAATCTGAATAATGACTGAACCGCTTTCAAGAACCAAAATAAAACAAATCACTGGTAATAACCATATCGTATCTGTAAGCAATGCAACCACACCAAGGGTAACTCCTAATGACATTGCTCCGGTATCACCCATGATAAAACGTGCAGGGTGGATATTAAACCATAAAAATGAGAGCAGCGCTCCACAAATAACAGCACAAAATGTTGCTAAATTGTATTTGCCTTCAATAAATGCAATAGCGGCAAATGTTCCAAAACTGGTTAACAATACTCCTCCGGCCAAACCATCGAGCCCATCTGTTTCATTTACTGAAAAAGAGGTGGCAACAATAATAAAAATAAATAATGGAATCACCCATGCACCAATATCAACTACTTGATAAAATGGTATGCGCACCACCGTCCAATCAAGTTTAAAATAAAACCAAAATGCGGCAACTGCTGCAATAATGGCATAAATAATTAAACGATGTCGCACATGAAGACCGCCACCTTTTGCTCCAATCCGTTTTATATTAAAAATATCATCCACCAATCCGACAATGGCCGAAGCAATTAATACCCCGAGCGGCAATAATGTTTCCTCGCGTGTAAGAAAATCAAATTTTGCAATAATGGTTGAAGGAAAAAGAGTCGCAACATACGAAATCCCCAGCAATAATACAGCAGTTGTTGCCCAAATAAGAATGCCACCCATGGTTGGTGTTCCCTGCTTATGCTTGTGTAACGTAGAAACTACCGGTGTCTTTGACATGTCATCACGAATGCTTTTTCCTACTTTATATTTATATAAAAAATGAGTTAACACAGGAGTCAATACTGTGGATAATACAAAGGAGAGCGTAGATAAAAATAATATTTTGATGACTCCAATGGATTCAAGACTCATATTAATTATTTAATAATATCAAAAGAATCGTAGCAGAAAATATCACTAATTCAAAACAGGTGGTCACAATCATCATCATTATTCGAACAAAATAATCCATTCGTTTATGCCATAGTACGAATACTGCATTAACGCATAATATGACCAATCCAGAACTGGGCAATAAAAAAATACGTACCCAATTCCCCGCAAGATCAATACCAAAATAGATATTATAATGCAAAAAAACAATGTCTTGTGTGCGTGGAATTTTCCAAATTAATACTGCCCACGAACAAATATTAACGAGTATATTTGCAATAATGAACAAAAAAACTGCATTATTCTTTTTTTGTATCAATTGATTCGTATCCACAGATTCATTCATCATATATAGTGGGCAGCGTATCATGAAAATACGAAGCTGACAATATAATTGATTCAAATTATTTAATAAATATGGTATAGTATAGAGTATGAATCACCGGGAAAAAATACAACACGCATTATTAGCAGAGCACATTATTGATGAACAAGATTCTATTGAACAACTGATGTTTGATGCAAAACGAAAGCATATTGATATTGAAGAATACATTGCAAATAAAAAAGATTTGCCACTCGAGCAAGTATATCAAACAGTTGCGAAAGCCTTTGGTACGACCTATGTCAATTTAGAGAATAATTCACTCGATTCAAAATTAATAAAACTCCTTCCTGAATCGATTGTTCAAACACACCAAATTATCATTTTTGATTACAGTAAAAAACAAAATGTTTTACTTGTTGCCACGCGAGATCCTGATGACATTCAAACTATTGATTTTATTCAAAAGAAAACCGGTAAGGAACTGCAAATATTTTATACAGATTCTGTCAGTATTCAACACATTGTAAAGCAATATCATAAAAATTTAGTAGAAGAAATTCAAACATTAACCGCTGCTCCAATTGCGGTGGATTCTCATACTGGTTTGAAAGAATTAAATCGTATTGCACACAATCTTCCGGTCATTAAAACAGTCAATGTATTATTACATTATGCTCTATACCAAGGTGCTTCTGATATCCATATTGAACCGACTGAAAAAGAGGTAGTGGTGCGCTATAGAGTTGACGGCATGTTATCTGATGTGATGACGTTCCCTAAAGCACTGCAACAAGCCATTATTGCACGCATTAAAGTACTCGCAAATTTAAAAATTGATGAACACAGATTGCCACAAGATGGCCGATTTAAAATTCAAGTGGAAGAAAATGCAATCGCATTTCGTGTATCAATTTTTCCAGTGTATGACGGAGAAAAAGTCGTATTACGTTTATTAGATGAATCGGCAAAAGTTCTAACATTTGAACAATTGGGCATGCAATCAAAAGCCTCCGAAATATTGCGTAACAATATCCAAAAACCACATGGCATTATGCTCGTTACTGGTCCTACTGGTTCAGGAAAAACAACTACACTGTATTCTGTACTTAACATACTCAATACGCCAAAAGTAAATATTTCAACAGTGGAAGATCCCATTGAATACCGTATACCTCGTGTAAACCAAGCTCAGGTTTCTCCAAAAATCGGATTTACATTTGCAGCCGGTCTGCGTGCATTGCTTCGGCAGGATCCAAATATTATTATGGTGGGAGAAATACGTGATGGAGAAACAGCAGAAATTGCAGCACATGCAGCAATGACCGGGCACTTAGTACTTTCTACGCTGCATACAAACGATGCAATCGGTGCTATTCCTCGCTTAACAGAAATGGGTGTACCACATTATCTGGTTGCTTCAACAACTAATGTGATTATCGCACAACGCCTGGTACGTAAAATATGCGAACACTGCATGTATACAATTGGTGTCACAAAACAGATGATTGCAGATATTGAACGTCAATTTTCATTTGAAGATATTGTGCATACCTTGATTACCTATGGCGAAATGAACAAAGAAACTCCTGTGGAAGATATTAATTTTTATGCCGGAAAAGGATGCTCACATTGTGGACAACGAGGATACAAAGGACGTGTGGGTATTTATGAAACGTTAGAAATCACCGATAACGTTCGTAAAGCGATTTTAGACCGTGCTTCACCTAAAGAATTATTGGCTATTGCAAAATCAGAAGGAATGATGACCATGACAGAAGACGGATTTTTAAAAGCAAAACGTGGGCTCACTTCAATAGAAGAAATTCTACGTGTTACCAAAGAATAAATATCTATAGTATGATGGGAGGAAAAAAAAATTCTACTGCAGGATTGAAACGAAATACCTTATTTCGAAAAATTTCAACAGTTGATAAAATATTTCTTGTTCAAAATTTGGCTGTGTTAATCAAAGCTGGATTTTCTTTAGCCAATGCACTTACAACAGTTGCAAAACAAACAAAGCAACAATGGCTCAAAGAAACAATTACCACTATTGCTACAGATATTCAGTCTGGTCAAACATTTGCAGATGCATTGCGACGATATGAAAAAATATTTGACGCACTGTTTATTAATATGATTGAAGCAGGAGAACTCAGTGGAAAATTGGAAATTACTCTAAAAGAGCTTTCTGTTCAGCTGAAAAAATCTCACTCCCTATATTTAAAAGTACGCAATGCACTTGCGTATCCTGCTGTAATTCTTACTGCCATGATTGGTATTGGAACCGGTATGATGATTTTTGTTATTCCAAAAATTATGAATCTTTATGCAGAAACATCCTTTCAGTTGCCTCTTGCAACACGCATTGTCATTGCTGTGAGTAATTTTATTATTCATCATGGAATACTCTCCCTACTGATGCTTATTGGAATAATTACAGTATGTGTTCTGCTGTATAAACAACAAAAAATAAAGCTATTTATTCATCAACTACTCGTACATATGCCTCTTTTTGGCAATATTATTCGAGAGTATAATCTCGCGCGTTTTAGTCGCATATTCCACTCACTCATTAGTACGGATATTCCAGTGATTCGTATATTTGAAATCATTGCAAACACACTGGGAAATATTGCCTATAAACAATATATGCAACTTATGATTCCCCAACTGGAACGCGGCGTATCTATTGGTGAAGCAATTGGAAAAGATGCGGCACTTTTTCCACCCACGGTAGTGGAAATGATCATTGTTGCAGAAGCAAGCGGTTCGTTAGAAGAAATGACCAACGATATTGCAATCCATTATGAAGAAGAAGTATCAAGCACTTTAGATGGGCTTTCTGTGCTTATTGAACCGGTACTCATGCTCATATTAGGTGCGGCAATTGGATTGATTGCTGTTGCTATACTCTGGCCAATGTATAATCTGGTCAATGTAATATAACCATGCAAACTCGTTATACAACCACCAAACATCCAACTGGAATAACGTTGATTGAGACACTCATCTCTCTTGCTATTTTTATTATGGTTTCTTCAGCATTTTATCTTCTTATTCAACTAGGTCTACGTACGCTTACAGATGATCAAATACGTCTTGATGCTATTGCTATCGCTCAATCTCAAATAGAATCATTACGAAATGTTCCGTATGATGATGTAGGCACAATTGAAGGCATTCCTCATGGAGTATTCGCATCGCACCAAACCATAGTACAAAATACTATATCCTATACAGTAAAAACAGAAATTCGATATATTGATGATCCTCTTGATGGAACAATACAAACTATACCGCGCGATACAGTCAACACAGATTATAAAAAAGCGCGTGTTGAAGTAACATGGGAAAATCAATTTTTAAACCAACCCGTTATACTCATTACCACGGTTGTTCCAAATGGAATAGAGACAACAAGTGGCGGTGGCACAATATGGATTGAAGTGTACTCTACAGATGCTACTCCTCTATCAAATGCAACGATAGAAATTATAAACACTGCCGTTACACCGGCTGTTCCTCTTTCTTTACAAACAGATACTGATGGTCGGCTCATTTTACCCGGAGCACCGGCTGCTATACAAGCATATCAAATTACCGTGTCAAAAAATGGATATTCGTCAGAACAAACCTACTCTATTGATGAAATACATAATCCTCACCCTGACCCGAATCATTTAACGGTTATTGAATCCGAAGTTACGACAAAAACATTTACTATAGATACGGTAAGCGAGCTGCGTATTCATCTAGAAGACTATACAACTCACACATCACTTGCAAACATTCCTGTACGTATTATTGGTAAAAAGCGTATTGGAACAGATCTTGAAGGAAACGATATTCCAAAATACAATACAACACTCACCACAGATGCAACAGGGACGATTACATTAAGCGCTATGGAACATGATATTTATACCATTACACTGCAAGACGCAACACTCGATTTTGCCGGCAGTAGCCCGCACATTCCATTGGTTCTTGCGCCCAATTCTTCTGTAGATCTCACCATTTCCGCTGCTCCTCATGCTGAACAAACCGCATTAATTACGGTTGAAGACGCCAATGAAACAGTAATTTCTGATGCGCAAGTGCATCTTACACATACTATTTTGCTTTATGATCAAACACAAAATACGAATAATTTCGGACAAACTTTTTTTACTCCCCTTGAACTCGGCACATATACTATTGAAATCACTAAAGAAGGATTTGCCCCGTATACGGGTACTATTGACGTTCTTGAAAATACACAACAAATCATTTCATTAATAACCGCCACACCGTAAATAATCAAGGCAATACTTTTTATGCGTTACTTCTCTTCAAACCATCATGCTACAAAAACACATGGCTTTACATTAATCGAACTACTCATCACCACAGCCATTCTCACAATTCTTGTAGTACTCATAACAGACTTTGTTATGAACACACTTCGTATGCAAGAATATACTACTCAACAAAATGAAGCAGTGACGCAATCACGTCTCGCACTAAAACGGATGGTGAGCGAACTCAGAGAAGCAACGTCTGCTGATACGGGCGCTTATCCACTAGAAAGCGTGTCTGCGCAAGAAATTATTTTTTTTAGCGATGTTGATAAAGATGAATCAGTAGAACGTATACGATATTTTCTGGAGGAAACAAATTTACGTCGCGGAGTTATTGAACCGACCGGTTTACCGCTACAATATAATCAAGAAAATGAGATTGTATCAACATTTTCGTCTTATATTCAAAATGGTACAGAACCGATATTTTATTATTTTAATGAACAATATCCACAAAATATGGAGCAAAATCCTTTAAGCAATCCTATTGATAAAACAGTAATTCGCATGATTCAAATACATCTTCAAACAAATGTGGATATACACCGTGTGCCAAAAACGCGCACACTTAATGCGTTTGCACAGCTCCGAAATTTAAAAGAGAACTTGTAAACATATGTTTTGCACTACACATAATTGCACTCAAAAAATGGCTGGATCTGCTCTGCTTCTAACACTATTCTTTTCTTCCATTTTTTTACTTATGTTTGGAGCAACCCTCAGTTATATTATGGTACAACATACTGCCGTACAGCAACAGATGAGATATGTGCAATCAGTTCATATTGCAGAAGCAGGTACGCAATACTATCGCTGGCACTTAGCACACGATCCAAATGATTTTATGACAGATACCGGTACTCACAGCTTTACTGATCTGCGTGGTGATATTTTTGGTCAATATACCATTGCTGTTACACCTCCATCCAGCGGCTCAACAGTGGCAACCATTACATCAGAGGGTGTTCAAGAATCCGCACCAAACACTTCGGCTCGAACACGCGTACGATATGGCAAACCTTCGCTCACGCATTATGCATTTATTACAAATAGTAATGTGTGGTTTGGAGCAGGAGAAGAAATAAGCGGACAATTGCATTCCAATGGTGGCGTGCGTATGGATGGAGAGGGTGATTCCATATTTACCTCTGCTCAAGAAACGTACATCTGCGGAGCTGAACATGGATGCGATGATCCCAATGATACTATTCGAGACGGTATTTGGGGTTCGGGAGAAGATCCTGCACTGTGGCATTTTCCTGCGGCTTTTCCTGTGACTCCTATTGATTTTACTGCTATTCTCTTAAATTTTGATAATTTACAAACCCAAGCAAAAACAGCCGGAATCTATTTACCCGATTCCGGTCAATATGGTTATTTTATTCAATTTCAACCTGATGGTACGTTTGATGTGAATACAGTGACCGCAGTGTATAGTGCTGTCAGCGGATATGATGGGATGGCATGGGTAGATGAATCGAATGAAAAATATTCTTGGTCTCCTCTTCCTGGATATCAAGACATTCCGTTACCGGTAAATGGCATTATTTTTGCAGAAGACGATATATGGATAAGCGGCGAAGTGCGTGGCCGAGTAACCGTTGCAGCTGCTCGATTACCAGACGGCTCTTTTCCTCGTGCAGATATCTATATTCAAGAGGATATTACCTATACAGCGCGTGATGGAACAAATGCTCTCGGACTGATTGCACAGCAAGATATTCTTGTTCCTCTGCGTTCAGATACATTGTTAGAAATTGATGGGGCACTCATGGCAGTAAACGGGCATGTGTTTCGGTACCGCTATAAAAAGACTTCCAAAGACCCCTATAAAACCTATGCCATTCGTGATAGAATAGAAACATACGGCGTGATTATAAGCAACACCATGTGGACATGGAGCTGGGTATCCACAGAAGGCGGATCAGTGACTAGTGGGTATACTACAACAGAAACAACCTATGATCCAGATTTAACGTATGCCCCTCCACCGTTATTTCCAACCGAAGATGAATATTCCTTCATCTCGTGGGAAGAAATACAAAAAGATCAAGAATAATATGTATTTTTTTACTCATCCAACCGATACCATTGGCATAGACATGAGCGATCACATTATTCGCATGATTTTTTTGCAGCACCGAGGAAGAAAAAAATCAATAAAAAAATTTGGTTCTATCCCCTTACCTGAAGGAGCCATGAGAAATAGTATTATTCATGATGTACAAATAGTTCAACGCGCGATCATGACGCTTTGTTCTCAATTACACATTCATCCAAAAACAGTTTCAACTGTGGTGGGACTACCTGAATCACATGGTTTTATTAAATCTATTCCTATAAACGAAGAATCTTTGGAAGTAGCGATCCAACGACATCTCCCATTTCCGTACTCAGAAGTAATTGTAGACACCAATAAAGATGGAAATATATGTACTTTTGCTGCTATAAAAACTGAAGTTGCTTCTTCCTATGTCGAGGCGCTCTGTCCGCTTGGTTTTCGTATTCGCGCTCTGGAAATTGAATCACAAGCCATTGCACGATTATTTATAGGAGAGCAACACAAAAACCAAACAATCATTATTGGAGACATTGGACATAATCATACAACTTTTTTGGTAGTACAACAAAATCATATTGATTTTACCCATACATCAAAACTCATTTCAGGAAAAATGCTCACTGAATATATTCAAACACAATTCAAAATTGATTCGATACAAGCAGAGCGCATTAAAATTGAACAACAACAACATCCTGCAGTACAAAGTATCATTCATGCCTATACAACCGCACTGGCAAATGAACTTCGGCGGGTTATTGATTTTCATCAAGAACATTGTATGAGGACACAAGGAACGCAATACAGTATTTATTTTATCGGTGGCGGATCACAAATCACTCATTTAACACAATCGTTACAGCAGCAAATACATCATCCAATACAAACCGCTACTCTCTCTCAACATTTATCTATTCCAAAACAACTCGCCAATCAATTTCTTTCGTATAGCACGGCGATTGGTCTTTCTATAAGAGATTTTCAACCTTTATAATAGTATATGATGAATCAGTTTAATCTTTTACCACAGCAATATAAACGATCAATGCGTCGTTGGATCCTTTTTCAGCATCTTCGTAACGGATTAATACTATTCAATATTGCTCTTTTACTTATCAGCAGTGTGCAATTGGTTATTGCTCTCTCTTTGCAAACAATTATTACAAAAACATCAATTCTTTCCTCTTCTTCAATGGAAGATCCAGACGTTGCTGCATTGACCGCAGATATTCAGGTAGCAAATAAAGCCATTCAACAGATCACATCCATTCAATCCGAGCACCCAAATTATCTTGCATTGATCAAAAGCATTCTTACTCTTCCTTCTGGGATTTCTATACAGCATGTTTCTATCACGTATAATTCAGAAGAAATAACACTCTCTGGCATAGCAAAAAATCGATCAACTCTTCAAGAACTGCAACAATATATTGAGAATGATACTCGTTTCATCCTATCTTCGTTTCCCTATGAAGCATTCATACAATCAGAAAATATTCCATTTACTATCGCTATGCAATTTGCAAAGGATCAATTTAATATCTACAAATAACATATGAATCCCCCTGCCTCTCTGAGCAAAACAGCTGCTTCATTCTCTTATCAGCCGAAAGATATTATTCTTCATATACTCGCGTGTGGCGTTATTATTGGAGCAATCATTCTTCCTCTTCGAACATATACTGTTGCCTTGAGCGAAAAATTATTAGCTGAAGAAAAACAATTAAATGCTCAACAGCAGCTCGTGATGAATCAACAAAAAATGCGTGAAGAGCTTTCTATTATTCAAAATGAATTATCATTTAGTTCTATTGTGCTCTCAGAAAAAGAAATTGTATCATTTGTAGAAAAAATGGAATCTCTGGCAATAGCAACTGAGGTAAAACAACAAATTCAACTTCATAATGAAAACCGAACAGTACAAGGAGATATTGTGCGCATTCCGGCAAGTATTGTCATTACCGGATCACTTGATCATTTGATAAAATATATCAGTGCAATAGAGCAACAAGATGTATACATTAATCCTCAAAATATTTCCATTGATCACAAGCCACTTGAAAAAGAACAAAGTCTTGAAATGGTGGTTTATACCTACTGGAAAACAGAATAACATATCAATACGTATGACTATTTCACCATCTCTGTTCATAAAATTAGAAAGAGCCCTCTATGTGTACCCACCTATTATTTTTCGAGTACTGATTATTACATTTCTGCTCGGATTTATTCTGTTAATCTATTTTACGGTTTATCGCACCATCACCCAACATACTTTTCCAGGAAATGATGATACAGGAAATACTCAATCTGCTCAACATATCAATATGCATGAATTTCAACGCATACGAGATATGCATCGTAAAAAAATATCAACCGCAATTTCTGCAAGCGAAGAAACCATTCATAATCCCTTTTTTTCAGATATTTTCGAAGACCAATAAAGCATCTTGACGACGCCTGGACGGTTTGGTACAATCAATCAGCAAATTAATAATCAGAGTGAATATATGGCACATACAAAAGCAGGTGCATCAACCAAAAATGACCGAGATTCTCAACCAAAAATGCTGGGGGTAAAAATGTTTGCGGGTCAACCGGTAGTTGCAGGAAATATTATCGTTCGCCAACGTGGAACACAATTTCGAGCAGGAGATGGAACACGTTGTGGAAAGGACGATACAATATATGCTGTAATAACTGGAATAGTAAAATTTACAACCAGAAAAATTGCTCGTTTTACGGGCACGCTGAAAAAAGTAAAAATTGTTTCAGTGGTGAAAAAAAAATAATCGCAAAAGACGCCCAGTAGGGCGTCTTTTTTGTGCAGACGTAAAATTTTGCGCCCCTTCTATTGTAGAAGCATTTTTTATTTTTTTTGTACATCCAACATCAACACTGTTTTTTGTTTATTCGGAAATTCAACACTCAGTGAATACGTGCCCAGTTTTTTTACCGGTTCTGCTATTTTCAACCATTCTGCTTGGATTGTTGCATTCTTCTGCTTATTGATTGCTACAAGAATATCCTCAAGAGATACAGCGCCAAATAAGGTTCCTTCTTCATTAGATTCGGCTGACACCACAACAGTTGTGTTACTCAAACTCTCACTCATGCGTTTCCATGTTTCAT
>Ga0208373_1004682_pt1 | contig 12039 bp, 12 predicted proteins | sample RifOxyC2_FD_184036 | JGI IMG/M metagenome (GOLD analysis project Ga0208373, IMG submission 184036) | Soil microbial communities from Rifle, Colorado - Rifle Oxygen_injection C2 (SPAdes) | ecosystem: Environmental > Terrestrial > Deep subsurface > Rock core/Sediment | place: Rifle, Colorado... | reverse complement strand
AAAGCGTCAGGACTCAAACCGACAGGAGCCTGGGAATAGAAAGAACAGAGGTTATTTGCGGCAAATGCAGCAGCCATCTGGGCCATGTGTTTGATGACGGGCCCCAACCTACAGGGCAAAGATACTGCATAAACTCCGTTGCTTTGGATTTTAAAAAAGAAACCGGCGCGCCTGTTAAAACAGAAACAGCGCTATTTGCGGCTGGATGTTTCTGGGGCGTTGAAGCGCAATTTAAAAAAGTGAAAGGCATCATAAAAACAACCGTCGGTTATACCGGCGGGCATATTGTAAATCCTACCTACAGGGATGTGTGCACCGGTAAAACCGGCCACGCGGAAGCCATTCAGGTGAAATTTGACCCGGAACAAGTGTCTTACGGGGAGTTATTGGATATTTTCTGGGAAATCCATGACCCCACGACACGCAACAGACAGGGGCCTGATGTCGGCTCGCAGTACAGATCGGCCATTTTTTACAAGGATACCCAGCAGAGAAGGCAGGCGATAGGATCCAGGGAGCTTGTTGAAAAGGCCGGGCGGTTTAAAAGCCCGGTGGTCACTGAAATCACCGGAGCAACAGCCTTTTATCCGGCCGAAGAATATCACCAGGATTATTACGGAAAAAACGACTTAATCGGGGGTTGTGCGGTTGGGAGGTAAATCCGGGTTACATAAACCGTTCAAAACGGTCTTTTGGGACCTTGCAGATGGGGCAGGTTTCGGGCGCTTCGGGCCTGGCACAGAGGTAACCGCATACTTGGCACCGCCAGACAGGCTGGGATAACCCGTCCATTACCTTTTGTCCCGCGTTAGCGGGAACAGAAGAGTTTCGCCTTTCGGGGATTGATTTCAGTTTCTTTTCACCGCTGAGTATTTTTCCTGAAACATAAAGCCCGCAGTAGCAGGCATCATGGTCAGTCAGGTCCGGGTCGCGGTAATCGCAGGGGCATATTATATCAATGTCTTCTACTTTTTTTCCGGCCGCCAGCCGGCATGGGCATGCCTGGTAACCGAACCTGTTTTGGTTTATAAGCAAACCCTCAACGAGCTCTTTTATAAATTTTTCATCGGGGTTCAGGTGATAACCACCGCTTTCCGCGTCTTTTTTGAGTTTCTGGTATAATTGTTCGATTTCCTGCGTTGTAGGTTTGTACATGATGGGTTTTACCCGAATTTCTGCTTCAATTTTTCCGGCTCGTAACCCACCACGCATGAATTGTTATCAATTACCATCGTAGGAAAGGAACATTCCGGGTTCCATTTCTTTATTTCTTTCTTTACGCTGTCCTTCTCGTCCTCTTCAAGCATGTCCACGTCGACATACTTATACTCAACACCGAGTTCGTCCAGCAGGGACTTCGTCCGCCTGCACCAAATGCAGGTGCTTAAAGCATAAAGGATTATATCGCCTTTCTTTTTCCCCGCTACGTGTTTAATGTCCATTTTTCCCCTCTTTAGTGCCGCTTAGTTTTTCTATCATTTCCTGCGGTATTTTTTTCAGCTTGTGGTCAGCGCCTATGCAGGCGATCTTTGTCCTGCCGGTGACTATAACCTTACTGTCGGATTTCCGCGTGACCGTGTAGTCAACACAGAAACTGACCTTTGTGGAATCGCTTATTTTTGTTTCCACCTGAAGGACATCGCCGAGCACCGCTGACACCTTGTAGTCCAGCTCGGCGCGGGCCACGACAAACAAAAATCCCCGTTTCTCCAATTCAGTTAAACTGAAACCTTTTTCGGCGAACGCTTCAAACCGCGCGCGCTCAAAATAGCGCAGGTAATTCGCGTAATAAACGATCCCGCCGGCGTCAGTATCTTCGTAATATATCTTTACCTCTAACATGGAATAATTCTACTATATTTCCCGCTTATTGACAACCAAGGTTCAAAGATATATACTGGAAAATCAATGAAAAATAACGCGTGGAGAAACTTCATCCCCGGCGAGTGGCAAAAATCCATAAATCCAAGGGATTTTATCCAGAATAACTACCACCCTTATACCGGCGGCGGTGAATTCCTTGCGGGCCCCACCGAAAGAACGAAAAACCTGTTTAAAAAATTGCAGCACCTGGCAGAACTTGAAAAAGAAATGGGCGGCGTGCTGGACATTGATACCTCAACCGTCTCTTCCCTGACCACTTACCCTGCCGGTTACCTTGATAAAGCAAATGAAATAATCGTAGGCATCCAGACTACACGCCCCTTGAAGCGCGGGGTCAACCCTTTCGGTGGGATCCGCCTGGCGCGCAAGGCCTGCGAATCCTACGGCTACAAGCTCGACCCGAAAATCGAGGAATACTTTTATTACCGTACCACTCATAACGACGGCGTTTACAGGATTTATCCTGAAGAAATGAAAAACGCGAAAAAATGCGGTGTTATCACCGGGCTTCCGGACGGTTACGGCAGGGGACGCATCATAGGCGATTACCGCAGGGTGCCTCTTTACGGTGTTGACGCCCTGATAGAACAAAAAAACAAGGACAAGGATTATCTCAGTACCCAGCACATGGACGACGAGAATATCCGGCTCCATGAAGAACTTTTCCGGCAGATAGACTTCCTGAAAAAACTCAAGGAGATGGCGGAGCTTTACGGTTTTGACATTTCCCTGCCTGCCGCTTCGGCACGCGAAGCCGTGCAATGGCTGTATTTTGCCTACCTCGGCGCCATCAAGGAGCAAAACGGCGCGGCGATGTCGCTTGGCAGGGTGAGCTCGTTCCTTGATATCTATTTCGAGCGCGATATTGCCGAAGGAACGCTTGATGAAAAGGGCGCGCAGGAACTAATTGACGATTTTATCATCAAGCTGCGCATGGCAAGGCAGCTGCGCACACCGGAATACAACGAACTTTTTGCCGGCGACCCGCTCTGGATAACCGAATCCATAGGCGGCATCGGCGAAGACGGCAGGACGCTTATTACAAAATCATCCTACAGGTTTCTGCAGACACTTTATAACCTGGGGCCCGCGCCAGAACCGAACCTTACCGTGCTGTGGTCGCCGAACCTGCCCAAGGAATTCAAGAAATTCTGCGCGAAGGTCTCGGTAGAAACAAATTCCATCCAATACGAGAACGACGAAATAATGCGCCCGTCATACGGCGACGACTACGCCATCGCCTGCTGTGTTTCCGCGATGAAAGTGGGCAAGCAGATGCAGTTTTTCGGCGCCAGGTGCAACCTGCCGAAAGTTTTACTTCTTGCGATAAACGGCGGCAGGGATGAAATATCGGGGGTACAGGTAGGCCCGGAACTTGAGCCATTAAAAGGCGAAGCGCTTGATTATGATGAAGTCCTTAAAAGATACCACTTCTACGAAGACTGGCTGTGCAAGCTTTATGTCAACACAATGAACGTGATCCACAACATGCACGATAAGTACGCCTACGAAAAACTGCAGATGGCGCTGCATGATACTAAACTTGAAAGGTTCATGGCATTCGGCATCGCGGGGCTTTCGGTGATAGCTGACTCATTGAGCGCCATAAAATACGCTAAGGTCAGGCCGGCCAGGAATTCCTCCGGTTTGATAGAAAGCTTTCAAACCGAGGGCGATTTCCCGAAATTCGGCAATGATGACGACCGGGTTGACGCGATAGCCGTGGAAATTGTCACGGATTTCCTTGAAACACTGAAAAAAACTCCCGCTTACAGGAACGCAATACACACGCTTTCCATACTCACCATCACATCAAACGTTGTTTACGGCAAAAGCACCGGAGCCACGCCGGACGGCCGCCTTTCAGGCGAACCCTTCGCGCCAGGCGCAAACCCCATGCACAACAGGGATTCTTCCGGCGCTATAGCGTCGCTTAATTCCGTTTCCAGGATCCCCTACGACTCCTGCCGGGACGGCATTTCCTGCACTTTCAGCATCACACCGAAGGTCATAGGGAAAACACAGAATGAACAGCTTGATAACCTGACCGATATTCTTGACGGATATTTTAAAAACAAAGCTCACCACCTTAACGTAAACGTGATTACAAGGGAAAACCTTGTTGACGCCATGGCAAACCCGCAGAAATACCCTAGCCTTACGATAAGAGTTTCAGGGTACGCGGTCAATTTCCACACGCTCAAACCGGAACAGCAGAAAGAAGTTATCAAACGCACTTTCCACAACGCAATTTAAATTCCACCCTCACCCTTACCCTCTCCCCTCGAGGGAGAGGATGTCCCCAAAGGGGACCGGTGAGGGGGCCCTTTCAAAATATATTTATGCTCTGTAAAATACATTCCATAGAAACGCTCGGAGCGCTTGACGGCCCGGGCATGAGATGCGTTGTCTTCTTCCAGGGCTGCCCCCTGCGATGCATCTACTGCCATAACGCGGATACCTGGGCGCTATCGGGTTCCGCAGGAACACAGATTTCATCTGATGAACTGGTAAAACGGATAAAAAAGAATAGATCTTATTTCGGGGAGCGCGGCGGGGTGACTTTTTCCGGAGGCGAGCCGCTTTTCCAGCCGGATTTCCTGCTTGAAACGCTGAAACTTTGCAAAGCGGAAAAAATACATACCGCGCTGGACACTTCAGGCTACTGTGAAACCTGTGACGCGGAACGAATCCTGGATTTTACCGGCCTTGTGATACTTGACATCAAGCATTACGAAGATTCACAGCATAAAAAGCTTACCGGCAAACCTCTCGCGAAAACCCTGGGTTTCCTGAAACTTGTTGCCGCCAAAAAGACACCTCTTTGGATACGTCACGTGGTCATACCTGGCATAAACGACTCAGAGGAGCATATCAAGAGACTTGTTTCGTTTATCCATGAACACTCAAAACCGGAAAAAATTGAGCTTATCGGCTACCACACGATGGGAATTGAAAAGTGGAAGAAACTCGGGCTGGTCTATCCTCTAGCTGGCGTTAAAGATGTGAATTCTGCAGTAATTACTTCCCTCCAGAAAATCGTTGATTCCGAAATGAATTAAGTATTGTGTCCCCGGATTAAAAGATGCAGGAGTTTTTCTAGGTTTTCTTTCGCGGTTTGTTTGGTTAGCGGCATCTCAAATTTATCCCCTTGACAAAAATCATTATTAAAGGTATATTTATATCGAGCGGTAAGACCGTTGAAGGTTGTTTAGGGTGCTCCCCTCTGTGAGGCTATGAGCCCTAACGCAAAAAGCTTTCAAGGCACGCTCATTTTTTTTATAGGTATCTCGTATCGTACTGAATCTTTTCCTTATAAATATCATACCAATCCAAATCCTCTTTTTCATACTTGCGAAATATCCCCCAACTGAACATATCAACCGCCTGCAAACATAAACATTCTTTGGAATTATAATGGTAAATTCCCAACAAAACATTAGGATCAATTTTGCTTTTCAATTGCCTTACTATATAATCGTTGAAATGCCTGATATTTTCTTTGGTTTTTGATTTATCAATAATAATCGTGATCCTTGCTTCTGCTTTTTCAAATGGTATTTGGTCTAAAACAAGGCGGGCAATATAATTATATACTCTTTCCTTGTCTTTTCTCAGGTTATCGTAAACCCGTATTTTGTTTAATGTTATTGAATAGACAGCAAATTTGATATCTTTCACTTTTGCGTAAAAATACTTTTTAATGTTCAAAGGACAAGCGGAACCTTTTAGTTCTGCCTGATTTTCCTTTTTAAATTTTCTTCTTAATGTTATTTTTACAGCTTTTCCCAGTTTATTGTTGTTTTCTATAGTTCTTAAGGCGAGTAATGTTATAGTGAAGTATTTCGAAGGCTTTTTGTTTACAAAATCAAATCCTAAATCACCGCTTTCATCTAAATATAGGTACCACATTGTAGCATTTACCTTTGAACAGCCTGCCGATTTATTAAAAAATTAGTTTTACTACCGTTATCGCGAGGATGATGCCGATGATGTCGGATATGAGGCAGACGGGGACGAGGTATTTTGTTTTCTTGATGCCAACCGCGCCCAGGTAAACGGCGATCACGTAGAAGGTTGTCTCGGCGCTGCCCATTATCACCGCCGAAATCCTGGTTGCCAGCGAATCCGGCCCGGTGGTCTTCACTATATCGGTGAAAACCGCGGTTGAAGCGCCGCCCGAGAGCGGCTTGATTATGGAAATGGATATTACCTCAACGGGTATGTTGAGATAATTGAACAGCGGGGCCAGCGCGGCCTTAAAGAAATCAAACGCGCCTGATGCCTGGAAGGTTTTTATCGCGATGAATATCGCCAGCAGGTACGGGAATATCTTCAGCACCACGCTAAAGGCATCTTTCGCGCCGGACACGAACGAATCATATACCCTCACTTTTTTGGAAAACCCGTAGATCACCACAAAAAGCAGGAATAACGGTATAACCAGGTTTGAAATATAGTTTATAGTAGTCATCTCTTAGAGAAAAATCTCCTGAAAAGAAACAGATTGCTCACCGCTATCACGCTGGATAAAACCGTCGCCAGTATCGTTGGCAGAACTATTGCCGCCGGGTTAGCAGAGCCGAAGCTCGCCAGTATCCCGATAACCGTGAATGGCACCAGCTGGATGCTGGAAGTATTTATAACCACAAAAAGCATCATTTCAAAAGAGGTTTCTTCCTTGTCCGGATTGAGGGTTTGCAGGTCCTGCATGGCTTTTATGCCCAGTGGTGTAGCGGCATTGCCTATGCCGAAAAGGTTCGCTATGAAATTTAATGTGATGGATGTTATCGCAGGGTGGTCATCAGGCACATTTTTGAATAATTTCTTTATCAGCGGGCGGAAAAACCTGGAAATGTTGTGGATTATGCCTGAATCCTCCAGGATTTTGAGTATCCCCATCCATATCGCAATGATACCAAGCAGGAAGAGTGATATTTCAACGGCGGTTTTGCCGGCGTCAAAGACGGCTTTGGTGAAATCCTCCAGCCGGCCTGTGGCGATGGCAAAAATTACGCTGACGGTAATAAGCAAAATCCAAATGAGATTCATAATTCAGAAGAGCCGATAAATCGGCGACTACAAGCCACCTTTTGTTATTATTTTCAGCTGTTTTTTATGCGTGTCCAGTTCCACCATTGCGCCCACGGGCAAGGTAATCTTGTTTTTCGCGTGGCCGATGTAGGGGCAATGGACAACCGGTATTTTGATTTTCATCTGCTCTTTCAGCACCTTGTAAACTTCCCTGTTATTTACGTTCCTGAAATCGCCGAGAATTAACGCTTTTATTTTATTTAACTTGCCGGCAAATATCCAATTCATCAGGCAGCGGTCCACCTCGTGGAGTTTTTCATCCACGTCTTCCAGGAAAAGCACGCTCCCGTCTGTTTTGGTTTCCCACTGCGTGCCGATAAGAGCGGTGAGCGTGATCAAATTTCCACCTTTCAATACCCCTCGCACCGAATTTCCTTGGTTGTAAACATGGACCGGTGCGCCCTTGAACAGGTTTTTCTCGGGAAACCCGTTGATAGCATTTAAAAACGACTTCACGCTGAACTTTGCCGGCTTTGCGAAGTTCAGGATCATAGGTGAATGAAGCGTGACCATACCGGTCTTCTCATAAATGGTGTTCAACAGGGTGCTGATGTCGCTGAAACCCGCTAACAGTTTCGGATTGCGCTTGATAAGGCCAAAGTCAACCAGCGGCAGCATTTTCATGGAACTATACCCGCCGCGGCGGGCAAGCACCAAATCAACGTTTTTATCGGAAAAGGCCCTGTGGAGCTCGCTTACTTTCTCTCTCGTGGAAGGCAGTTTGGCAAGGAACTTCCTGTTTAAAACCCGGAAACCCAGTTTTTCGAAGTTTTTCACGCCGTCAGCCCATTCTTTCTTTGTTTTTATGAGCCAGCTGGCGGTGAATGTGTAAGTGTTAAGCATGCGAATATTTTAGCAAATATAACGGGCCAAGAAAACATTCTAATGCCCCGCTTACCCCCACTTGACAAGTCTATCTGATAGTGCTATAATTAGGGTACAAACGATACAAATGGTACAAAGGGGACATTATGAGAATTGAGAAGCTCGACTTGAACGGCCATGAATTGCTCTACAAGCAGATCGCAGACATCATTGAAAGGAAAATAACAAGCGGGGAGCTGGGAGTTGAAGACAGGATACCCCCGGAAGAAGAATTATGCCTGGACTTCAAGGTGAGCAGGCGTACCATGAGGAAAGCCATTCTCCAGCTTGTCAAGGAAGGTTATTTAGCCAGGCGGCGTAACCACGGAACCTTTGTAATAAGCGCAAATCCCGGAAAAGAAACTGATTTTAAGAAGAAAAACGAGATAGGCGTTATTTTCAACCCGGAAAAAGAAAAGAAACCCCACTTCCACAAAATCCTCGCGGGCATAGAGGAAAAACTAAGGGAAAAAGGGCTCTACCTTGTTTACGGAACTATCAATGACTCAAAGATCTCCCTTGCCGGGAAAGACAGGGATATTGCCGGCCTGATCATCACCGGAGGCATTACCCCGAAAATAGTTTCAGCTGTTGAGAAGGCAAAAATACCCTACGTCCTGCTTGGGGATATTTTCCAGAAAGAAAGAACACCGCTAAAAACTGACATAATAGCGAATAATGATTTCCAGGGCACCTATCTCGCCACAAGCCGCCTGGCCGGACTGGGGCACAGGGATATTTTATTCCTTGCCGCTTTCCGTGACAGGTATTCCTGGGAAATTGAACAGTTAAACGGGTATCTTCAGGCATTGAAAGAGGCCGGCATCAAACCTGACCCGGCGCTGCAGGTTGAAACCGGCAGGCATGAAATTAACGCGGGTTATTCAGCCGTAAAAAAAATCATTGAAAGCGGAAAAAAATTCACCGGAATGGTTTGTCTGAGCGAAAACCTGTGCTACGGCGCCCTTAAAGCCCTAAGGGAGAAGGATCTCTCTGTCCCCCGGGATATCAGCGCTGTCTGTATCAGCGTGGCGGGCCTTGATTTCATACCGGAAATGACCACGGTGGTTTACGACTGCGAGGAAATGGGGCATGCGGCGGTGGAGCGGCTCATCCGCAGGGTCAAGGACCGAGGACTAAAACCTGAAAGGATAATCGTTCCGAGCAAACTGGTAGAATCAAAATCAACGATTAAAAGGAGAGAACAATGAAACTTACACCAAGCTTAAACACATTCTTAAAGGAAGCGGAACTTGAATCGATCCTGAATGACGCGCTCAGGATACTTGAAACACTCGGCGTCGGCTGTAACCATAAGGAAGCTATAAAGCGCATTACCGGCCACAAGGGAATAACTTACTCTAACGGGCGCCTGCATTTTTCCGCCAATACCATGCGCGGCCACCTGGAAAGCCGCAGGAAAATGTGGAAGGAAATCTCGCCTAAGGAAGAACCGCCGTTCAAATTGGGCGGTTGCTGGTCTGGCATGAATTACTGCGACCCGGAGACTAAAAAAATAAGGCCCGCCACGACTGAGGAGTCCGTCCAGATGACAAAATTGTGGGAAGCCCGCGGGGTTACCGGGAGCGTGATACCCGTGGTTCCGGGCGACGTTAATTTCCGGGTGCAGACCCTGGCCGCTGAACGCATCTGCCTGCTCAACAGCAGGCACCTCGGCGGAGCCCTTACGGTGATTAGCGCTGACGAGGCCCGGTTTTTAAACGAGATGTACCAGGCCGTGGGCAGGCGCTTTGTAATGTTCCAGGAGACATCCATCAGCCCGCTGCGCATGAACGACGAATCTCTCAGCATCGCGATGGAATTTATTGATGACGAGAGCATGGACGTGGATCTGGGCGGTTCCATCCCGATGTACGGGGTAACAACCCCTCATAACATGCATGCCGCGCTGGCGCAGTCAGTTGCGGAGAGATTATACGACGACCTGGTGGGCTGTATCCTTACTCCTAAATTCAAACTTGTAAGGAATCCCGGCCCGTCAATGATAAGGCTGGAGCCGTTTGATATGCAGTACGGCACAATTGTATTCGGCTCGCCGGAATGGCTGTTGCTTAACATGACAGTCAGGCAGATACAGGAATATGTCACGGGAATAAAGTGTTACGGCGGAAGTTTCCGCAGCACATCTAAATATCCGGATGCCCAGGCGGCGACCGAACGCACCGCGAGCGTGCTTTGGCAGGCTATGCAGGGAGCCAGGGAGTTCGGCGCGGTAGGCCAGCTTTCCGTGGATGAAGTTTTCAGCCCCCAGCAGGCGATGTTTGACTATGAAATCATCGGGTATGTCGAAAGGGTAACAAAGGGGCTGGATTATGATACCAATGTTGACCCGCTTGAACTGATAAAAGAGGGCATGGGTTCGGAAAATTACATGACCTCGGACCTGACTTCAACGCTGTTTAAGGATTTCTATTACTTCCCCGAGATTTTCAAGCACTGGAACGTGGGCAACTGGCTGAGCAAGGGAAGCCCGGATATCCTGGACACGGCATGGGAAAAGGCGAAAGCGCTGATAAATAAGTGCGATTTCGCCCCGACGGCTGCCCAGGAGAAAGAAGTCAACAGTATTTACCAGCGCGCCGAAAAATGTTTACTAAACGAAAAATAATTGATACAATTGCATTAATCACAAATTAATGCAAATGTACCGAAGGCATGGTGCCTGAGGTAGAATTGAGCATCATGTAAATATTTCGGAGGATTCATGAAACCGGTGTTATTTTCCGTAAGTTACGCGGGATTTTGGGGCCAACACAAGTTAACCCTTGAAGAATTCATCCCCCACGCCAAGGCACTTGGCTACGAAGGGCTTGAACTGATGGGCAAAAGGCCCCATCTTTCCCCCCTGGACTATGATGAAGATAAAGTCTCCGCCCTGCGGGATTTGTGCAAGAAAAGCAAGATCGAAGTCACGTGCATAGCCGCCTACACGAATTTCACCGGCGGCATGGAGTCCGGCGAAGTGCCTTTCCTTGAAATGCAGGTACAGTACGTTGAATCGCTAGCAAAAATCGCCCAGGCGCTCGGCTGCGGGCTGATCAGGGTGTTCACTTCCTACGAACGGACCGATATCCCCATGGCGCGCCAATGGCAGATAAATGTGGACGCCATCCAGCAGTGCTGCGACCGCGTGTCAAAATACAAGGTGAAGATCGGCATACAGAACCACCACGACCTGGCCGTGCACAGCAAAGCCCTTCTTGAACTCTACAATGAAATCGACAGGCCCAACTGCGTATTGATGTTCGACCCATGGTCACCGTGCCTAAGGGGCGAGGAACTATTCGAGACAGCCAAGAGCATGGCGAAACACACCGGTTACACCACACTCGCTGATTACATCCGCCTGCCCAGATTCCAGTACCAGCCCAACCTGATTAACTACCATAAAATGGAAGACGACCTGGTGAAGGCCGTGCCCATGGGCGAGGGCGATCTGGACAGCGTTACCTTTATAAAGGGCCTGAAAGCCGGCGGTTACAACGGCCCTATTGCGTATGAAATGTGCTCCCCCCTGCGCGGAGGCGGCAGCAAGGCAAACCTTGACAAGTGTGCCAAAGCTTTTCTACAATGGTTAAAAGCAAATAAATTTTAATTAAGGGGCATTGCCCCAAAAGGAGCTGGAATGGATAAAAAGTTAAGGTATGGCTTGATCGGTTGTGGCGACATAGCCAAATCGGAAAGAACAGGTATTGTGGAGTCAGGTAACTCAGAACTGATAATGGTGATGGATGCCAATCCGGAATTCGCGGAAAAATTCGGAAAGGAATTCAACGTTCCCTATACATCCGACCTGAAAGTGATATTGAAGAGAAAGGACATCGACGCGGTTGTCATAGCCGTGCCGCATTTCCTGCATAAGCCTATCGCTATAGCGGCGGCAAAAAAGAAAAAACACGTGGTTATTGAAAAACCCATAGCCACCAACATAAAGGACGCCCGCAAGATAATCAAGGCCTGCCAGAAAAACGGCGTGAAACTCTCCGTGCCGTTCGTTTACAGGTACAAACCTGCGACCGTGAAAGCCAAGGAGCTGTTCCAGAAGGGAGTCATCGGCAAGGTAATAAATATTTCGTCCATTTTCATGGGTTATAAACCGGAATCCTACTGGACCGGCGGCTGGTCCCAGCGCGTTTCCACCGACTGGAGAGCCATCAAGGAAAAAAGCGGCGGCGG
>Ga0208373_1004680_pt1 | contig 12040 bp, 12 predicted proteins | sample RifOxyC2_FD_184036 | JGI IMG/M metagenome (GOLD analysis project Ga0208373, IMG submission 184036) | Soil microbial communities from Rifle, Colorado - Rifle Oxygen_injection C2 (SPAdes) | ecosystem: Environmental > Terrestrial > Deep subsurface > Rock core/Sediment | place: Rifle, Colorado... | reverse complement strand
TCGATGTTCTCCAGCTCTCTATTGATTCGTCCGAGTTCTGATTCCCAAAAGGGAAGATTTCTAAAAAGGCGGTCAAACTGGGCTTTGAGCGGTGTATTATTGATCCAAGTCCTAAATTGTTCCCCAAACAGGATGTTGAGGAACCGGATTTGCATGTACGCCCCCAAGCTAATTCCTGAAACGGATAACCATCCAATCTGCTCTGGTACAAACAAACTGGTACAGACCGCACCCGTGCCGATTCCGCCAAGTACTATGGATTTGATGGCGGTTTGCACTCTCTGCGGCAGTCTCGTGATCAGTTCGGGGGTTGTGTGTATTTTATCGTAGATTTCACGAAAAAATGAATCCGACTTAACAAGGGCAATCTCAATTTCCGATTTAACTCTGTCTCTCTCGCTTTTAAGTTTATCACGTCTTTCCAGCAAGGTGCCGATTTCGTGATTGACCGGATGTTTGAGGACGCCACGACCCCTATCGGGTCTCGTGCTGTAGTCAACAACATCTCTTGTGACTTTATCCACCAATATTTTTAGCCTCTTGATTGAGAAGTCCATCAGGACGTTGGGGTTCTCTATTACATAGGCCTCTCTTGCTGTGGAATCGACCAGGTCACTGATTACCCGCGGAACAGACACGACCCTCATTCCGCTTTCATCGTTGACGACGATATCCACCTTGGGTTCACTTTGATCAATGGAAATAACACGAAGTTTTTCAAGCAGTACGGGGTAAATTGTTGCCAAGGCAATCTTGACTTCGTCCATCGTGAACATCTGCAACTCAACAGGTTCACTGCGTCTCAGGAAGGCGGCAAATCTAGGATCACCCTTGAAGAATTCCTCGTATTCGCCTGTTGTTGTGGCAAAGACGGCGTACAATTTGCGGTCACTTAAATAAGGGAGCATTTTTTCGAAGGGAGAATTGCCCTTGACTTTTTCACCTTGGCCGCCACCCCACAGACCAGAGGTGGTCAACATCTTCGCTTCGTCAAAGAAAGCGATGCCGTCCGGACGTCTTCTCATAAACAAAATAAACTCCGCTGTGAGTTTGGAGTCGGCACCTACCTGTCCGTTCCTGGCATCCCATTTATTTCCGTCAATCGTAAATATGGTTTTGCCAAGGAGTGGTCGCGGCACACCCAATGACAATGCCTCCTGTTCCGGCAATAACAGGCGTCTTTGAATTTCGCGCATCATTTCTGTTTTGCCCACTCCCGCTGGTCCTGTGACGAAGGCCGCCGAAAAAGCCTTGCCTGTCAGTGCCTCCATGACTTGTCGGAGTTGTGCCTCCCTTTCAGGAGTGGTAAAGTAGGGATTAGGGTCTTCAATTTCTTTGGAATCGAACATGGGGGACATGAAGTCTGGGCACCAGTGAGGATCCCTCATTTTTTTGGCGAGTTCGCGCGCGGCATCCTCTTGGAGCAGTTGTGTGGCCATGGCCTCTTTGTACAATTTCTTGGTGATCCTGCCACTGGCCACTACCGAAATAATGGTTTGTATGAGGATAAACCCCATGAACAGGTACTGCAACTGTTCGCCCTTTTTCATTCCTTGTTGTGTGATATCAAGATAACCTTCACCGATTTTTTCACTGCCAGTGGAAAACTTTACGCTCATGGCGACCAGATAAAGGGCTAGTTTGTATGGCAATTCCTCACCAGCAAAGGAAACAGTTCTGTTCCCTTCATCAGCCCACGCATCGGGGTCGGAAAATTCACCATTTGGCAGATAATCAGAATCGTTTGAGTCGTTTTCAAAGTATTCGAGCAGTTTTTCCAAAACTTTTTCCTTGGGATCGGCGGGGTCAAGATCAAAAGGAGCACCCATTTCCTGCATCTCAAAGGCAAGGGTGATGATGTTATCCGAAATGGATAAACGCTGTATATTTGATTTGTAGAAGTGGGCTATTTTTTGCTCCCCTCCAACACTAAAAGTGACTGAGCCTATATTGGGGTCGAGGTTGAGTGGACTGTTTGTGCCCGTTGATGTGCCCAAATTAAAAACTGTCGAAAAAAATCCCAATGCCTCTGCCGTAAGATAGCCCAAAGGTTGATAGTTACTGCTGGTAGTCGCTGTAGTGCATTGATTGGCTACGGGCACCCGTAAAATCCTGAATTGCTGACCCGTAGCGGTTGTGTACACAAAAAAGTAATCACTGGTGGGCGCAACCTTAAAGGGTTGGTCAAGCATGCCGGGCAGGTTCAAGTTAACATCTCTGTGATTTCTTGGTTGTTGAAAAAATATTCTCAGTTGTTCTTGATCTTCTGGGGGTGTCATGCCTGAAAGTTTGTGGTCCAGATCGCTTAAATTTCTGTAAGGAATTGTGATGTCATCCCTTCGTGCATCTGGTTGATCGAGTAATTTGTGTTTGATAGTGCCATCCTCAAGGATGGTTACATAATAGATGAACTGGTCTTGGGAAGTCGCCTTTCTTTGCATTTCTGCGATTTCAGCATTAAAGTTTCCAAAGGTAACGCCAGCCAATTCGCTTGTGGCGGGGCTGTCACCGGGATTGTGCGTCCCCACCATCCCCGTCATCATCTTGTACGCGCTCCAGGCCCAGTCGGCGCGGATGTAGACCTCGTCTCCTTCGAGTTCGCCTTTGGTAAGCCCATCGTGGAAATAGTAGGAGAGGCTGTCGGCCGAACCGCCGGGTCCCGCGTATTTGAATTCGTTGCTTGCCAGACCAACGCCACAGATTTTGGCGAGGGCGGCCCGAGATTTTTCCTGGTCAGCAAATTTAACGATCCCTCTGGCCATGTCGACGTATGTCGCGTCTTTGAAAAAACCCAGACAGGCCATGGTCAGCATGGCGTTCAGCATGATCTTCTTGCCCTCCTTATTTTTTAGCGGAGGATCAATGTATTTTGAAAGACTAATGCCCTTGTCATCAAATTTACCTGCGGCACAATCAGTCAAGGCCTTATAGTAAGAGCTCATGTGTACATCATATGTGGCTTTGACGATCCCCTGGCCGTCATCACTACGAATGTTGTCAAAGTCCTTTATTAGTTTATAAATTTCATTCCAAACGGTGGTCTCCTCCATAACGTCGGTCTTCTCGTTTTTCTTCGTAAAAGGGGTGATTCCCACACTGTCCTTGGTGATTTCGGTAAAACTGGCATCCCCCGGGGCCTTGTATTTGATGATGGTATCATTGGTTTCAAGCTTGAGCCACACCTTGTGTTGCTCGAGGCCAAAACCACTTTTTAAGACGTCTTTTGTTTTTTCGCCTTTAACGGTAGATTTATATTTATGAGTTTCCGAATCTTTTTCATACCCACTCACCCCGGAATGACCCAAAAAGGTTTTGGCGTTTGTAGACCAAAAACCAATTCGAATAGTGCCCTTGTTGAGCGTGGTGGCTTTGTCGGTGGCGTCTTCCGGCGTGTAGTTGCCGGATGCCAGGTCAATCTGGGTCATTACAAATCCGGGTTTGCCGGGTACGGGGACTTCTTCGACATTGATCAACTGGGCAAGTTCGTCCAGTGTTTCGTTTTGTTTGAGTTCGGTGAGATCACTTTCGGGATCAGGCAGTTGCGCAAATGAATTGTCGATTCGACCCTGAACCATAAACAACCCTTCCAGGAGACCGTAAGTGCGCCGTTTGTAAACCGGTCACCAATGGTGTCCATTTAATATTGTATACTATTTTTGGACTGCCCCCAAATGAAAAGTGACTGACAATCACTATTTTCGGCAGTTTGATCACGAGAGTTAACTGTTGTCGTGGGATTTATAGGGAGAACGTGTTCACCCCCGCAGGGGGCAGGCGTGTTCAGGTGTTTACGTAGGGCGTAAGGCGTCAGGCATAAGGGGTAACCCTTCGACAGGCTCAGGGCAGGGGGCGAAAAGCGAATGGGTCAAAGGGTCAAAAGGTCAAAGGGTCAAAGGGGGGAGGGGGGCAATTGCGCAATTGTTGCAACCGGCAATTGTAGCAATGAGCAATGGGAACTGCCCCGTGGCTCAGCTTTGCGGGGACTGGCACCTTATGTCAGGGGTTTTGATTCGATGTAAAGTGTTTCGGGAGAGAGGTCTTGGCCTGTATCCCAGGCAATCCCGCCAAAGAAAGGCTTTACTGTGATGAAACACTCTGGTTTTTGTAATTGTTTAAAAACCCCAATGACCAAATAGGGTTTTAAATCAAAAACGCGTCGCTCGTTATTGTCGAAAGTCAGAATAATCGTAAAATCTGGGTTGGGTTTTGATTCGATGACTTCTAACATTTGGGTTACCTCAACGGTTCAATTTTAAAAATTTCTTGACCGGCAACCGCCAGAGACCAATCGGTCATGAGTTCTTCCTTGTGGATTTCAATCCAGGCTTGTACAAGTTTTAACCTATTGACTGGTAACGAACCCTCAATCACCTCGCCATTGGGAATGCCGATGACGGCCATTTCGTCCTGATATTTGACGTGGACATGTGGTTTGCTGTGCTTTTTATTATCTAAAAAAAACATCATAACCACCAAGCCATAAAACGCAGAAAGGATAGGCATAGCTAAGTATTATAAATATTCGGGAAAAAGTCACATTATTTGTTCAAGTGTTCATGTGTTTACGTGGGCGTAAGGCGCAAGGCTTAGGGCGTAAGGCGGGGGGGGCAATTGCGCAATTGTTGCAACCGGCAATTGTAGCAATGAGCAATGGGAACTTGCCCCGTGGCTCAGCTTTGCGGGGAATGGCACCTTATGCGGATCGTTTCAAATTAAGCTGAGAACTGCTTTTGGTCAGTCGACATTTCAGGGGATATTTTTCGGGATATTCCAGATTGTCGATTTCTAAATCAATATCCAATTCTGGCCAATACAAGTGGACATTGTGGCATAACTGAACGTTCTGAATTGCCTTCAGTGTTTGGTGCTGAAAATAGGGATAATCGTTAAAGCTTAAGAAATACTCTTTGCCTTTGACGAAAAGCCAGATTCCCAGAGAGGAAACATTCTCAACGGACACTGAAATATTTTTTCCATTCTTTGATGAATTCATTTTTATGCCTTTCGACAAGCTTTTGTAGTTCGTTCAAATTTTTGGCATTCAGTTTGTAGTACGTGGCAAGTGCAACGATTGGTTCCAACCAAAATTTTGCTTCCCCATTGGCACAAGTGATGTGCACATGCATCCTATCTTCTTCATTAGACAGAAAATAGAATCGGTATCCCTTGATTCTTAATACGGTAGGACTCATGTTATTTACGCTACCCCCCGCAAACATAGTAGCAGATCATCGTGGACATTATCAATGATCAATTGACATGATTGGTAGCGACGTAACGAGTCATGGGGGATGGGGGACGGGTTCAAGTGTTCATGTGTTTACGTGGGCGTAAGGCGCAAGGCTTAGGGCGTAAGGCGTAAGGGGGGGAGGGGGGCAATGGTGCAATTGTAGCAATGGGCAATGGGGGACGTTACAAGAAAGTCGCCGGAAGTTGAATGATGTTGCTGGCAAGTCTTTCGATTTTATCTGCGTTGTTGATGACCAAGGCCAGGGGATAATTGTTTTTCGCAATGAATTCTTTTAGAGAAACCAACCGTCTTGGCGAAGTGTTCATGCCAAACTTGATTTCTATGGGAAGCACGCCGAAAGGGCCGGTCAAGACCAAATCGACTTCTGCTCCGTGTTTTGTTCTGTAGAAAAAATAATTCCAACCTGTCACGAGAGTCGCGTCCAGGCCTTTTATAATTTCTTCGGTTACGAACGCCTCAAAATTGGCTCCGACGTGGTGATGATTGATGAGTTCTTCTCTGGTCTGTACGTTTTGCAGATAATGTGCCAATCCGGAATCCCTGAAATTGCCCTTTGGTTTTTTTACAATTGATTGACTCACAGAGTTTTCAAAGCTCAAAATGCTTCGCCAAAAAAAACTTCCTTGAGCGATGTCCAGATAGTCGCGAACAGTCACCTCGGAGGTGTCGAGCGAACTACCCACTTCGGATTTGTTGATGATCGTGCCCGTTAAAGCCGATAACATGGTGATGAAACGTTGATATTTCACAAAATCCAGTCTGGGGAACAGCGCGCGAAGGTCTCTTTGAAAATAGGTTTGATAATAATTGTGCATCCAGAGTCGGTAGGTGGTGTTGTTGTTTGCGAGCACGGGTTCGGGATAGCCACCTTTCAAAAAGGCGTTCATGACGTGATCGTGTGTCAGCGCTGTTTTGAGTGAGAAAATTTGATCTTGTGTGTTTTGGCCCAAAAGAGATTCAAAAATTTTGTAAAAATCAGAAAGAGGTTTTTTGTATATCTCGTTAATTTTAAAAGTCCCCAAATCGACAATGCCCACTCTGCCAGCCAGGGTTTCGGAAACATTTTTGATTAAAAGAGGGGAGCTTGAACCGGTGAGCAAAAATCTGTTTTTTTGCGAACGGTCATTGTCTATCACTGCCTTCAATTCTTCGAAGAGTTGGGGTGATTGCTGGGCTTCATCGATGATGACGTGTTGAGGGTGTTCTTTAAAGAAAAAATCGAAGTCATCAACAAGTTTTCTAAAGTCAGATGATTTTTCCAGATCAAGAAAATACCAATCTGGTCTGACTTGTTTTGCCAAGGTCGTCTTGCCACACTGGCGCACGCCAAGGATTATGACTACTGGGAATGATTCTAACAACCTGTTGATTTTGTTAAATAAATTTCTTTTGATACCGGCCATTTTCTAACTCTACACTAGAAATTTACCGGTGTAAAGAGCAAAAACGTTCAGGAAAAGGCGTCAGGCATAAGGGGGAACCCTTCGACAGGCTCAGGGCAGGGGGCGAAAAGCGAATGGGTCAAATGGTCAAAGGGTCAAAGGGTCAATGGGTCAAAGGGGGGAGGGGGATAATTGCGCAATTGTTGCAACCGGCAATTGCCGCAATGGCCTGTGTACCAGTTATCGGTACAGGGTGGCACTTTTTTGTTCGATTGTTGACTGGCACCTTATGGTGATAATTGTGCGTAATCAATAAGGCAGAGCAATACAGGGCGAGTCGAGACTCGCCCCTACGAGATGGCAATGGGCAATGGGGAAGGGGAGCGTGGGTAAAAAATAACAGCCAAAGCACTAACCGCCTGTTTGTTCTTTTACATATTGAATGAAGGCACCAATTGTAGAAACGATGTTTTGTCTGTCGAAATCATCGTCGGAAAAATCTGTGAAGGCCTCGTAACGAAATTGCACGGCGAAATCCGTGAAATCAGTCAGAGACCGAAACTGATCCGGTATGGGTACTTTGTTGTCTTCGAGTAATGCAAAAAGCATTTCCAGATCATGTGTTTTTGGGCAAACGACACCCAAGAAACTCAGCCAGGCCTTGAGTGCTTTTTCGATTGTCTGTTGGGCATGAAAACCGAATATTTCGGGTTCAAAAAGCGTTTCGTCCAGCATGTTAAGCAGGGCTTTGAAATCCTTGTTTGCCTGTGTGAGCATTGTTTGTGCGTATTCAAGGTCTTTCATAGAGTAGCTTCCCTTCGGCCAGGGCTCGTCCAATAATGTGATTAGGTGATTTGGACCATTTATTTAATTCGGTTTCGTCATACACTAGAATATCTTTTGGAATTCTAAAACGAGACAACACACTTCGGATAACCGAGATGATTTTTCGGCGGATTTTGAAACTGGTGATTGCGTTCCCAGTGATGATCAGCAGATCTAAATCGGAATCGGGTGTAGCACTGCCCATTGCAAAAGACCCAAACAAGAAAATCTTCTTTGGGTTTACAGACACAATAATGGCTGTAACGATTTCTGATAATTGATTGAAAACAACGTTTCCCATTCCAGGACAATATCAATTTCGGCGTAACTAGACAAATGATTATTGTAGGGCCCTCTAAAAACTACCCATCTGCGGTGTTGCCCACTGCACCCGCAATACTCACGTACTTCCGTGTACGCTCCGTTTGCGGGTTTGCGGGCGCCTTGCATCTGGGCACTTTTTAGAGGTCCCCGAAAATGGTGGTTATTAGAGATGTCCTTCAATGTCCGGCAAATAATTCAACAAGTCCCGTACTTAACCATGGCCAATAAGTAATCACAACAAGACTGATGAGCACAATGATCAGGAAGGGAAACGTGGCCCAGTAAAGCTCAAACAAGGAACGTTTGAACCTGAACGAGGCAATGAAAAGATTGAGTCCCAGCGGCGGGTGCAGATAGCCCACTTCGAGATTTGTCAGAAAAATGATGCCCAGATGAACGGGATCCACACCGTATTGCAGGGCAATCGGTGTGATGATGGGCACCACGACAATGATCGCCGAAAAAATATCCATCAGACAACCCACAATCAACAAAAAGACGTTGAGCATCAGCAAAAACATGGCCTGGCTTGTGATGTGAGGCCTGACCCACTCCAGAATGGCTGTGGGCACTTCGTGATCCACCAGATAACTGGTCAGCCCCATCGCCACACCCAAAATGATGAGGATCCCGCCAACCATCGTGATGGACTCGACCATGATCCGGGGAACATCCTTGAAAGGCCGTATCTCTTTTTTGATGAAAACCTCTACGAGCACCACATAAACAGCCGTGACAGCTGCGGCCTCGCTGGGTGTAATGATCCCTCCGTAGATACCGTACAACACAATGATCGGGAGAGGGATTTCCCACTTGGCCTCTTTGATGCATTTCCAGACATACGAAAACTCAAAGCAAACTCTTTCTGTCTTTTGTTTGCGGCTCACAAAATAACTGTACAAAGCCAACAACGTAAAAATTAAAAATGAGGGGAGCAGTCCGGCAATGAAAAGTTTGTCAATATTGACCTGCCCGATCAGGCCGTAAAGGATCAGGGGAAGACTCGGAGGCAGGAGCAGACCAATACTCCCGCAACTCGTAACGAGCCCGATGGCAAACCGGTCATGATATTTGGCCTTGAGCAATGCAGGGTACAACAACCCGCCCAAAGCGATGATCGTAACTCCACTGGCACCCGTAAAGGCCGTAAAAAATGCGCAAATGAGAATCACCACAACAGGCATGGCCCCGGGAACCGAACCGATGATGGACTGCGCCAAATCCACCATACGTTTGGGAGCACCACTTTCGGCGAGGATGAATCCGGCAAACGTGAACAGAGGGATGGCGCTCAACGTGGGCGCCGAGGCCAAACGGTAAAACTCAATCATGATCACGGCCGTATTCACACCCTCATGCATGAACAAATAAAGCGTGATGCCGCCAAACATGACAAACAACGGCGTTCCGATAAGGGCAAAAAAAGTGATGAGGAGGGTTTTCATGAGTCATCGTCCTCTTTGGAGCAGAGGATAGCCACTTCGGGGATACTGAATTCCGGTGGAAGCGGTTTCCTGCGTAAGATCAGGTCATGAATCGTCTGGATAAAGTTAATGACAAATCTCAGTGAGATAAGACCAAAACCAATCGGCATGATGACGATGAAACACCACGTGGGGATCTGATAAAAAAGCACCGACCCTGACTCACGCTCACCCATCATGAACACCCAGGCCGCCTTGCACAGCAGACTATTGACAGCGATACAGATGATGAAAATGAACACCTCGAATACCGGTTTGACACAGGCCGGCATGAGTTTGTGCGAGAGGTCCATCTGCAGATGAGTTTTGCGCCGAGTGGCCAGACTGGCACCAAAGAACAACAAAAAAAGGACCATGTGCCGCGTGAACACCTCCGCCCAACTGATGCCTGTGTCGAACACATTGCGCAAAAACACCTGCAGAGCCGCCACCGTGAGCATCACAGTCAGACACACGCAGAGCAGGGTTTTTTCTGTTACGAAAAGTCCTTTTTCGATTTTTGAAAAAAACTTTTTCATCACGATGGTCATTTCAATAACGCCAACACCTTAGTCAACAACTCTGCCGAATAAAGAGACCCCGTCAACTGTTCTCGAACGGTCTTGCCAATCTCCTGCAACTCGACAAGGGCCGCAGAATCAATGTTGACAACCTTAATACCTGAACTCTGTACCGCGACCTTGGCAGAGGCGTTATCAACACGTGTCTGTTCGACAATCTTTCTCGCGGCGGCATGAACCAATTGCTGAATCATCGCTCTATCGCCTGCCGGAATTTTCTGCCAGGACTGATTGGTGACAATGATCCCGCCCGTGCCGTTAACCAGGTTCACATCTGTCATGAACTTTGTTTTGGTGTGCCACTGCATGCCAATCGCACTGAACTCCGGGGCATAACAGGCATCAATGAGATTGGTCTGCAACGATGTGAGCACATCGGTCACCGCCAAAGGCACAGGGGTCACACCCATCGCGTCGTACATGGCTTTGGCCAAGGGGTCTCCTTCCCACATCCACATTTTGATCCCCTTCAGATCATCTTTTTTCTGTATGGGCTTGTTTGTGAAAATCTTGACAAAACCAATCTCCGCCCAACCCAGAAGCTCAAAGCCCTTGGCCAAAAAAGCCTTCTTGAAATAATCCTCCATACCGGCATAAACCTTATCGACCTCAGCCGTCGAACCGAACAGGAACGGCAGTTCGAGCACACGGACTTGCGGGTCAATCATGCCAAGTCCCACACCCGTCAAGGCCGCAATGTCAATCTGTCCATAACGCATTTTACGAACCACATCTTTTTCATCACCCTGCACTCCACCACCAAAAACCTTGACCGTCACACGACCACCGGTTTTTGTCGAGATATCCTTGGCCAGGGATTCGAACGAATTATACAACGAAGTCCCTTGCGGGGCCAAAGTCGCCAGTTTGAGTTCGACCGCCTGGGCCTGCGAGGAAGCCAGCAACAACACCAATGAAAACACCAATACGCCAATTGTTTTTTTAAACATATCATCACTCCTTATTGATTATTCCACACTTTCAAAAAGTCTCTTCATGTTCTTTTCGTCCAGCATCCACTCTGCCCTCACCTTGGCCATCTCATTGGCCAAACGGGCTTGAGGCAATACATCGGCAGGGGTTTCTAAAACCTCGTCCAGCAATTTTTTATACAAAACCTGATCTTTGATGGGAAGCGCGTAAAAGAGGGCATAATAGATGTGCGCCATGAGAAATTTACGTTGATATTGGCTCAACGCCTTTTCAAAATAATCCTTGGCCTTGGGCAAATTCCCACCAAACATTGCCGGACGCGATCCATACGATACCCCAAAAAACACATAGGGCACTCCATAGTAATAACCAGAGTCAAGTTCCAGCACCCGCCGCATCATCGCCTCTACCTTGGGAAACATGGCAACGGCCAATGGCGAGTCCTTGCTCAAATTGATGAACCCGCCCCAATCCATGGCCGTCCAAAACAGCTCGGGCACCCTATCCTGCCCCATACCCGCCAAGACCCGATTGAATCTGTCCATATCCCGGGTCAGAGCCTTCTTGAAACCACTGTTCGTTTTGAGCGCACCCAGCCCATAATCCTTGCCGCGTTCATAAAACAATTTCGTCCGTTTGAGGTATTTTTGATACAGAACATCATCGACGTCCTTGTATCTGAGCAGATCAAATTCCAAAAAACCCATGCAATAATTGGCGTACGAACGTGCCAGCAGGGTGTTGAAATCTGAATTTTTGGGGTTGTCGTGCTGGAACACCTCCATGATCTTGATGAGAGTCATTGCCGCGTCACTGGCCACTTCGATGTCGCTCTCCATTTCGTACTTGGGGGCGCCTTTGGTCATGATTTGCGCGGTCAGGTGCGAGGCGATACGTTTGGGGGTACAGGCCATCAAGGTCAGGCAAGACAAAGAACACAACACCAGCAATTTCAAAAATGTCGCCAATTTTTGTGTCATGCAAACTCTCCTTGAAAAACAATAGCAGGAAAACAAAAAGGTGAAGACCGGTACCATATCAGTTTTTGGCAATCAATTCTTTGTTTGATTATCCTTCATCCCCACTTGAACGCACAGCGTCATGACGCCTGCACAAAACACCTTTCATTCCTAAGACAAATCATTATTATACAAATTGATTTTATCTACAGTTGTTATAATAAAATTATAGAGGCCTATTATCCTTACCATGCTAAACCGCTCACAGAAAAAGTGACCACTCCGGTTGAAGCAATGCTCGGACTCAACGCCAAACTCAAAA
>Ga0208373_1004674_pt1 | contig 12051 bp, 14 predicted proteins | sample RifOxyC2_FD_184036 | JGI IMG/M metagenome (GOLD analysis project Ga0208373, IMG submission 184036) | Soil microbial communities from Rifle, Colorado - Rifle Oxygen_injection C2 (SPAdes) | ecosystem: Environmental > Terrestrial > Deep subsurface > Rock core/Sediment | place: Rifle, Colorado... | reverse complement strand
CAGTGCCAGGATATCTTTGTTTTGAGCAGAGAACACGGTCCACGAAATGAGCTCATTGACGTTGATCCCCAAAGGCTTGATCTGTGTAAAATCCACGTCCATCAGAAAAAGTTCTTGGGCCTTCTGTGAATATAAAAGGACGCCAAAGTCAGTCGTGAGGATTCGTTCAAAGTGATAGGGAGCGGCGACCTCCGGTGACTTGAGCGAGAAGTTCTCGGCAGAAAATGTTGTGGTGGTCAGAACATTGTCGATGGGGGACAGGGAAGATAGCTCAAACAGGGCAAAATGATCCTGATCGAGCAGTACGACCTTGCGGGCGTCGGCAGAGTATGCCAACTCGGTGACTTCGGCAATCGTGTATTCGTCCTTCACGAGTTTGATGGCGCCGAGCTGTGCCAAAGGTACGTTGCCGGTTTTGTGTTCGAGGACATTTTGTGCTGAGGTCGATTGCGAAATCACCTTGGGGTCGAGCGTGAGCTGGTTTTTGGAAAGACCATTGCTGTCGATGAGGTACAGGAAACCTTGATTGAAGGCCCAAGAAGAAATTTTGGTTTCGGTCGACAAAGACCCTCGCAGGTTTCTCTGGTGTGCGAGACTGAACAGTTGCAATGGTGTGATGATGTCGGTGGCGGCCTCTCGTCCGAGGATGAGCCCTTGTTGGGGGCAGTAGGAAAATTGACTCATGGCGATGGGCAAGGTGATTTTATCTCCGAAATCAGCAATGCTCGACAAGTCCTCGCTGAGTCTCAAATATTGCAGACCTGTGATGTTTCCCTGCTTGTCGAGGAGTGCTAACAAGAGTTTTGCCTTGTTCTGCTCTTTGATGACATCCATGATACGGAAGGGGTTCCCGATGCGGACGGTGGAGGCCAGGTCAAATTTTTCGAGTGAGACGATGTCGAGATTGTCTTGTCGCGCTATGAAAAGAAATTTTCCCACGGGGAAGGCCTGTGTGGTGTTGCCAATGGGAACTTCCGCAATGAGTTTGATCTCGTTGAGATTGGCAATGTCCAAAAACTGCAACTTGCCCGGCAGGGTGATGATCAGGGTTGTGTCGTTGAACCAGTCAAATTGGCCCTGAACCTCAAAGGCCTTGATTCCTGTTAAGGTCAACTGATCAGGCTGATTTTTTAAGGGAGCCAAAGTGAAAACTTCGAGGTTGTTTTGCTCTTCTTTAACATACAAAAAGGTTTGATTGTTGGTCGTGGTTTTTTTGATGTCGACAAGTTGGTCGCTCAGGCGGTGCCTGGCGACAATCCTTAAATCATGATCAAGGACCATGAGGTTTCCGCTTAAGCTCAGATAAACATAGGTGTCGTCAAGGATGACTTTTTTTGCGGTGCCGCCAATGCGTTTTTCGATGGTGAGGGGAAGGTCTTCGCCTGGGGTCAGTGTTTTGGGGGGCTGGGCATCGGCGTCGTTTGACTTGGCAGGTTGCTCCTTTGAATGTGTGACGACGAGTCTGCCTTCATCGGCTGGCTCATTTGGCGGTTGCCCCGGTGTTTTGGGGGATAAGGAAGGTTTTGAGTCAGAGGTATTGACTGTTGCTTCATTTGTGGCTTCATCCGCTGTTTGTGAGGGGGAGTCAGTCTGAGTCTTGTTTTTTTTGGATTTTGATTTTTTGTGCTCGCGCTTGGTCTCCTGGGTGGCTTGTTTTGAAGAGGTTCCCAGCCCGACAAGGTTTAACGCAGAATTGGTGTAGCCTTTAACAGTGTCACACGCGGTAACAGAGGCCAACAGCAAAAGGCACAACACAACACAAACAGTTTGGCGAAAAGATATTTTGAAGTTTTGACGCATGACTGACTGGGCAACGCTTACCATAAAACAATTTCCAAATAAAATCATTAATTTTGCAAAAATTGACAACAGCCTTGGTGTGGATTTATGGAGGAGTACCATGCAAAGAAACTTCCTGGTTTTGGCAGCAGTCTTTTACGTTCTCCCGCTCATCAAGTTTTTGTATTTCATCAGCCGTCATTTTTTGGGTGTGCTGATCTCTGCCAGCCAAAAGATCATGTCGCGTTCGAATCGATCTCAAGAGCCAGTGTCTTTTTTTTACAATGCGTTGGCGTTCATTGCCGAGGTTGAGTATTACTTTCAGTTTTTCAGGTTTCTCTGTGTGGGTGTTCCCGTGATTCTCTGGTGGCTCGTGTCGACGATTACACTGCTCACCGGACATCATGGTTCTCTGGGTGTGCCGTCATACATTGGCCTGTTTTTTCTGGCCATGCTGGTGTTCTGGCACGCAGGGCAAAAAAAGATGGCGGATCTGAGGGCGTCGCAACTCATTGTCATGTTCCCCGATATTCACCCGGGCATCTTTTTTAGAAAATACAAGTTCGAACTCACGTATGGGGGGATTGATTTTTTTCACAGCGATCCCAGTGATCAGGCTTGGGCCTCACACATGGATTATCGAAAGGGGAGGCGTGCCCAGCAGAAAAAGACACTTTTTGTGAAGGCCGTGTTCGATATGGCCTATGTGGCTCATATTTGCCTGTCGGGACTCAAATACCTGGGACCATCCTATTTGAGGGCCTTCGCTGACCAACTCATTGCCGTGTTGGGCAAACGACTGCTGCAGTTGAGTGAGTCCTCGCTCAGTGTTCTGGGGGCTGAGAAATTACAGGGTTTGCAGGGTAAGTTTATTTTGATTTTCAATCACAAGAGTGCCTTTGATTTCGCCCTGACCCCCTATGTGTTGTCTCACATCACAGTGAACAACCGGCGGGTTCGGCCACGGTTCATTCTGGCACAGGATCATTTTAAGGATAATTGGTTTTTGTATCATGTGATCGGGATGGGCAAGGCCGCGGAGGCGATTGACATGATTTTTGTGTCGCGCAAGGATCAAAAAAAGAGTTTTGACAACCTCAAACAGGCGGCACAAACCATGATCGAGAAGGACGTCGACATTGCCATTTATCCCCAAGGCACGCGGGCGGCGGGGAATTATGACCGGGCCGATAAGAGACGAGATGCCGGTTATTACACCACGGTGCGTAAAAAAGACCTCAACTCGAAATGGCCTCACCTCAAGCGCGGGACAGCTTTTTTGGCGCTTGATGTTTTGACGCAACTCAGGGTCAGCGGTGATGATCAGGAACTGCACCTGGTTTTTATCGGTATCTCGGGAACAGCCACTGTTTTACCCAAGGGGAGCCTGGCCGTCCAGACCGAGGCCGAGGTCGTGTTTACGATTGGTGATGTATTGAGTTTGTCACCGCACATGCTTGATGATTTGTTTGTGGCCGATCAACCGCGAGAAGAGGCCCCTTTGGCCCGCAAAAAATTTGCCACTGAACTCACAGGTGTGATCAACGAAAAACTGTTAAGCGTGCTCAATCTAAAATTTCAATTGCTCCAGCGTTTTTTAACAGAGTTGAAGGGACAGTTCCATTATGATAACGAGAGGCTACAGGTGGTGCAGAACAACATGGTGATGATCGACAAAAGCAGTGATGTTGTTTTTGAGATACTCGACAAGATCTATTCGTTGCCCGTATCACAGTGGAATGGGTATTTGTCGCAGTTGAGCCAGATGCTGCTTGGCAAACCTGATTTGACGCGGTTCGAAATCCTGGCGCATGATGTGACCGAAGACCTGTTGTCCCTGAAGGCGAAATAGACCAATTGCCGTGATTGTTTCGTTGACGATTTGCTACTGATGATAATACAAATTGAGGGCAAAAATGAATGGGGGAGGTTGTGTTGCAGGGGCAAGTTTTGAAAATAGCGATCATGTCACTTTTCTTTGTTCTTGCTTGGAGTGTTCCCTGTGTCTTGGTGCGAGAGGCCCAAGCCGGTAACCCCCTGCCTCTTTTTGACCAACCGGTGAAATTAGACGATTCCGGCAGACCGTTGTACAATTCCTGGGAGAAACAGGAGTACATGAGGAAGCTCAAGGCCAGGAATAAGGCCCGGCATGATCGAGGGCAACAAGATGCCGGATCGGTGTCGACGGAGTCACAGAGAACAAAGGAAAATCTGGCAGAACCAACACCATCATCAGCAGTTATCAATCGGCCCATGACGGACGAGCCAAGAACAGATTGAGGCGTGCTGATTTTCTATAAGGAGAAAAACATGATGACAGTACGAAAAATTATTTTTTGTGTCACACTCATCGGAGCCGCTCTCGTGAGTTTGCAGGTGAGCGCGGGCAATCCTGCCCCCCTGTTTTACGAGCCGGTGCATTTGGGGGGCGAGAGCCATTATCCCGTAAAGAAGAAGACACCAACGCCAGCCCCTACGCAGGAACAAACCCAAGTTCAGACAGAAACGCCAACAGAGGTACAGACTGCGGAACAGGCGCCAGTGACAATACCGGCGACCACTACGGATACAGTGACGGCAACCCCTGCGGAAACGAACACCACGACGACTACAACTACCACAACAACAACAGCGCCATCACCTGCGGATCCAGTGGCCACCACCACCACGACAACACCAAGTGCTGAGTCGACAACGGCCACAACAGAAACAGGGCCAGCACCGACCGTGCCGGGTGAAAAAAAAGAGGAATTTGATTTTTAATTGAGATCGCTATGAAATTGCGAATTTTCATTCCTATGGTGCTTGTTTTGATGGTGACGTTTGGTTTGTCTTGCGACCGATCGAATGAACAGCAAGGATCGGTAGCAGATTTCTCCGCTGTGACAAATGTGCAGGGTACTGGTCTGAGCGGTTGGATCGCGACGTTCATCAGGAAACTTTTGAGCGAGAAACCCAAACCCGTCGATGAAGATTTGGTGAGGGATGAGGTGTAGGGAGAACAATCAAACAATCAAGCAATCAAGCAATGAAACAATCAAGCAATGAGCTGTTATTGTGTTGAGAGATGCCCTTAACAAAAAAATTCTGACCCGTCTTGTCCCAATCTACGCAAAACAACCCATGGGGATCAATTATGAGACCCCGTTTCAGTTGGTGGTAGGCACCATCCTCTCGGCGCAATGTACGGATAAAAGGGTCAATCAGGTCACGGCCACTTTTTTTGATCGTCTGCGCGATCCGCAGGATTTTTTGAAACTCTCACAAAAAAAACTGGAGGAATTGATTAAGCCCACGGGTTTTTTCCGCAATAAAGCCAAAAATATTCTGGGTGCCGCTAAAACAATTCATTTTAATTATCAGGGAGTTATTCCCAAAACACTAAAGGAGCTACTCGAAATCCCAGGATTTGGGCGTAAAACGGCCAACGTGGTGCTCAACAGACTGTATGGAATCAACGAGGGTATCTGTGTCGACACCCATGTGCTTCGTCTGGCTCATCGGTTGGGGTTATCGGCGCACACTGATGCCGTAAGGGTCGAAAAAGACCTCATGCAATCAACGCCAAAGGGGCAGTGGGGCATGATCACTCACTGCCTGATTTTACACGGACGAGCGGTGTGTCTTGCCCGAGGGCCAAAATGTGGTGAGTGCGTTTTAAGAAAGATTTGTCCCAAAAAATCACTTGCCTTATCAGGCCCCCCCTGTGGTAGGGACAGACCTCATTTTAACTTTTGACAAGGAGTACACAATGGCAGACGCTAACGATAAAGTGGCCGGCAATGCGGCTGGCAAATGGTATGTCGACACACAATGCATCGATTGCGACCTGTGCCGCACAACCGCCCCCAATAATTTTGGTCAGAATGCTGATGAGGGTTTTTCCTTTGTGAGCAAACAACCTGCGAACGAAGAAGAAGAAAAGGCCTGTCAGGAAGCCCTGGACGAATGCCCCGTCGAAGCGATCGGGAATGATGGTTGAGCCTAAAGCAATAATAGGGCACTTTGGTGCCAAATATGAGAATAGCAACCGCCCTTGTTGAGAACAGCAGGGGCGGTTTTTTTTGTGTTGGAAAAACAGCGTGAATTTGATCTGAATTTCATCTCAATTCACGGTATCTTGACAAAATAACGTGAATTGAGATGAAATTCAGATGGAATTCACGGTGTCTGAAAATGAAGAAATGATGAGGATTCAGGTGCCATAAAGGCATTCTAAGTCTTAAAACTGAGTAATTCCTGTTTGAGAAAATCGGATAACGCGAACATCCATTGAGGATCATCATTGAGGCAGGGGATGTAGGTGAAGGTCTTGCCGCCGTGATCCAAAAAAATCTCACGACCCGCCACATCAATCTCATCAAGCGTTTCCAGACAATCAATGGTAAAGCTGGGGCAGGCAATGGCCACATTCTTGATGCCTTGTTTGGCCAGTTGACTCAGCGTGGTCAAGGTATCGGGACCGGACCATTCTTCTTTGCCAAAACGGGATTGGTAGGTGGTGAGAATGTGTTTGGCGGGATAGTTCAGTGTTTCCTTGATGTGCGCCGATGTGGACTCACACATGCCAATGTAGGGGTCCCCCAGTGCTGTGTAGCGCTTGGGCAGACCGTGATACGAGAGGATAAGCCGCTCTGGTCTGGTTAAGGCAAGACACGGTTGTATAAGTTCGCACAAGCTGTGAATGTAACTGCTGTGCTGGCAAAACGAACTGATGAATTTGACTTTTGGTTTTTGGCGCAGGGAGTGTAATGCGAGCTTGACCTGGTTTTGTATGGAGCCGGTCGTCGTGTGGCTGTACTGGGGAAACAAGGGCAGGACGATGATTTGATCGCATTGCTCATCGTTGACCATGGTGGTGAGGATGTTCTGGATGCTTGGTTCTCCATAGCGCGCGGCCCAACGAACGACGAGAAAAGGGTTTGAGCCGCTGAGTTGTTCATAAATTTTCTGGCAGATGCTTTGTGTGGCCTTGGTCAGGGGTTGATTGGGTTTTTGAAAAAGGGATTGGTACTTGGGGAGCAATGCCTTTGATCGTTTTGGCAAAATCGTGGTTTTGAGCAAAAAGCGCCACCACCCATTTTGTTTGTCGATCACAAACGGGTCCGTCAAAAATTCTTCCAGAAAGGCGCGGATAGCGGGAAGGGTGGGTTCGGAGGGCGTGCCCAGTTGCACAAGCAGGACGCCCGTTTTGTTTTTTGTGCCCGTCAGGGCCTGTGCGAAGTCTTTAGGGGACAGATTGATTTGATCGGACATAGAACCCTTGCCATAGGGAGCCAGTTTTCGTATGTCAAGAAAACGAAAGCATGCAATGACATTATTCTATTTTTGGGTCCTGCCCCGGTTCGCTATTTTTTGATGCTCTCCGCTCGCAGGCTCGCTTCGCAAGCCGCATCAAAATAATAGCTCGCCGTGTCACCCAAAAACATTGCTTCCGATTTTTTGAGAATCGTGGTGTTATGCAACCAAAAGAATTCAAACAATTTGTGAGAGAAGATGCCCCGCGGGGCGACATCACTTCTGAGGCGATTTTTGGACCCGAGGGACCAGATGTGAAGGCCCAGATTGTGGCCAAACAGGACCTCGTGGTTTCGGGCTTTTCTGTGATCAAAGAGTTGTTGCGCAGTGAGTTTACCAAGGTGTCGCTGACCCTCAAAACACGGGACGGCGCGTTTGTGAAAAAGGGAAAGGTGTTGGCTGTTGTTGTCGGACCGGTTTCGCAGGTTTTGCAATGCGAGCGGTTGTGTCTCAATATTTTGCAACACCTGAGCGGGATCGCCACACAGACTAGCAAATATGTGGCGTTGGCCAAATCGTTTGGCGTGACGATTCTCGATACGCGCAAGACCCTGCCGGGCTGGCGTGATGCGCAGAAAAAGGCTGTGCGCGACGGTGGTGGTGCGAATCATCGCCGGGATTTGTCCGATCAGTACCTGATCAAGGATAATCACATCGATGCGGTGGGTGGTGTGATTGAGGCGTTGGAGCAGGTGAGGGCGCATCAGAAAAAATTCAAGAACAAACCTCTCATCGAGGTTGAGGTGCGCAGTGAGGGCGAATTTTGCGAGGCCCTGCTCATGAGGCCCGATATCATTTTACTCGATAACATGACACCTGCACAGATTCGCCAGCTGGTGCGGATGAGAAATAAATCATGTGACCCAAAGCACAGGCCATTATTGGAAATTTCCGGCGGGGTCACGCTGAAAAATATCAATCGCTATGTGCGACTTGGCGTTGAGCGCATCTCGATTGGGGCGCTCACACACTCGGTTATGGCGGCGGATGTGGCGATGAAGATAACGTGGATCGTGAATCGTAGATCGTGAATCGTGAATCGTGGTTCGAAAAAAAATGTCAATGGAGGTCTTTGCGTGCATCGGCTTGTCGAGAGCGAAGCAGGCCATCAATCGTATTTTAAATTGCTTCTTTGCCATGAACCTATTAACGGATCATGAGTCCTCGCAATGACAATCCACGATCCACGATCTACGATTCACTATCCACGATCCATGAATGGAGTCAATCATGTCTACAATTCAATCCATCACCGGGATGAGCGATGTTTTGCCCAATGAGGTGCCTTTGTGGCAATACCTCGAAAAAACAGCGCGCGCACATTTTGAACATTACGGCTTTGCCGAAATCCGAACACCCGTATTGGAAGATACGCGATTGTTCTCGCGAGGTATTGGCGAAAATTCGCAGGTCGTCCAAAAAGAGATGTACACGTTTTTGGATAAGGGTGGCGACTCGGTCACCATGCGTCCCGAAGGCACGGCCAGTGTGATGCGCGCCTATCTGGAACATTCCCTCATGGCCCGCGATCCCATCACCAAACTTTATTATCAGGGCCCCATGTTTCGTTACGAGCGCCCGCAAAAGGGGCGTCTCAGACAGTTTCATCAGATTGGGGTCGAGCTGTTGGGCATCGATTCCCCCTTGGCCGATGCCGAGGTGGTCATCATGATGGATCGGCTGATTGGGCTTTTGGGACTCAGTCAGTATCATCTCGAAGTCAATTCCCTAGGGACTCTGGAAGAACGCAAACCTTATTTGGAGAGGCTGGTGGCTTTTTTGGACCAATACAAAACACAGCTATGCGAAGACTGCCAGAAAAGGCTCGTCAGCAATCCTTTGCGGATTCTCGATTGCAAAATAGCAACGTGCAAATCGCTTGCCGAGCAGGCCCCAACAATTCTGGATTCGTTGACAGATGCCTCCAAGCGCGAATTCCAGCAGTTTCAGTCAGCGCTCGATCGGGCCAACGTTTCGTACATCGTTAATCCCCGCATTGTGAGAGGGCTGGATTATTACGAAAAGACCGCCTTTGAATTCACGTCAGATCAATTAGGCTCCCAATCGGCGTTCTGTGCGGGTGGGCGGTACAATCGATTGGCCGAAGAATTGGGAGGCAAGAGTGTTCCTGCCGTGGGCTTTTCTCTCGGGTGTGAGCGCATCGTGCTTTTGCTGGCCGAGCGTCAGCAGGAAACCACCATGAAGGGAGAGCTCAACGGGGTCTACGTGATTCCCATGTCTGAGACCTGTTTTGGTCCCTGTGTGGAACTCCTGCAACAACTCCGTGATCAGGGAATCAAGGCAGAAATGGATTACGCCGTCAAATCCATGAAGTCCCAAATGCGCCGTGCCAACAAACTCGATTTTCGCTGGGCCGTCATTATGGGAGATGACGAACGACAAAAAGGTGTGGTGGCGCTCAAAAATCTGGAAAACGGTGAACAGACAGAGGTGGTGGGGTCTCAATTGGCGGCAAAGTTGGCACCAGGGCCAGTGTGATGGGGAATTTGTCTTCATCAGAACATGGTTGCATTATCCGATTATATATCGTATAATCAATCGTATGAAAGTCACCGCCATCCTACCCGACGAAATTGTGAGGGAAGCTTTGCTTTTGGCAAAGACCAAAACGATTACAGCATCTCTCATCAAGGCTCTCACCGAATGGATCGCCATCCAAAAAGTGAATAGACTCAGAAAAAAACTGGTATCGCGGCCAATGGAATTCAGGGACGCATTTTCGGCAAAACAAATTCGTCAGCTCAATCGTAAAAAATGATCATCCCCGACACATCCATCTGGATTGAATACTTTAAGCAACACGAACCGTATTGTAGGCGCTTTGATCTGTTGCTTGAAGGTGGTCACGTTGTGGCCGTCGCTCCTGTGTTTGGTGAGCTTTTGCAGGGGGTAAAAAATCGGCGCGAGGAGCGGATCATTTGCGATTTCTGGAAGGTGTTGCCAAAGATAGATGAGGCGTCTTTGTGGATTGATGCGGGGTTGTATTCGTCTCAACATCAATTGGTTTCAAGGGGGGTCGGTTTGATTGATGTCTACCTGATTATGGCCTGCACCCATCACAGGTACAAACTGTGGACGTTGGATCAAAAACTCCAAAAAGTAGCTGGGGACGAAATCTTATTGAGCGGTTCGTAGTTTGTTTGGTAGTTTTTGGATGATGAGGAAATAAACGGATTTGTTATCACACGGCTTGAACCTGCCATTCTTCATTCACCCAAAGTCCCATGACCGGTATGCTGGGGTAAAGGTTTTGCAGTGTCTTCACTGATTCAGCAAGTTGTTTGAGTTGCTGTTCTTTTGTGACGGGGTTGCCTGCGCAATCGTGGTGAGCGACAATGGCCAGTCCAACAGATTTGTGGTGATAGACCGAGATGTCCAGACGTTTGAGGATGTTTGCGAAGACGGGCGTGTCGCGAGGGCCCGTCAGAATGGCCACGGGACCAGGTTCCGTAATCGAATCGACGTAAGTGGCGTTGAAGTGTTTTTTTAGAAACGCGATCACAGGCTCCTGTGTGCGTCCGTCCATGCAGTTGATGGTGGTGCAAAATTTTTGGTTTTTTTGTGACATCATTAAAAAGAAGGGGTCAAAGATTGACAAGGGACAAGTTGCCTGTTGATCTGTCAAAAACTTTTTCATGAACTTGTTTCCCGTTAATTTTTGATCCCAGTATTTGTGTTAGCGCAACAGTTCATACTGAAGAGGAACGACATTGGCGATTTTAGAAAAATGTTTGTCTTGAGTCACGATGATTTTGTGGTTCTGCAGTGTGGCACAGGCGATATAGACATCAAGCAGTGGTGGTTGTTGGCCGTGCCGAGCCAGTTTGAAGGCCAGTTCAGCAACATCATCCCAGGCAACCGATAATTGTGTGTAACAGGAAAAAGCATCCTTGAGGGTGACAAAATCTTTGTTTGTTTTTACCCCACGGAGCACTTCAGCTACAATCACATCCACCAGACAAACTTTGTTTTTCTGAATCAACGGCAACACTCTCCCACAAATCTTTTCATTGTTTCTTTCGATTTCAATCCAGATAGAGGAGTCAAGAATGTATTTATCTTTCATGATTCCTCAATTTTAGAGGCTGAAATGAAGAATCAAATGAGATGTTTTTGAGAATGTCTGCAATCTGACGTTGTTTTGCGTAGCGAAAGAAAAAAGCCAGAGCCTTCATGATGGCCTTTTGACCGGTTTTCTCTTTTGTGAGGTTTTTGAGCAGGTTGATCTCAACCGTCGGGATTTTGATATTGGCGTAACTCATGATGCAGTCTAACATGAAAAGTGTAAAAATACAATTGAAAATTACACATTACTGATTCAGAGGCAGATTCCGGTGATTCTGCACTGCTTTTCAGAATGGTTGTCACAACGTGCTTGGCCTTGATTTCCTTGGGGCTGGTGGCTTCGCACTCATACGATGAATTGTTTCAATACCCCTACACGTTGTTCCCCCCTACGCCAAGGCTTTGGGGGACAGGTCGGGGCACGAGTTGACTTGGCTTGGGCGCACAGCCTCAGACATGAAATCATTCTTGTCTACTGCAATGCACTCCCCGTGGCTCGCCACGGAATCTTGGGTCCAGGGCTTGCCCTTGGGGTACATACCGGTGATCCACCGATTTCACGCGTTACATGCATTCGGGTTGACTCTGCGGCAGGTGTCTGTGGTGACTTGTTTCAAGCGTAAAATGCCTATAAAAATATAATATATTGCTTTTTAATATACAAATAGTATATTATATAATTATACTATGAGCTTTAATAGACAGCTTTATCCCTCATCTTTTCCTTTGCGTGATGAACTCACTCAAAAAATGATTGGCTTGGGTATTCGTCTTGCGGGGGAGCCTTTTTACAATGCGAATATCGAAGATGTTTTGCTCGGCGCCTCACTGGAAGGGTTACAGCAAGATATTCGAGTATTGTCTCTATTGGTCGATTGGATTGACATT
>Ga0208373_1004673_pt1 | contig 12055 bp, 11 predicted proteins | sample RifOxyC2_FD_184036 | JGI IMG/M metagenome (GOLD analysis project Ga0208373, IMG submission 184036) | Soil microbial communities from Rifle, Colorado - Rifle Oxygen_injection C2 (SPAdes) | ecosystem: Environmental > Terrestrial > Deep subsurface > Rock core/Sediment | place: Rifle, Colorado... | reverse complement strand
TGTTCTTTGCGGAAAGGAGGGGTGTAAGAAAGAAGGAGGTAAGGCCCATTTTGCTTTTGACGTGGGAGAGGTCTATCATTACGATGTTGGATTTCGAGGGGTAACCGGCAAAATATGCAAAGAATGCGCCTCCAGAAAGATCAAAGTGGAAGATGAAGAAATTTCCATCGGGAATTTCTTGACCAGAATATCTCCGTTGCCCTGTATTAACTAATTCTGTCAAAGTCGGCATGGCCGCACCGCATGACACATCATGAGGTTTTTTTAATACAATAGTTGACATTTTTGAGCAGGCGAGTATAATCTAAGTAATTAAATATAGGTCTCCTTCGCCCTTCGGGCTTCGGAAGACCAAGTCTTCCTTTGCACAAGGCTAAGGATGGACAAGCCCAAGAAAGTAGGCCAGTTAGCTGGTAGCCTATGGCGTATAGCCAATAGCTAGAAGCAAAACGATAAGCCCTGCCCAGGCGGAGATTCAGTTTATCAGTCGGTCAGTTTGTCAGTTTAAGGCTGATGAACCGAAAAATCGAGGAACTGATTTTGCTGCGCTTGGGGCGCAGTTTTTTTATTTAAAATATATGCAAACAAAACAACAAAAAGAAACAATTGTAAAAGATTTAACTGATAAATTAAGCAGAATTAAGTCAGCGATTTTTGCTGATTATACGGGTTTAACCGTGGCTAAGTTGACCAAGCTTCGCCGGGACCTGAAAAAACAAGGGGTAGACATTCAGGTTGCGAAAAAAACTTTGGTGGATCTTTCTTTGAAGAAAGCCGGCATTGCCGATACTGATGCCAAAAAAATGTCCGGGCAATTAGCCGTTGTAATGGGCTATGAAGATGAAATAGCGCCGGCCAGAATTATTTATAGTTTCAGCCGGAAAGAAGAGCAGCTGAAAATTTTAGGCGGTATTTTAAATAATATTTTTATTGATAAGGATGGCGTGGTAGGTTTGGCCAAATTGCCTTCAAGGGCGGAATTATTGGCCAAAGCAGTTGGTTCGATTGCCGCGCCGCTGAGAGGTATGGTTAATGTTTTACAGGGTAATTTGAGCGGATTGGTTAGGGTATTGTCACAAATTAAAAAATAACAAATTAACTCGGATGTTGGTCGCGAAAAAACGCAATTGGCTGTAAGTGGTAAAAATTTTTTCTGCCTCAACCATTGCTTGGCGCTCGCCGTGCATCGTTAGTAATTGAACAATAAATATGGCACGGCTGCGCGACATTTTTCGCGACAGCATCCTCGTTATCAAAAAAATAAAATGTCAGAAGAAAAAAAGATTGTTGACCCCGTAAAATCTGCTAGTGCAGATAACGGGGCAGGAGTTCCGGCCAAATTTAAAGATTTGGTAAAACAAATTGAAGAATTGTCTGTTTTGGACTTAGCCGAATTGGTTAAGGTTCTAGAAGAAAAATTTGGCGTTTCGGCTGCCGCACCAGTTATGGCAACGGGTGCCGCGCCAGTCAGTGATGGTGAAGGCGGTGCCGTTAAAGAAGAAAAAACTTCTTTTAATATTGAGCTTAAGGCAGCGGGTGACCAGAAAATTAATGTTATCAAAGTTGTCCGTGAGGTAACCGGACTTGGCCTGAAAGAAGCGAAAGATATGGTGGATGGTGCTCCTAAAGTTATCAAGGAAAACGTTAAGAAAGAAGAAGCGGAAGAAATCAGAAAGAAATTGTCAGAAGTCGGTGCGACGGTTGAGCTTAAATAAGCTTATGATTGTTAGTTTGTGGAGACTATAACAAAAAAGCCCCGCATTTTGCGAGGCTTTTTTGTTTTCTTCAGTTCTTTTTTATAAAGAAGAAATAGCAGAGATTAACTTAATATCTCGTTTAAAATTATTGGCGGAGTAATAAAGTCTTTTTTTTGTTTGGTTCCCTGGGCAGAGAAGTCTTCAGCTGCTATTTCCAGTAGTAGCGCGCTTAAAGGACCCGGTTTTTTTTGTTCCCGGAGAACCTTATTTATTTGATCAGCAATCTGTTCAATCTTAGGCAAGGTAAAAAGTTGAGCTAACCCCGAAGGAGAAAAAAAATCAAAAATTGATGGTGTGCCAAAAATTATTTTATCTAATGGCTCGATTTTTCCCGAAACAACACTTTGAAAGGTTTTGGCCGGATGAGGTTTTTCGGTCGACGGAATAATTTTTTTAGTAATATTGATCAATTCTCCTTCTCGGCAAAGATAAGCCTGGGCGGAGCCGGTTTGAGTTAAGAAAATATCTTTTTCCTTGATGGCGGTACAGATGAAGTGAAGTTTGCCAAGCCAGCTTAAATTGCCTTGATTAGCCACATCGCTTAACGTAGCATTAGCTTTTTTTAAGCCAGCTTCCAGCGATTCGGTTGGCCCGCGGTGAGGCAGGGAATAATATTCTCTTTTAATCAAAGAGCTAAGCAGATTGATTAAATGGAACGAGCTGGAGTTCGCTGTCATCTCGGCGACCATATAAAGCCCGCCTAGCGATGCTTCTTCAATATTCTCCGGCTCATACAAAAAAATATCACAGATAGTCTCTTTATTTTTTGGTCCGCGAATCAGTATCTCTTCAGTTTTTATCATAAAAGCATTATATCAAGAAAAGTAATAATTGATAAGATAATGGTGTAAACTTCCAACGGGGTAGACCCCGTATAGAAGTTCAGTCAAGTCATAAATGAAACCGAATAAAAAAGCGATTTCGCCTTCGGCTTTTAACGTGGTAAATGTAATCTTTATAGTAAACTTCCAACGGGGTAGACAAGCTGGCTTAAAAATACTATTCTTTTATTGTATTAATATAATCATTAATAGGCATGGAGGAAGGCCTCTTTTTTGTATGCCAGAACAAATTTTAGAACAATTATTTGATTCGCCAATTAAGGTTAAATTGCTTAAACTTTTTTTAAGAAATCCTAATCGTTTTTTTTCAATGAGCGAGATTGTCAGAAAAATCCAATCTTCCAGACGAGCAACCGTCAGACAAGTTAAGGGACTGGAAAGTATTGATTTTTTAAAATCAAAAAAAATAAAAGCCAATAGCAAAAAACAAATTGAAGGCGGCACTTATTATGGCGTAAATCCTAAATTTGATTTTTATTATGAATTGCAAAGTTTAATTCTAAAATCAAGTCCGACTTCTAAGGATAAAATATTGGCAAAAATTTTAAAACTGGGCCGGATAAAGCTGGCTTTGATTGGCGGAGTATTTTTAAATCTGGAAGGCAGCCGGGTAGATTTATTTTTAGTCGGTGATGATATTGATAATAAGAAATTAAAACAATTTTTATCAGAAATTGAATCGGAAGTTGGCAAAGAAATAGAATACGCGGCCATGGACGCGAAAGAATTTGATTATCGCTACCATATGTTTGACCGCTTTGTCCGGGATGTTATAGAAAAGCCTCACGAAAAATTGGTGAATAAGATAAGGTATGTAGAATAGGACAATAGCGAGATGGGGGCGATTACTCGCCCGCTAACGCCTGAGCGTAGCGATGGCGAGCGGGGGCTCAGTGTGTTCCGTTCATTCACCCGCCATATTTGGATGATTAGCTCAGTTGGTACCGCGCCCGCCACGCAAGACGAGCTTGCGAGGCGTTGCGGGCGGGGAGCGTTCCGTTCATTCACCCGCCAAAAATTTTGGGTTTGTAGCTCAGTTGGTTAGAGCGCGCCGTTCACATCGGTGAGGTCAGAGGTTCGAATCCTCTCAAACCCACCCAAAATTTGGGCGGGCAAGTCGGAAAGGCCGCTGGTTCGAGTCCAGCATCATCCACCAATATTTAACGGGGCAGGCATTGCAAGGGTCATAGGTTTCACTCTTCGGGCGACCACCTACCTGTAAGGTAGCAAATCCTATACCGCTCACTAAATTTTTACAAAAACAGGCAGAGTGGATAACTTGTGGATAAAGAATCAGATTTTAGAGTCTGATTTTTTTGTTTTTGGCTCAATCAAGGCTTTTTAGCTTTTTTGGAGGGGAACATAAAAATGGTCAAATATAGCCAGTTGACGCAAATTGCGAAAGTGGAATATAATGTACTTGTAGTGGATAATTGTGGATAAAGATGTTAGTAAGTATCCGTTTCTGGGGATAACTTCTCGAGGAGTTATCCTTAGAAACGACCCCGCCACCTAAATTATAGATATGTTAATCGGTGAATATCAGCACACCATTGATGAAAAGAAGCGCTTGGCAATTCCGGCTAAGCTTAGAAAAGAATTGGGGCGAGGCGCGGTACTGACGCGAGGTCTTGATAATTGTTTAGCCCTGTACCCTTTAAAAGAGTGGGAAAAATTAGCGGATAAATTGAGCAAATTACCAACCGGCCAAGTGGAAGCGCGAGGATTGGCGCGGGTGATACTTTCGGGCGCGGTTGAAGTAGAATTTGATGGATTGGGCAGGATCTTAATGCCGGATTACTTAAAGCAGTACGCGGTCATTGAGAAAAATGTGGTGATTGCCGGTGTTTTTAATCATTTGGAAATTTGGGATCAATGGCAGTGGGATGCGTATAAACAAAAGACCGAAAAGACGGTGGGCGATATGGCGGCTAAATTATCGGAGATTGGATTTTAAAAATAGACTCGGGTATATTCCCTGAAAACATAAAATTTCCCCAGCGTGGAAATTTTATTCGCCAGTTTTATTCGCTCTCTCCACTTTTTTGTAAAAAAGTGGAGAACCATGCCCGCTCGTAAAACTGAGCGTTTCAGAAAATACATCCTCGTCTTGATACTTAGCGGAAAGATTGCTTTCGAACCGGAGGCCGCAAACAGTAAGCTTCATGCTTACGGCTTGCGGTTCGGGAGCGAAAATTATAAAATTCTAAATCCGAAATTCTAAACTCTAAACAAATTCCAAATCTTAAAATCCAAAATTCAAAATCGTTTAGTATTTAGATATTAGAATTTAGAGTTTGGTCTGATTATGCATATTCCGGTTCTTGTTGAGGAAGTAATAAAATACCTAGATCCGCAACCGGGCGAAAATTTTATTGACGGCACTTGCGGCGCGGCCGGGCACGCGCTGGCGATTTTAGAAAAAAATTATCCGGATGGCAAAGTAATGTGTTTTGACTGGGATAGCGAGTCGCTTGACCGAGCCAAGAAGATTGTGGCCGATAAGGACGGTAAATTACTGGAAAGAACAATTTTTATAAACGATAGTTACGCCAATTTAAAAAAAAGTATAATAGAAAATAATTTTAATTCAGTGAATGGAATTTTGCTGGACCTCGGATTTTCTTCTGACCAATTAGAAGCGAGCGGGCGAGGCTTTTCTTTTTTGAAAGATGAACCGCTGGATATGCGCTATAGCTTAGCAAATAATTTGCCGGCCAGAGAAATTATTAATCATTGGCAAAAAGACGAAATAGAAAAAATATTAAAAGAATACGGTGAAGAACCTTGGGCCAGAAAGATCAGCGAAGCCATTATCAGTTTTAGAAAAGTAAAGATTATTTTAACCACGAAGGAGTTGCTTGGCGTTATCTCCGCGGCGATTCCCCAAAAATTTCAACATGCCAGGATACATTTTGCTACAAGAACTTTTCAGGCTTTGCGAATTGCCGTTAATGACGAGCTGGGGAATCTTCAAAGATTTCTTCCTGAAGCCATTGATATTCTAGCCAGTGGGGGACGGATAGCAGTTATTTCTTTTCATTCTTTGGAAGATAGAATAGTTAAAAATTTTTTTCGGGAGAGCGCTAAAGCCGGACAAGGCAAAGTTCTAACCAAAAAACCGATTATTGCCGGCGAAGCGGAAGTCCAAATTAATCTGCGAAGCCGCAGTGCCAAATTAAGAATTTTTAAAAAGGCCTAGAAATCCTTTACAATGACCTATTATCACTGCCACAATCAATTTTTTGCCGTTCAAAAAGGCAAAATAAATTTAAGCTTGGCGATCATTTTTGGTCTGCTCTTTATGAGTGTAGCCTACTTGGCTCAAATCAATACGATGGTAGCTAAAAATTTTGAATTGCGTGCAGCCCAAGCTTCATTAAAAGAAAAACAAAATAAAAGCCAGCAACTTACAATTAGTTTGATGCAAGCTAAGTCTTTGAATAATTTAGAGATTGCGGCAAAAAGTTTGAATTTAGTTAGCATCGAAAAAATTGATTATTTAAAAGTCCCTTCTGGGATTTTTGTTTTGTCTCAGAGGCAGTAGTCGGTAAATAACGGTATGAAAAAGCTTGGTAATTTTAGGTTCTATATTTTATTAGTTATTCTTTTTTTAATCGCGGGTGGCATTGTCGCCCGTCTTTTTTCGCTTCAAATTATCAGGCATGGTTTTTATACAGCCCTTGCTCAAAATCAGCACGAAGTATTGGCAAAATTAATTCCCCACCGAGGGGAAATTTTTATTCAAGAAAAAAATAATGTCTGGCATCCGTTAGCAGTTAATCGTGATTTTCAGACAGTTTTTTTATCGCCCAATGAAATTGTTGATAAAGAAATAGTGGCGCAAAAATTAGCGCCCTTGGTGGGCATAGACGAAGAGAAGATTTTAGAGAAATTAAAAAATCCCAAAGATCCATACGAACCCTTAAAATCAAAGTTAGATGATGAGGTAGCCGAAAAGATAAAAAATCTAGACCTTAAGGGAGTCCATCTGAAACCAGAAGGCTGGCGGTGGTATCCGCAAGGAACTTTAGCGGCCAACGTCACGGGTTTTATTGGCACCAAAAATGACAAAAAAGTCGGACAATACGGATTGGAGCAATATTACGAAGATATTCTTAGCGGAAAAAGCGGCCTTTTGCAATCAGAAAAAGATGCTTTGGGGCGGTGGCTTTTGATGGGTAATTATAATCTTGAGCCAGCACAGGATGGAGCGAATCTTTACTTATCTTTGGATCAAAACATTCAGTATATGATTGAACAGAAAATGAAAGCAGTAGTTGAAAAGTGGGGCGCAACGGGGGGTTGTGCTATTGTTTTTGATCCTAAAACTGGTGCTATCCGGGCAATGGTCAGCCTGCCTAGTTTTGATCCAAATGATTATCAAAACGTTGAAAATCCAGATTCTTTTATGAATTCCTGCACTCAAAAACTTTATGAGCCGGGATCAATTTTTAAACCAATTGTAATGTCGGCCGGATTGGATAGCGGAAAAATTTCTCCAGAAACAACTTTTGTTGATACAGGTTCGGTAAAAATTGGCAATTATATAATTCAAAATGCTCAATTAAAAACTTATGGCAAAAGTACGATGACACAAGTGTTGGAAAATTCAATTAATACGGGTGTCATTTTTGTTCAGCGGTTAATTGGCGGAGAATTATTCAGAAATTATATTGAAGCTTTTGGTTTTGATGAAATAACCGGCATTGATATTGCCGGTGAAGTACGAGGAGACCTGAAAGCCCTAAAAGAAGAAGGGCGGGAAATAAATTTTGCGACAGCGGCTTTCGGCCAAGGAGTTTCGGTTACGCCAATTGAGATGGTATCGGCAATTGGCGCCATCGCTAACGATGGCAAAATGATGAAACCATATCTTGTTGAAAAAATTATTCAGCCTGACGGCCAAGAAAAAATAACCCAACCTCAAGTTCTGCGTAATGTTATCGCTCCAGCGACTGCGGGAAAATTAACCGCCATGCTTGTTAGTACGGTGCGTAATGGTTATGATAAGGTCAAAATCAAAGGTTATTTCGTGGCCGGCAAGACAGGAACAGCTCAAATTGCCACTCGCGATGGCTATTCGGCTGATGAGACGACGCATTCTTTTATTGGTTATGCGCCGGCTTATAATCCTAAATTTTTAATTTTGTTGAAGATGGATCGGCCCAAAGGGATTCAATTTGCTTCTGAATCGTTAGCGTCAATATTTAGCGAACTAGCCCAATACCTTTTTAACTATTATGAGATTCCACCAGAAGAGTGATAAAAATTTCTAATTCCTAATTAACCTAATTTCTAAAAATTTGGGCTTTGGGATTTGGTCATTGGGATTTGATTAGATCAATTAGAAATTAGAGCAATTAGTTATTTTATTATATTTATGCTCAAGAAAACCCTTTGTTTCATATTAAAAATACTGGCTCAAGCCACACTTTGGCGTTATAAACCGATGATTGTTGGGGTGACGGGCAGTGTTGGCAAAACTTCTACCAAAGAAGTTATTTACGTTATTCTAAAAAACAAATATAATGTCCGGCAGAACATTAAAAATTATAATAATGAAATAGGTGTTCCTTTAACTATTTTAGGACAGGAAACAGGTGGCAACTCCTCTTGGCGATGGTTGCAGATTTTTTTAATTAGCTTATTTGAAATTTTTTACACTAAGAATTATCCGGAAGTTCTGGTTTTGGAAATGGGGGCGGATCGATTGGGTGATATTGCTTATCTAACCAACTTTGTAAAATGTGACGTGGGGGTAGTTACGGCGATTGGCGAGATTCCGGTTCATGTTGAATTTTTTCAAACAGCCGATCAAGTAGCTAAAGAAAAAGCGAATATTTTAAGATATTTGAAGCAAGATAATTGGGCCGTTTTGAATTTTGATGATGAACGGATAAAAATGATGGCACGCCGGACACAAGGAAAAATTTTTAGTTATGGTTTTGAGGAAAAAGTTAATTTGCGGGCAGTTAATTTAGAACAGCATTTAGAAAATCTAAACGAGGCGGGGATTTCTTTTAAAGTAGATTATCAGGGTAGTAATGTGCCGATTCGCTTAAAAAATGTTTATGCTAAACATCAGGTTTATTCTATTTTGGCCGGGATGGCTGTCGGTTTAATTTTTAAAATGAATTTAATAGAAATCACGGGAGCTTTGAAAAATTATGAACCGCCAGCTGGCCGTCTGCGATTAATTTATGGTATTAAAGATTCTTGGATTATTGACGATACTTATAATTCCTCGCCGAGTTCAACATTAGGCGCCTTGGAACTCCTTGCTCTGATGCCCGGAAGAAAAATAGCCGTGATTGGCGATATGTTAGAATTGGGATCCTTTACCGAGGAGGCGCATCGACGAGCGGGAGAAAAAGCGGCGCAAATAGCCGAAATTCTTTTAGCGGTTGGTGAGCGAGCGATTTTTTTGGCCGATGAAGCTAAAAAACAAGGAATGCCAAAAGAAAAAGTTTTTCATTTTGCCAGCGCCGAAGAAGCCGGCCGCCTACTGCAGGACTTGGTGAAAGAGGGCGACGTTATTTTGGTTAAAGGGTCACAAGGAATCAGGATGGAAAAAGTGGTCAAAGAAATAATGGCTGAGCCCCAGCGGGCTGAAGAATTATTAATCCGGCAAGAGGAGAGTTGGAAGAACAAATAAATAACGGATGGAGTGTTTAAAAATTGAAAATCATTAAATCCCGCCTTAGGCGGGATTTAATGTTAATAATATTTTTTAATAACCGAAACCACCACGCCGCCGATTTTTAATTCTTGTTTGGGATAGATATTAGGATAATCTTTGTTGGCGGGAATTAAAATTATTTCTTTATTCCTTCTTTGAAAATATTTCATAGTCCAGGCACCATCAACTTCGGCAATAACGATATCGCCGTTAATCGGCTCTTTGTCCGATTCGGCAATGACGAGGTCATTAGGTGAAATGCCAGCTTCAATCATTGACCGACCAATGACTCGGAGCATATAATTTTTCTCGGGCCGGGTTAGCAGATATTGGTCAAGAGAAATAGTGTCCATGTCTTCCTGATTCGCCATAGTAGGGAAGCCGGCTTCCACGGTACCCAGAACTTTTAATTCGTGGGCGATTTTTTTGGGAATAAGCTTGCCTTGGGAATCTTTATCCAAATAGCCCTGCTCAATCAATTGTTTCACCACGCGCCAAGCAGCGTTAACGGATTTAAAATTTAAAAGCTTGGCGATTTCGCGATAGGAGGGAAGCCGCTTGCGGTCAAAATAAAATTTTCTGATTTTGGCTAGTGGTTTCTGGAGTTCCATATAGCTTTACGTGTCATCCTGAACGAAGTGAAGGATCCTGTCGTTTAATGACAAATTTCCAATTTCCAATGACAAATAAAATCCAAAGCTCAAATGTCCAAAAGTTATAGTTTGACATTTAAGCATTAATCATTGATTTGTCATTCGTCATTAGGATTTTGTCATTTAGTGTGAACAGGTTCTTCTCCGCCGGCGGCGGATCAGAATGACAACTTTTATTATATATTCAGTCTATTGAACATCCGTTCACTTGTCAACTGATTAGGCTGTGGATAAGGGCGAGAGAGTTAAATTCATTTGAAAAAAACGAGAAAAGATGATAAATTAGAGATGCTCAAATCAATCCTGAATTCATTTGAAAATTGAAAATTGAAAATTGAAAATTTTTTACGGCCCCGCGCTGAGCGCGGGTTAAGCCAAGCTAAGCTTGGCCCTATCGTCTAGTGGTTAGGACGCCTGGTTCCCCGTCTGCCGCGCCCGCCAAAAGCTACGCTTAGGCGTTGCGGGCGGGCCAAAGCATGCCGCTATCGTCTAGTGGTTAGGACGCATGGTTCTCATCCATGCAACCGGGGTTCGATTCCCCGTAGCGGTACAAATTTAAGGCATAGCGGGCAGGTCATCCAGGTAACCCGGGTTCGAATCCCGGTAGCGGTACCAATTATGTTAAGAGGTTCGCCCCGAACCGCTAAAGGGTTCGGGGCGCCCAGTACCGTTTACTGGTACAGGGCGATTCCCCGTAGGGCTACCAGATTCTAGTTTAAGCCGTTTGGCGACGAGGTCAAACGGCTTTTTCCATTCAACAGAGAGGTTCCCGCCGTCTATTGCCAAGTATAAATGTTATGTATTAATATATAGTATTACATAAGAGATAAGTTGTTTACCAACTGAAAAAAGAGGAGGTAGGTTATGATGAAAAAGTTTGTAAAAACGGTTACAGTTACTGGTGCAGACGATAGTATCCGGCCGGAAGAATTAATCCCAATTGCTAAAGAATTTCCGTTTGTAGAATTTGGGATTTTATTGTCAAAAAAACAAACAGGAGCAAAGCGGTTTCCGTCTTTAAGGTGGCTGCAAGAATTGAATAGCAATGTCTGGTGCCAACACCCGCTTTGGCTAAAGAATCGCAGAATGAATTTAGCCGGTCATTTATGTGGTCGCTGGGTTCGCGATGTATGCCTCGGGGACACAGATTTCTTACGGCAGTTCGGTTTCAATTGGGGTATGTTTGATCGCCTCCAATTTAATTTTCATGCCGAGCCACATAGGGTTGATTATGAAAAATTTGCCTTAGTGCTTCAAAGAGGGCTAAGGTCAGCGTTGGCCGGAAGGCAATCTTTCATTTTTCAAATGGACGGAGCAAACGATGAAATGTTTCATCGTTTGAGCAACCAGGAGGACAGAGGAATCTTTGTTTCGCCACTATTTGATACTTCCGGTGGCGCCGGAATATTACCCAGGCAATGGCCAAAACAAATCTCTGGGCGATACTGCGGATATGCGGGCGGACTGGGACCGGAGAATATTCAGCAAGAACTGGAAAAAATTTCCAAGGTGGCGATTGACCTAATTTGGATTGACGCGGAGACTCGGCTGAGATCTGAAAATGACAAGGTTTTTGATTTAGAAAAAGTTCGCCGGTTTTTAGAAGCAGCAAAGCCTTGGGTGATAGATTAATCAGGGGGTGGTAAAATTTAAGTTTTTCTTTAGAAGAACTTTCAGAAGCGTTTCACAAATAATCGTGGGACGCTTTTTCTTTTTAACAATGATTCTGCTATAATAAAACCAATGAAAAATTGGTTGTTTTTTATTTTAGTGATAATTTTATTAGCCGCGGTGGGGTGGCTTTTTTATTCTGGCTGGTCCAATTCTAAAACAGAAGAGAATATTAAGGCAGCGATTGAATCAACAACTACACCTACGCCATCCGAAGAACCAATTTTTGAACCATTGCCATCAGCCGAGACTGTGCCGCCAACGCCAACTTATCAAAAACCGGCCGAAGATGCAACTATAAAATTTCCAGTTTTTAATTATCATCACATTCGGCCGATGCCCTCGGTGGCTAGCTCCACTATTAGCGAACGGGCTTTTACCGTTTCGCCGGAGGGCTTTGAAACGCACTTGCGATACTTTCAAGATAACGGCTATCAAGTGGTTTCCATT
>Ga0208373_1004671_pt1 | contig 12055 bp, 8 predicted proteins | sample RifOxyC2_FD_184036 | JGI IMG/M metagenome (GOLD analysis project Ga0208373, IMG submission 184036) | Soil microbial communities from Rifle, Colorado - Rifle Oxygen_injection C2 (SPAdes) | ecosystem: Environmental > Terrestrial > Deep subsurface > Rock core/Sediment | place: Rifle, Colorado... | reverse complement strand
ATGATGGCTTTTACTTTTTTATACGTTTGTGGCCATAGTAGGCTGCCATCTGCGCGTAGTCCTAACGATTCATCTGCTTCCCACTCTGAGCGGGGAATAATACGGTAAGAAGGCTGTTTTGTGAATGAATGATCTGTTGTGCTTATTGCTGTAAATGATTTTTGCGATGGATTTTTTGTGACAGGAACTGTTGTAGAGGATGTACTACTCGTATCAAAATAAATAAATTCAATTTTTTCAATAGAAGGAGATGATTGATTTGCAAATCGTGTGAGGGTTATATGAAAAGAAAGTGCCGTAGCCTGGTTTGCCATAATAGGGTCAATAACGTGCATGCCTACAGGTAAGGCTTCTTTCATGTCGACAGATTCTTTCAATTCATAGGTATGGTTGCCATAGGCATCTTGAATCTCCAAGCGAAACTGAACAGATGTATTATCAAGTGCAGAACCATTCCATCGTATTCCAATGGCCTGAAACGGAAATTCCGAAGCAAATTGTTGTGTATCGTAGGTGAAGGTCTGGCTCCCTTCAGGAATACGTAATCTATCTTCAACATCAGAAGATGAAGGCAGGGTTGATAGTGTTTTTGTAGCTGAAGAGGAAGGTATTGTAGAAACAAAATGATCGAGAGTAATAGTATGAGAAGGAATGGTAGAAGCAGCATGTGCGCTGGTACTATTTAAAAAAATACCTCCCATAAGTATAAGGAGTATATATACAACAGGGTGTTGTTGCATGTGGTTTTTTTGAGTTTGTTTATATGGTAGCGGCCACATGTACTCTTTTTATTTTTGTTAGTTCTTCTTATTATATCGTAAATTGATGCATTTGTCCATCCTCCTCTTGGTAACACTCTATTATTATCTAATGCGACCCACGCATTGAGAAGAATATTTTAAATTTGTTACTGAATAGATGACTGCTAGATAACAAATCATGTTACCATAGAAACATGTGACCATGGACATCAGACATAACGTATTACAAAAAATCTTTGAGAAAAATCGAATTTTTGTTCCTGTGCCCTTATCGGTTTACATTCACCAGTCCATCTCCGTAATAGTTTATAGATAATAAATTGGAGAGATATGTATTTGATGGATTGATGTTTGTTCTTTGCAAACTGGTAAAATAGCGTATTTGAATTGTGTGCATTGCTTCTCCTATTGTAACAGATTTATCAACAAATTCTGGTAAAAATTGCATTTCTCCGATTCGCACTTCTTTTACTGATTCAGGATATAAGGTGGTTGAAGCTGATGCGCTGATGACCCCTGATTTTTTGTAGAGAGAGATTGCTAAATTGCGAGCATTATCATCATCATACATTGAGTCATTGGCGCAGGCAAATGAAATAAATACCTGTAATTGTTCAGCATTTAGTTTAGGTACTTCTTGTGAAGCGAAATTTATGAGAAAATCATTGGTTGCAAAAATATACGTAGATGATCCATGAGAAATGTTATACATAATGCCACCTTGGTAGAGCTTTCCAGTTGCAGTTGGTGTTCCTGTTAGATAATGCAAGAGGCGATGATTATTATCAGTGACTAAAAAATCTGTTACACAATTTGCTATTGTGGTAGGAAAAATGGTCGTAATTGAAGAAGCAGATTTTACTAAATGTGCATTCATACATTGAATAATCGTACTGTCACCCGCATAAAAAATATCACCAGCAATTAATGCAAGATTTTTCTTATACGATGCTTGTTCATAATTAATTGATCGTTGTAAGTATGTATGTAAATCTCCAGGGAAACGTATAGGTATACGAAAGACTCGTAACGTACTTTGAGCTGTAATGCTATCAATTACTTCGTCAGATATGATAGTTCCACCGGGATCGCCATTTGGAATGGTTGTTTCTTCAAGTAGCCCATAGGGAATATCTGACGGAACATTATCGCTCACTTGCGCGCGAAGATGATATCGTGGAATACCCCAATATTCGTTTGCTTCCAATTCATGTTGTTGTGGCAAATATAAATAGTTGCCATATAAACGAAGATCGCTATTTTGTACGACTGTGCCATTATACCCAGTGAGAAGATGTGCAGAATTTGAATGATCCGTACTCATCTCTGACCCTATTGTATCTTCATCAAAATTCCATACGGCGATAGTTGATGTATCAGCAGCGAGTGGTAATATAGGTTCAGAAAAATCAGTTGTATATCGTAATCCGGTAGATACACGTACTTCGTCAAGCATACTTGGAAGATATCTGTAACTTACTGAATTATTCAACTCTTTCCCTTGAACGAGTCGGATTGTATTTGCACCATATAACGCAGCACTTAATGTGAACGATGCTTCAGTGTCTGTGTGAATAGAACCCATTATTTTACCATCAGAAAATGCAGTAATCGTATTGTTTGTTAAATCAAATGTATATGCCAAATGATGCCAATTCCCATCTAGAAACGTTTTCTGTTCATTTTCTATGCCACCAAAAGCGTACTGTCTCCAATCACTTGGATTAGTTCCTTTGGCATAATTTAATCGTACAAACCCATTATTAGATGTAAAGAATAGATCACCAACACTGAATATTATTTCGCTAAAACTGTTTTCAGCAGAATATAGTGGTTTTACGAATAATTCAATTGTAAACGTAGGAGTTGTGCCAAAATTAATTAATGTATCCGACTGAGCATAATCATTATTGGTGAGATTATATTCTGGTATATCGCCAATAAGTCCCAAATACCGTTCACCTTTTCCATTACCAAAATGGTCACGAATATACAAACGGATATCTTCTGGTTGTAATTCAGTAATTTCGTCTTTTGTAGAATCGGCCGGATTGAGTAATTCATAAAGTGAAATTGTTGTAAATGAGTACCCTTGATTTTCTCGATATTGAATCCAGTCTTTAGCTTCCTCTTTTAAGGCTGTGGCTTGTTCACTGTTGGCTGCAGGAAAGAGGAGGATTACTTCTTCTGGAGTCGATGTGGTTAAATTTGAGATAGTTTGTGGTTTTTTTTTCGCTATAGAAAAGGTACTTTTTGATGCAGCATGAGTGAATTGCATCGTGCTGAGTCCAAAAATACATATTGTAAATAGAATTCCCCTCCAGAACGCTCGTCTTGATAACAAATTTTTTTTCATATTTGATAATATTACTGATATATTAGCTGACATTATTAGGTAATGTATGTTTTTTGTCAATAGGGCGTATATCGGTAACATAGGAAGCAGTAGGGGCACTAAAATTGTTCAAGGTTGTGATGTTTTTTTATGAAATGATATGATACAACAAAGATATATGCACACCCTCTTTCAACCACTTTTGAAAAAAGTTCGGCAGCTACCATTACGACCAGGCGTTTATAAATTTTATGATGCCAAAGGAAGATTATTATATATTGGCAAAGCAACGCAACTACGTTCTCGCGTCAGTTCTTATTTTCGAAAATCGACAAATCATTCACAAGCTAAGCAGTATATGGTGTGGCAAATTCATGATGTACAAACCATTGTGGTAGATACCGAATCAGAAGCATTATTATTAGAAACTACATTAATTAAAAAGCATAAGCCACCCTATAACGTCGTGATGAAAGATGATAAGAATTTTCAGTATATTCATATTACGAATGAACCTTTCCCGCGTATTGAAACAATTCGACGCATTGATTATACAAAAAAAAGTGGCTATTATTTTGGACCATATACCTCAGGACGATCTGTGCGTTATATGATGCAACTTATTAAAACTATTTTTCGTGTATGCACAACACCACCAGTGATGAAAAAGGGAGTATTGCAGTTTCCAAAACGGCCATGTCTTGATTATCAATTAGAACGATGTGTTGGGCCGTGTGCCCGCGTTGTTTCGTCAGAAGAATATCAACATATTTTTCGATATATTATACAATTTTTACAAGGAGATTATGAATCTGTACAGCAGCAATTAATACAGGAAATGGGCAAAGCTTCGCAGACAAAAGCATATGAAAAAGCCGCACAATTACGCGATCAGTTGCAAGCAATAGAACGGTTGATGGTCGAACAAAAAGTGGTCTCCACACGTAGAGAGCATGCTGATTATCTTTCACTCGTACGGCAAGGTGCTATTGCTGCAGTAAATGTATTTATGGTACGTGTTGGCAAAATGATTCACCAGCAAGTCTTTTTTCTTTCACACACAGAACAGCAAACAGATCAAGAAATTATGACTGCATTTATTGATCAATATTATGTGCAATCTGTGACGAAGCCACCGAAAATATTCACGAATACGAGCACACATCGCGGGAAACATCGTAAATTGTTAGCAATGGGAGAGATGAATGCGAAAGAAGCATTACAAAGGCAAACGATACAACAAGAACAACGCGAACAGGGCACAAAACGCGGTTTACAGGAACTGAGTCAAGCATTACATGTGTCTCTTAGACAACTTCATCGCATTGAAGTATATGATATTTCAAATGTACAGGGAAAGTATGCTGTTGGTTCTATGGTCGTGTTTATTGATGGAGTTGCAGATCATTCAGAATATCGAAAGTTTAAAATTAAAACCGTGAGCGGGGCAAATGATTTTGCTTCATTGCAAGAAGTTCTGGATAGACGCTTACACCATTTACCGGAAAAAACAAAGCGCGCAACACAGATATGGCCAACGCCGAGCCTTCTTATTATTGATGGAGGAAAAGGACAATTACATGCAGCAAAAACAGTTTTAGATATTTTGCATGTAGAGATTCCAATTATTGCTCTTGCCAAACGCGAAGAAGAAATTTTTATTCCGCACCAAGCAGAGCCTGTGCTACTGCCACGTGGCTCTGCTGGTCTGCATTTGATTCAAAGAATGCGCGATGAGGCACACCGTTTTGCCATTACTTTTTATCGCAAACGTCATGTACGAGGCATTGTGAGTAAATGATGATGAAGGAATTATTGATGAGCGGGTGAGAGCCTCCGGGGAGACCCATTCAATGCAATGGCATAAGCGTGCATTGAATGGAGAATCCGCAGGTGGCACAGAATCCGCGAATACTATAGCTTTACTAGCTCATCTGTGATATACTATAAGTGATATGAAAGGAGGAAAAAAACGCTGGTTATTGGTGCCCATTGCAGCGCTACTTGCTGTGATATGTGGTTTTATTATGTATTGGTTGTTGGGTAGGGAGGTTACTGGTGTTGTTGTAGATATTACTGGCAAACCGATTGCAGGAGCAACCGTTAAAACAGGGTGGCAAAAAACAACGACGGATGAAAACGGACAATATACACTGCGCGCACTGCTGGGAGGAGGCGCAACCGATATCATTGCCGAGTATCACAATGAACAGACGATTGTACAAATTCCAGAGCTAGCAACATCATCCGAAATAGTAGTTGTGAACAATACAGAGCAAGAAATATCTACAGTATATGGGCCAGGCGATGTGCAAGATATTTTTGGTGAACCGGGGGACGCTGGTGGCTTAACTTCTGAGGAAATAAACGAGTTAGAACAAGAGATTCGAGAAGGGCATTATCCAGAGCAGCAGCTTGTTTCAAATGTAAATGTGGTAGCACAGCCAGTGGCGATTACGATTCCGATTGCGCAAGACCCGATTGAGCTTCCACCTCCTGTTGACCCGGATGCTTTTATTGTGAATGAAGAAGGACTAGAAGTAATTGCAGGTGAAATACTCGTTGGCTGGGAAGAGGACGTAAGTAGTAGCGAAAGAAAAAATATTGTTGAGCAAGCTGGCGGAATAGTTCGTTTTGATAATGATGCAGCACAAACAACAATTGTGTATGTGGCAGAGCAAGTTCATGTTCCTGCTGTTGTTGAAAAATTGACACAGTCAGAACAAGTGACTGGTGCATTACCAAATTATCGCTTAGAGCCAGATACAGCACCAAATGATCCAGATTATACAGACAAAAATAAACGCTGGTTTTTACAGCGTTTGAATGCAGAGCCCATGTGGGCAATGACAAAAGGCAGGTCGAGTGTGATTGTTGCAGTTATTGATGTTGGATTTGAAACAAATCATCCAGATTTAGCCGGAACGTTTACTCCTGCGTCGTTGAATTATACTCGTGCCGCACTTTCTGCTGATGCAAAACATGGTACTCATGTTTCAGGAACGATTGCTGCTCGGCAAAATAATGGTTTAGGGTTAACAGGTATTGCTCCAAATGTTCGGTTATTTCCTGTTAAAATAAATGATCTAGCGCGGCTACCCTCTGTATTTGAACGGTTAAGTTCGTTTCCGAATGTTCGCATTGCAACAATGTCCATGGGGTGGGTATGGTCAAAAAGAAATGCTCGCCGTGTAAAAAATGGTGAGCAACCATTTACCGAAGCGTTCATGAGAGCAAAATCAGAAGAGCTTGATCGAATCATTCGTCCAGCATTTATGAATTTTTATGAAAAAGGCGGAGTGATGTGTAAATCTGCAGGGAATGATTATGGGTTAGATGCGCGGTTGAATGGGTTGAATTACCCTGAAGTGATTACGGTTGGTGCAAGTCAACCCAATTGGAGTTTAACGAATTTTTCGAATACTGGGCCAAAGGTTGATATTGTAGCACCTGGTTGGAACATTTGGTCAACTATCAATGGCGGCACGTATGGATATTTATCTGGAACATCTATGGCTACACCCCTTGTTGCAGGAACTGTCGCTGCAATTCGTTCAGTGCGCCCACAATATGGCCCACTAATTATTAAGCGTATTTTACAGCGAAGTAGTGAGCAGTCTGGAAGGTTGGTTGGCACTACCTATGTTCATTTAGATTCATGGCGCGCGCTTCTTCGTGCAACAAAATTATTTGGCATAACTGGCAGTGTAGAAACAGAAGAATATACACCAGCAGAAAATGTTATAGTAACAGCGAAATCATCGCAATGGAATATTCTTACAGATGCAAAAGGGGAATTTGTGATTCCATTTTTAACACGAAAGCAGTGGACCTTGGAAGCAAAAAAAGGAGAAGCAAAAGCAGAAGAAAAAATTGATTCTCCTGCCCTTTCTGATGATGAGGTGTTAGAATTTGTGAATTTGGTTTTAGAAAAAAAGGAAGAAACCAATGAAAATAGCAACACGAATGAAAACACCAATGAAGAGAATGAAAACGAGAACGCGAATGGGAATGAAAATACGAATGATAATGAAAACACCAATGAGGGTACAACGAATGAAAATGACAACGAGAACAGTAATTCCAATAATAATACGAATGCTGATTCCAGTGGCGATTCAGTTGATTCGGACTCTGGCAATACCGGTGGGTACACGTTAGACAACGGTATTGTTGTTTCCGCTTCTGGGTGCGCTGAATCTGGTTTTTCAGCACCTGAAAAAACAGACGATCAATGTGCAGCTGGATTCTATTTTTCTCGTGAAACAATTGCCTGTGAACAAACTACTTGCCCAAATGGTGCTGGAAGAACCTATACATTAGAGTGTAAATGTCCAGAAGGAACAAAAGCATTGTATGCTTGTACTGTCGGGTTAGTGGTTGCATGTGTTCCTGAATAAAATGATATGTATGACTATGAATTCCAAATACAGTATATTCGCGGGTCCTATTGATCTTTAGTGCTCGCTTTTCGCCTTCCGCAACTGCGCCCCCAGTGCTCACCCATTGCGCGCTGGGGGTCCCCCCAGTTGCTCGCGGCGAGCGCTCGCATTTACACCTACCTCACTCATAACATTTTAATGAAATATGAACATACCCAACTCTTCATATATGACTTCCACACGTACCAGCTGGTTTTTGGTTATTGTTGTGAGTATGTTAGTATTTATTGTCATCATAACGTTCTTTGTGATTGCATTGATTTTGCAGCGAGCACAAATTTCAGTGAGTTCACTTATACGCCAAACCAACACCGCAGATACCTTTACTGTTTCCAATGACACAGATATATCGGAGACACACTTTGAGATGACAGAAACACCAAGTGACCAAAATCCTGCCATTGTGCCAGAAGACTCCGTTGTACAACCGACGGAAGAGAGTACAATACTGAATACTACTACGTGGCAAGAATTTAAGAGTCGAAAAATTCCTATTCGTTTTTCTTATCCTTCTGATTGGAATATTTGGGAAGGAACTACCCCACTTTCTGAGATGATTCAAATTGCTGATTATATTTCAAAACCGCAAGATGCGTATGGAGACCCTATTCCAGGGTACAAATTTGAAGGTACGGTTTTGGAAGAGCCAGTTGACAAGTCATTAGAAAAATGGATAAAACAGAACGATCATGATTATTTTGGAAAGGCGGGAACAATTGAAAAGACATTGGTGGATGGTTTTCCAACGATAATAGATTATTTTGCTTTAAATGATGGGTCATTGGGAACTGTCTATATTCCACTTGGAGACGGAACAAAGCGGATGATTGTTGTATCTTTAGTAGGTCCTGAAACGGATATCGTTGTATTTACACAATTATTGAATGCGTTTTTATCAACGATGCACATTACAGCAAAATAATCATGTATGAAAAAGAAATTCATTATTATTGATAGCATTATTATCCTCGTGATTATTATTGTTGTGGCCATGGTGATTATGGAACAACGGAAGCCTATTCCTCCAGCCGAAAATGTGAATACATCAACAACCAATACAGCAAACACAAATACGGCAGATCTTTCCGGTGAGCCAGTGGAGTATACGGAGTCTATGGGAACGGTGTGTCCACTCGGTATGAAATTGTTAGGAAAAAAAGGAGCAAACCCCATTGGGTGTACGTGCCCAGAGGGATATGAGTTTGAAAGCAAGATCATTGGATATAGTTCAGGAGATACGTGTTATGGAGAAGGTAGTGAATGCCCCATTATGAGTTCAGAATGTATTTCAAAAAAAGAGTAAGAGGTTGTTTAAGCAGCCTCTCAGTTATTGACAAGCAGATTCACCGGCCAATTTTCCAGTTGCCCAAGCAGCTTGCAGGTTAAATCCACCAGTAAAGCCGTCGATATTTAAAATTTCTCCGGCAAAAAATAATCCAGGGCAGAGGCGCGATTCCATAGTTTTTGGGTTAATTTCTTTCAGATTTACGCCACCGGCCGTGATAAATTCAGTGCCATTACTGCGAGCGACAATATGCAAAGAGCATCGCTTTATCCATTGGATAGCATAGTGTAGTTCTTTTTTACTGACTTCTGCATTTCTTTTTTTGAGATCAATCTGTAATTCTTGACAGAGCACTTCACACAGGGTGGTGGGAAGAAAACGATGTATAGTGTTTTTAAAAAAAATTGCAGGATGCAGTTGTGTTTCTTGGCGTACTATATATTCTATTTGTGCAAATGGTGTTTCAGGAAGAAAATCAATAAATATCGGAAGAGGATTTTGATGATCGAATTTTTCAAATGCAATAAGAGAAGAAAAAGCAAAAACAGCAGGTCCGCTGATTCCTGTATGAGTAAATATCATTGCGCCTTTCCACAGTATTGTTTTTGCGCGTTTAGTTTGAAGCGCAATATGTGGCAAGGAAAGTCCTGCAAGTTTTTTTGGCCAGTGTTCAGCAAGCGTTAATGCATTCAGGCTTGGGGCAATGGGAGTAAGAGTATGCCCAAGAGTTTTTGCAAACGCATATCCGTCGCCAGTAGAACCGGTATTTCGGTAAGCTGTTCCACCGGTCGCAAGAATGACTGCCTCTGCTTTTAAAAAGGAACCATCTTTCAGGATAATATGGAACACCCTTTGTTCTTTTTTAATCGATTCAACTGTTGTCTGAAGTCGTACTGTGACGCGAGATTTTTTATACAGTTGTTCAAACACTGTAACAATATCTTTTCCATTATTTGATTGTGGGAACACACGTAAATCTTTTTCTGTTTTTAATGGCACGCCATGTGATTCAAACCAGTGTATGACGGCATTGGGTGGAAATCTGCGCATTGCAGTCGCAAGAAATGTATTACCACGCGGATAGTGCGTCAACACTTGTCGAATATCTTGCATGCCGGTTGTCACATTGCATCTTCCACCACCAGAAATAATTACTTTTCTTCCAAGGAGCGCATTCTTTTCAATAATGGTCACTTCGGCTTTTGTTTGTTGTTGGCAAATAGTGGCTGCAGCCATCATGCCTGCTGCACCACCCCCAATAATACATATTTTTTTCATCATGTATATAGTAACAAAAAAAGTAGATTTTTTCACGGGTCAATCGCTCAAAAATACTTTTTTGTTTTACAGATGAGCTCTTCTTTGATTATACTATATATATGTTATGGCTTTTTTTTGCATTACTCGCACCAGCATTATGGGCAATCACGAACATTATTGATGATGAGTTGATTGATTCTCATACTGGAACACCTGCAGTATTAGTCACTATTACTGGCTTTTTTGCCATCATTCCTTTTTTTATTGCATTGTTTTCTGGATCAATGGAATGGCCAGGATATACTGTATTATTTTTTAGTATTATGAGTGGAGTGATTGGTTTGCTTGTTTATTTTCCTTATTTTTTTGCATTAAAAATATCAGATCCAGCACCGGCAATGCTCATGTGGAATCTTACTCCGGCATTTGTTGTGGGAGCATCAATACTATTTTTTGGCATTCATCCATCGTTTGTTGAATATGTTGCAATAGGTATATTAATTGTCAGTTCATTGATTGTAGGATATAAAAAAGGATCTCGATTTGATGTAAACAAAGCATTCCCGTGGATGTTTTTTGCCTCTATTTTATCGGCCGTGGAAATTGTTTGTACAAAAGTAGTATTTAACCATACTTCATTTTTGACAGGGTTAGGGTGGATTTCTTTAGCAATTTTTTTGACTGCATTGGTATTGTTTATGAGTTCGTATTCTATACGTCAAAGGTTAAGACAGCATTCAAAAGGACTATGGAAAGAAATTACTATTGACGAGTTATTAGATAGTGGAGCTCAAGTTGCACGCAATTATGCCATTAGCGCAGGACCTATTGTGTTGGTAAAAGCAGCTGAGGGTTTACAACCACTTTTTGTATTGTTTTTTAGTTTGTTTATGGTACATAAACGCAGCTCAGTGCCTGTAACGCGATTGATTATTGCGGCAGTTATTGCAATTGTTGGGTTACTATTTATGCGTTCATTTGAATAAGGAAAATTGTAGTATTTTATGATATTCTTAGAGCCAAATATCAGTATAAAAAAAAATATACACTGTTAAAATGAAAATATGATGAAAGTACTTTTATTGGATGTGGATGGAGTAGTAATTCAGGGAGAGCAATTTGCAACGCATCTAGAACAACAATATGGTATTTCTCGTAAAGAGGCTTCGGTTTTTTTTCATGGAGAATTCGAGCAGTGTCTTGTTGGAAAAGCGGACTTGAAGAAAATACTGCCGACATATCTTAAACGTTGGGGGTGGAGGCACTCTGTTGAGGAGTTTATGCAACAATGGTTTATATCTGAAAGTAGTGTTGATCAGCAACTGATACAATATATTCAAACTTTACGACAACGTGGTATTCAATGTTGCGCAGCAACGAATCAAGAAAAATATCGAAGCGAGTACCTTGTACATACTCTACAATTTGAGAAGTTTTTTGATGCAGTATTTTGTTCGTGTACTATTGGCTATACAAAACGTTCGCAGGATTTTTTTCAACATATTATTACAGCTCTACCGGATAGCTCAAAGACACAAATAGTGTTTTGGGATGATGCACTCGTTCATGTACAAGTTGCTCAATCAGTTGGTATACATGCAGAATTATATGAAACATTTGAGCAATTTCAAAGAGTTATGCAACAGCGATATCTTCAGTTCCTAAAGTGAGCGGTGGCGCATCTCAACCACACGCGCATCTTTTACTATCGCAACCATTGTCATAATCAGCACTATTGACCCAATCCATTGAGTTACTGTTAATGATTCATGTAAAAAGAAGTAGCCTACGAGTATTGCGGATATTGGCCATGTCAGTTCCAGAATAGTGGAGCGTGATGCAGGAATACGCTGTAATCCAAAATAATACATAGCAAGCGCCATAAGGCCGGTAGAAAAGGTAATGGCGAGAAGATATTTCCATTGAAAAACAGTAACGGCACCAAGTGCGGGCATATCGCTTGTGAGAAGAA
>Ga0208373_1004668_pt1 | contig 12060 bp, 13 predicted proteins | sample RifOxyC2_FD_184036 | JGI IMG/M metagenome (GOLD analysis project Ga0208373, IMG submission 184036) | Soil microbial communities from Rifle, Colorado - Rifle Oxygen_injection C2 (SPAdes) | ecosystem: Environmental > Terrestrial > Deep subsurface > Rock core/Sediment | place: Rifle, Colorado... | reverse complement strand
AGTTTTGCCATCCCGTTCAGGGAGTCCGGAATGCACATTACGCATAGGGCACGAAGCGGGTCATTGTTGCGGGGCAAAAATATTTTTAAAAATGTCTTCATGTCTATTGATAAGTTAAAACTTCATTTACAAGACATTCTATTGGATGGCAGGTTAAGTGTCAATTTAAAAACAAGACTGTTATGTGCAATGGGAAATGCAAGTCAATAGGACAAATAGGGACATACGCTGTCTTTCCACTTCTTACTCACATTTTCTCGATCTACCCGTTTGCACCGGAGATGGTGTGACAAATATGTTACCCCTGCCTACCGGCAGGCAGGCATGTGTCCGGTATGGACCGGGTTAAGTTGGTTGCGGGGGCCAGATTTGAACTGACGACCTTCAGGTTATGAGATAGCTAAGTCATTTATTTGCAACAGTTTACGTACATTGCTATAGCTTTCTAATTGTGTCTAATCATATACGCTGGAAAGAGTTACGGAATTTTCTGTGCTAATGAACGTTTCTGCAGATTTTCGGTGATTTAGGGTCATTTCGCCTGTTACATTAGCACCACGTTAGCAGGAATATTACTCATCAATCATTTCTTCACAAATGAATAAATCCAACTTCTCATCCTTCAATTTACAATTTTTTCCACACTCATACGAAACATTTTTCTTATCATTATATAACAAATCCCATAGTTATAGCTATTGCTGCAAAACCAAGACCGCACAACATCAACGCATAAGAATAATTACAAATTTTCCTCAAAAGCCTTGCTCTGTCCAAAACCTTTGCATCATCAACTTTTCCCGTAAGCATATTTTCCACCTCATCAACACTTTTATCAATCAGCGGTACCAAAGCTCTTGCCAACTGTCTTATGCCTTCTTTTTCCTGTTTCTTCCAAAATTCTGCCCAATGCTTATAATGGTCTACCCAAAATCCCCTATCTAAATAATCATGTTTTAACCATTCATCATAATCTAATCCCATGTCTTCCTTTAAACTTCTAGCAATATCTTTTATAGTATGATTTTCATTAATTAATATGGGCGAACCCACCTCATCCTTCAACGTAAAACCATAACAAAACCCCTCAAAAGCCACCATCAACTGCGCCTAAAGACCTTCCAAAGTGTATATAAATGCCCTAAATACGACACCAGATAATATTGAAAAAAGTAAGCATATAACAACAATTTTCAATCCTCCCACAGATAAAAATGTTATTTTCTCAACATTTGATAGAATTAAAGCTAACACTCCTGTTGAGAGACCAACAATCCATACAACAACATTATCAGTCTGCCTTTGCCTCTCAAAAGCCTCATTTTTTAGATTTGGAACTACCTTCAAATAATACTCAGCCAAAATATGATGTATTTGCTTTTTCATTAGTTTTATTTTTCTCCTTACTAAGAATATTCAAACACTTGGAATAATTCAGTATCCTTATTTTTTTAAAACTTTGATTAATTAGCAAAATCTTTGAAATTATTTATACCCCTAATTACCCTTTACTAATAAAAATACTTGTTGTATACTTAAAATGTTCTTTACCAATGGTAACTGAACCTACAAAGGTTTCAGCCGCTGAACCAATACTAATCAGCGGCTATTTTTTTATCCACTTTTCACCTAATGCAATTCTAAAAGCTGTATTTGCATCATCTAAAAATGCCGTTATAAATGTAGCCGATTTCCAATCTTTTTTAAACTGCACAATTACAATATAATTTTTCTTAACAATTGCAACTCTTCTTTTGTAATCTGATTTCTTTTTTTTATTATTCCATCCGAAAAATAATTGCGCTTTATTGTCTTTCAGAGCTACCTTTATCCAATCTAAACGTTCCGCTCTTTCAATTGCAAATATTTTTTTATCTTGTAAACTTCGACTGCTACTTTTATAAAACGCATGCTGAAAAGCACTCCTTGGAAAATACACAATCACACCATCAAATGTTTTAATTACTTTTTTACAATAATTATCAACAAAATATTTCTCATAAGCATCTTCTGATAGAAGTTTAACTAACGATGGATATTTTGTCACCATCCGCCCCCGGGGTTTATCTTAAAAATATTAAACTTCGAAAAATCCCGAGATGTCGGCATTATTGCAAAGCCCAACTTCTCTTCTATCCTCCCAATTACTTTCTTTTTTGCATCACTTTTAATTCCACCATTGTATTTTGCACTCACTGCACCCACAAATAAATCCGCCCATTGAATAAATAAAACTTCATGAGAAGGCAATGCCTGCACACTTTTAATATCAGAAAATAGACTGGCATTTTGTAGGCAACCTTTTAATATAGGCAATCTATTTCCGCATCTATTTGTTTTCATATCCACATAAATTGAATACGTATTACAATCTAAAATCCAATGATGCAAAAGCTGATAATAAAACTTGTAAAAACCTAATTCCGCATCAGATTGATGATATTTAAATAAGTCAACTTTATCCTTATCTACAACGATACAACGAAATCTAAAGTCTTCATTATACTCAAAGAAAATATCAATAAGTTCTAAGTAAAATTCCATTTTTGAGCTAGTGACTTTATTCCATTTAAATTCACATAAATATCTATGCTCATTTTGCGCCTGTTTGAGTCTATCTTTAACCTCATTACGTCTTTCAGATGGAATCCATAAGCTACCTATTACCATATAAGAATCGCTACTTTTCTTTGAAGATAATATATCTAAGCGCGACTCATCACAATACACATCAAAATCCATTTTTCACCGATCCCTTAACTTTCATTTAACTGCGCTTTCAATCATTTTATCCATTTCAATAATCCTAAATAGCCCTCGGACACATACCTGAATCTTCATTAATGTAGGTTACAGTATATGTCTGGCAATTCTTCGGAATATTACTTATAAAAAGTTAACAAAACAGTAGCTGCCACTAATGCCCAAGTAGCAATTACTAGCTTAGTCATACGATCCAAGTTTTTTTCTTGAAACTTCTGCTGCTGGGTAACCAATTCTTTGTGTTGAACATTTAAATCCTGAATCAACTCCTGATGAAATTTATATTGCAAGAAACATGGTCCCGCATGCATTATTTCAGTATTCCCTCTATTATTATTCATCCTTTCCAATATTTCATCTATTGGCATATCCATACTAAAATTACCCATATATCCTCCTAGTTTAATAAAAAGATTTTTAAAACTGGGGTCAACTCCCGGTTATTAACCGGATTTAACTAGGCTTTGACCCCCCTTTGTTTTAATCTTCCTTAACTTTTTAAGACGGATTACATTTTTCGCAATTATGAATAGACCAATTCATTTCCTTAGCTGCATCACTCACTTCCTGATATGTTGGATAAGGGCCATGCCATCGCCCTTGTTCCCCACGCGCATTAGGTTGCACCCCTTCTTGCCCATGATTCACAAAAGAACAGTCACTGTAATGCAACATTGTCCATCCATTATCATTTTCAAAAATATGATAAGTCATAGCATTATCTCTTTCTCTAACATTATTATTTAGGCTCCAATACCCATGTACATTTTTTAATTCATGGATACAGGGGTCAAAGCCCGATTTTTTCATGAAAAGAGGGCGTTGACCTATCTTTTATCGTCATATTTCTTACATTTATCCTTGCTACTTGCGTGTTCAAAATTATTCATAATGCGTATATTTATGCATTTTACCCTTCACTAACTTCGCTGGATATTTCTTGTCATTTTTCAGCATCTTATTTGCAATAGCTTTACTAAGATCAATATCTAAAACATTACACAGACCTAACAAATAGACAGCTACATCTGCCATTTCATCCTCTAGTTCTATTCTTTGTTTTTTATTTAATTTAAAGGACTGTTCGTCCGTAACCCACTGGAAGATCTCCATTAATTCGGCTGCTTCTATAGCGAGAGACATGCTGAGGTTCTTAGGTGAGTGGTATTGTTCCCAATCTCTTTCCTTAACAAATTTTTTTATTTTATTTTTTATCGTTTGGATTGGAATAACTTTATCTGACATAGCAATCTTTCTTATATAAAAAACCCCGCACCTTTAAAAGCGCGGGGAAATGCTAGCCTCGGCAAAGGTAGCATTTTTTAGAAAACAAAAACATTTACACTAAAGCTAAGTCCTCTTTCTTCTTAGATTTCTGCAGGATTAACCCCCGAAGGTCCTTCTTTATCTTTTCTGCTAACACATAAGCAAAATTAACAGGCACAGCATTTCCAACCATTTTATAACCATCAGCTATACTGTCATATTCAAATATAAAATCATCAGGAAAAGTCTGAATACGCGCACACTCTCTAACGGAAAGTCTTCTATAAAGATCTTCTTTCCCCTTAACAAACTCTCTCTTATTCTTATGTATAAATGTCATCTTGGGTGCCTGAGGATGAATAGGGGCATGCCTACCTCCTGCTTGAATAGTATATGATGGCTCGTCCCAATTCCTCACCCTATTTCTCGACATATAAATAGTTGAAAAACCACCATTCATATACTCATGATTAGGGATACTCAAAGAGTCACCTCTTGTCTTATTGTATTCTTTTGCAGATTTTGCAGTAGTTCTTAGATCCCAGATTGCATCCTTTAAAGTTAAAGTAGACCCTGCCTCGGGAAACTCAAACCCCTTTTTCAAGTCTTTACGAAATCCAACAAAGATAACACGTTTTCTGTCCTGAGGAACGTTATAATCTTTAGCATTCAACAAATCATGCGTAACATTATAACCCGCAGTATCAAATAGTTTTAAAATATTAGTAAATGCTTTTTCATGTTTATCGTGCAGCATTCCTGCAACATTCTCAGCCAAGAAAAACAGTGGCTGCTTATCCTGAAGAACACGTATATATTCTAGAAAAACTTTCCCCCTCTTGTCCTCCATCCCTCTTCGTGCACCTGCTTCGCTCCAAGCCTGACAAGGAGGACCTCCTATAACCCCATCCGCATCAGGAATCTCGCTAGAAGTCACATCAAGAATGCTTCTTCTATCAAACTTTACTTTTGGAAAATTATACTCAAAGGTATCCCAAATCGTTTTGTCATATTCATTTGCCCAAACAAGATTAAATCCTGCTTTCTCAAAACCAAGATCCAACCCTCCCGCACCACTAAACAACGAAATTACTTTCAACTTACCCATTCCTTCACCTTCATTTTGTTTGCACATAGTTTACCCCTTTCTTATTCGTTTTTCTTGGGGATAAACCATTAATTTAATTGATTTAAATTCTATCACAAACTAACAAATACTAACAGCTTCTTTGCCAATGTGTTTAAAAATTTTATTTAAGCATTTATTTGTTTCTTTTTCCACAGATCTTTGCCAAAACCGAAGCACCTTCCAACCTTGCTTCCTTAATAAACGACTGCTTTTCTTGTCCCTAGCAATGTTTCTTTCAATTTTCGGTATCCAATAATCTCTATTTGATTTGATCGTCGACTTTTTCTCTTCCCATTTATACCCATGCCAAAATTCTCCATCAATAAATATTAAAATCTTATATTTTTTGAGAACAATATCTGGCTTCCCTGGTAAATCACTTATTTTTCGGCTAAATCTTAATCCCTTACCCCACAATACTCGCCTAAGCAACAATTCAGGAGAAGTATTGTTACTTTTGATCTTCTTCATTAACTCCGATCTTTGCTTTGAAGTTTTGAATTTATAAGCCATTAAAACGAAATTTTTAGCAAGACGGCATCTATAAACTGCGCTGTATTATTAGGGTCTTTTATTTTCACATCTTCTTTTATAATTGAACCATCTGCAGTAATTGAAGCAATATCTTCCTTCGGGAAATTTAAATATTTATCTTTCTTCATTAACAAAAAAGCATTAAATTCCTTGTCTTCTTGTTCCGATGCCACATAACAAAAGACATTCTTGGGATTTTCAATACCCCACATACCTCTTATGCGGAGATAAGTAATCCCTAACGGATCAACCTTGTTTACTCTCCCCAGCTCATTCGTCTTTGAAAGCTCCACACCATTCAATTCGTTAAGCCCAGCTGAAATTTTATTGCTTATCCTCTCATAAACCTCTCTATCTGCAGCATAACAATCACCATAAACGAACCAAAGCAATTTAAGTTTCTTCTCCTGAATTAATCCAACCGAATAAATGATATCTTTAATCTCCCAATCTTCACATTCTCGACAAGCCTTTGTAATTAAACTACTATCCGAATGAAGCTTCGCTTTTGGATAAGAACTATTTAAAGCGATACCAGAACCTATTAATTCTATCTTTTTTATTTCTAAAGCATCACCCTCTTTGATCATTAAATCTGGAGGATTATTAGAATTACCCCCATAAGAAAAATGTTCCGAATAAATCTTTTCTTTTTCTTTTAAATCATTAATATTAGCCGTATTACAAAGGAGGTCTTTCACATAATATTCTAACACATCACCTGCCTGCTGGATTCTTATTGAAGACTTATAAAATTCTACAATATCATTGTTTCTCAATTTTGATAAATTTAACAAAGCCTTTAATATATTAGTACTCAAGGGATAATCCTTTCTTTAAGGGCAAGTTTAATAGAGCTGCAGAGCCTTTTTGAGTTTTATATTAGCATAATATTAGCATAAAAAAACAGATAGTTTAATCGGCAAAACCAATAATTTTAAATAACTAAAAAACAAGTGTTTGCAAGCTTTGACTATATTCTTTTATCTAAGGACCTTTAGGACATGCCTCCTGAATCACCTTTTTCACAATATCAATTAATTATTAAACTATTTATAATGCTTTTATTCTAAGAATCTTCTTTGATAATTCAAATACAAATCCTCAAGATCTCTGAATACATACTTCTCTGGCATTCTATCTAAGTCCACCTTATCAACATTCTTCTTTACCAAACCACTTTTTAACCTCAAATTTTGCAGCCTTGGAAGATCATCAATGTGCACTTCGGGAAAAGCAAATATTTTTTTAATGTTATTTTTGTTTTTTGGATGCCCATTAAATTCAACATAAATTCGACAACACTTTACTTTTGGTTGGGATGTCATAACATAATCAATAAGATTATGCGGGCTTTCACCCTTAAATTGCTTCGCTCTCTGAATAACCTTCAAGGCGTCTATTCCAAAAGATTCAAAATTTTCCTTTATCTCTAACTTAATATCACTCCACTCATCAGATAAATCTTTTGATTTTTTAGAACTCATTTCAATTTCTTTTCCATCTATCCATCGATTCCACAACATTCCCAGATCGTCATTTTGAATTTTATAATCTCGCCCTTTAAACAAAATCCTTGCATCATTGCCAGAAATTTCAACAAATGCATACAAAATGTCCTTATTTTCCTGATAATTAAATTTTGCATTTATGCCGACTTTGGTTTTCACATCTACTCTCTCTCCGTCAACAATAAAGTCAGTATCATTCTTATGGTGACCATATATCTCCACTCTCAAAACTTCCTTTGAAAAATATTTAAACAAATATTCCCCAAAAGCGCCTATTCTTGGAGCATTTAGATTTTTTAAATCATTTATTAACATAATATAGGGAATAATAGAGGTCGGCGAACTTGCCCCCTATTATTTTTTAGTACTTTTGGATTTTTTATTTAGCATAATCTTAGCATGAAATTTATAACTATCTATTCTTGATTAGTACCTTGATCCATGTTATTAATCAATGTATTATAAATTGAAGAAAAGGAATCACTATCATTTCTTCTTGTAAGCCTAATGTAATCTGATTTTATTTTGCCAGTCATGGCTTGAACAAAGTGACCATTCTTAAATACATTTTTGTAATCAAAGAAATTATCATGTTCTGTAGTGTATTCTTCAATATCACAATTAATATCTGGCGTTATCATCTCCCAAACAGTTTTAAGAGCCTTAACTAATACTTCTTTATTTGCCACAACAAACTTCTTCGGGTTTACCAATATTTCTTTGCCCAAAGCATCTTCCCTCATTATCTCAGATAATATATGTGCGAAGAAAAATAACGACAATCCATAGCTTCTAATTTTTTCATTAGCTAACAATCCTGAATTTCCATCTACAACATTATAGAGAATACAGGCTAGGTATATTTTTTCAGCATTTATTTTTCTCGAAAATATTCTTGTATAATCTCCTCCAAATAATTTCTGCTTTAAATGTGTGTTGTGTGGATTGCTAAAGAATACAGACTCTATTATTTGAGCTGCAAAATCCTTATCTATAACTTCATCAAAACCTTCTTCAGATTCTCCCTTTTTTCTTTTATATAAAATTTTATTGCCAAACAATTCCTGGAACTCCGACTGCAAAGCTTTTTGCACTGAATCATTTGACCGTAAATCTTTCAGACTAATTGAATTTTGATTATTGGCGAAATTAGTAATCTGCTTTACCATTGGCGACGTTAAGGTCAAACATACAACTTTAACCAAAACAAATAGATTATTCGACAGCTTATCTTTATTTTCAAAAAATGTAAGCATTGACTGGCAACCATTTATAACAGCATAACCTGCTAAAGATATTTTGTTGTGACCTAAATCTTCCTCAAGCCGTTCACATACAATAGTTATTCCATTGTGATATAGAAAAAAATTATTGTGTTCATTACTATCATCAATAGTACTTTTAATCGATTTATTTACTCTAGTTTTACCTACACCATATCTAACATTTTTATAAAAAAGAGTTCTATCTTGAATCCCCTCTAATTTAATTAATTCTTTTGCTTTAATAGAATAAACCTTGGAAATTGTTCCATCTGGCAGGTTATATTCAATTTTTGTGTGATTAGTCACAAACAATTCCTTGGATGCAAAAGTATTCTCCTCATCAGCAAAATATGTATATTTATTAAAAAGATCATTACAGTCATACCCCTCAAGATCATTTGTAACATCAATATATTCATTTGCATGTACATTAAACACCTTGTTAGTTACAAAAACTGAAACTAATTTAAAGTGGGTTTTCTCTGATATCTTTGCCCCTTCTACTAATGATTTTAAATCCCTATTCGCAGTGCTTGAGATCAGAGCTCCAACAGATTCTTCATTCACAAACCATTGCCTTGCACCAATGAAATTTCTTATATCATTATCACCTTGCCCTTGATTATTATTTGGAGAATACTTTGATTGAAATAAATAAACTATTTCGTCTTCTTCATCAACATATATTCCATCAATCCCTTTATCATTTATTTGATCACAAACACTATCAATAGCATCTTGTTTTTCTAACCTAAAGAAGTTTTCTAAAAACCATATTAAAAATGAAGATGAATCGCATCTACCGGCAGAATATTCTTCAACCTCTTGCCTCATTTGAATGTAAAAATCGTTTAATTCCATAACATCCTCCAAGTGTTAACAAATCATATTAGACAATATAAGAAAATAGTGTCATTTCTCAAAAACACTGAAAACACGTTAATTATGATTAATTCCAATGTCATTGGATACAATAACTTATGATTTAATTACAAACTATTAAAATAAAATGCTTTATACGAAACGACACTATTTATTCTGGAAATGCATTTAAATTAACATTTACCCACACAACAACAATCCCTATCACTGTATGAAAAAATGAGACACAACTGAACAGTAAGAATAACTCTATACTTTTTTTTCACACATCCTCCACCTGGGACTTTGCCACATTAAAAGAGCCTTAATTGTTCGTCCAACTAGAATCGAGTTACTCCACATCTACCAAATCTAATCCATTAAACTCACATAGTGATAATTTATATATTTTCCTAACACCTAAAGTGTATGATGTGGGACTTTTAAATTCTCTTGGCGTAGGATAAACAATTTGAATATCATCCATAAATGTTTTAAATATTCCAACTGCTATCGCCTGCATTTTACTTCCAGTCGGTGAAACCACAATTCTATTCATTTCTCCATACTTAGAATAAATTTCCAATAAATCATTCAATGTCTCTTTGTAGTTCAACGTACTACTTTCATAATCTTCTTTTCGAACAACTTCATCAATATGGTTTAGTTGTCTGATAGCTTTAGGTCGCCATAAATACTCCTCGTAGGGTGGAATGCCATGAATTAAAATTATTTTTGATGGCTGAACTTCAGAGCGCAAAGAAGACAATTGATCTACATTAAAGGATGGGAAAGTAATCAAAAGAATTGGTTGTCCTTGCAAGGCCAAAGATGCCAACTCTGGTAAAACAACAATATCAAACACTCCAGAAGATAAGAAAACGCTTCTATTAACGGCCTCAACCTTTCCTTCTTGCAGATTCTTATCGACTTCCTCTTTACTTGGCGGATAAATCTCAGCTTCAGAATATATAACAAATTTGTCAACAAAGCCTCTTTTCGATTTCCCCATACCTACAATAATTTGAATTATTAATAGTCTTGACATTGCAGATATATCAACAAAAACCCTGTCAAATTTATCACATATGAAATCGGAAATCAATTCGCCTTCTCCTGATGGATGTTCCCTATCATATTGAACCTCAGAATTTCGAATATTATGTTGCTTGCATAAACTTCTTAATGCATCTCCCCGATTTTCTTGAATTATTGGCAAATAAGTAATAATTAATACAGAAAACTTTTTTTGCTTTCCATTATCAATAACTTTGCTCAGAAAAGCCGTTGCCCTATCCTCAAACCCTGCACATAAAACCAAAATATCCTTTTCACCAAGGATGAAATCGTCATTTGATTGCAATGTTGGCTTAGAAATCTTTTTTAATTTCTCATCTATTTTTAATATACGCTTCATTTCCTCTCAATCTCCCTTAGGCAAATCACCAAATTGCATTTGTTTATCATCTTCTATTTTGGAACTACTGCTGAGCTGATGTTCTTTATCAAATTTTTCTGGATCTAAAAGCAACTGCTCGACTTCATATGCTTCTAACTCTATGGAATCCCGCTTACTAAATGTTAGCTTAAAGTGTGGCAACAAAGCTCTTCTTAAATACAACCGTGGCACCACATTACCTCTTCTACTTTTCCCTCGTGGATCCTCAATAAATAATGAGTATCGAAGCAACTCTGTGTAAATATAAGAAGCTTCCTTATTCAATTTTAATTGTTCATAAGGTTCTATTCTTGAAGCCAAGTGTGGTGGATTTTGACCCTCATTCTTTGAATTTTTGAACTTTAAAAACGAATGCGCCACATTCCCAAATGCTGTAACAACCGCAACAAGATGTTCGCCGTCCTTCATCCCTCTAACACTATTTAAAAAATTACCAGCTTCTTCTCTAATTGCGCTTGTTTGTTTTGTGATGGGAATCTTTGGGATTATGTCTATTCTCCTCAAACCTTCATCTCCGCCAATATCTATTACCATCTTTCCTACCAAGCTAATAATATAAAATATGTCACCACTACATAATTCATATAAGCATTGCTTCCCACCTATTTCATTTTTTTCTCCTTCACGAATTGAAATCGCCTGCTGTGTAGAAGGCTTTAACGGCATATCACCCAATAATTCATCTAAATCTTTAACAGGATATTCTTTAATCGAAGCAAACCTTCTTTGAAAAATATCGTCAATAAAATTACGTTTTTGTTCAGAACTTGCAGCCAAATATACTAGCGATAAATTCAAAAGTTTAAATTCTCTGCCTTCAACATATGATTTACCATCAATATCTGATCGCATATATGAAACTGGACTCTCAGTAGATATTTTAAAAAATCCAACAGGGGTTCTTTGCATGATTAGCCTATTAAGATTTTTCTGAAGATCAGCGGTAATTTTAGGAGCAGAATAATCATCTATAAAAAAATAAAAGGGGATGTCAAAAAGATAACTTAAATTATCTCGTATAATCTTACATATATTAGGCAAAACATGCGGGCCAAAATAGCTTCCTATACTAATTTTTAAATCATGAACCATCCTTTGTTTATCTGCGGATCTTTTTCTTTCCTTTTGAAGTCTAAAAGTTATTGCGTTGAATGTATTAACTCCCGGGCTTGTTGGCTTATTCAAATCTAATGCTTCCCAAATTAATTTTGAAATGTTAGCCTCTAATTTATTAAATTCAGAACTAAAGTACTTTTGACTCCAATTCTGAAC
>Ga0208373_1004667_pt1 | contig 12061 bp, 8 predicted proteins | sample RifOxyC2_FD_184036 | JGI IMG/M metagenome (GOLD analysis project Ga0208373, IMG submission 184036) | Soil microbial communities from Rifle, Colorado - Rifle Oxygen_injection C2 (SPAdes) | ecosystem: Environmental > Terrestrial > Deep subsurface > Rock core/Sediment | place: Rifle, Colorado... | reverse complement strand
TAATTTTTACAAGACTGCTATAAAATACATTTTTATACGGTTCTTAATATAAGGCATGAACCTTTTTTCCGAAAAGAAAACTTTTAGCCTGCTTGTTTTTATTTTTCTCATCGGCTTGATTTTGTTTTTCTTTTATTTTATTGGTTTAAAAGAATTCAAACTTATTTCCACGCCTTCCGATTCAGAAAATAAAAATAACGCCACGCAGAAAAGCCAGCCCACTGTTGTAAGCGGGGAGGAAAATCTTACAAAGGAACTTGCTGGTAATATAATTGGAGAAATCGCTAAAATAAATTCTTCTTCTGAAAATTCAGATAGCAATAAAGGTGTTAAAGTCCCCACTCCCGAAATTATCGATAAACTTACCGCGGAAACCATTGATAATTTTAACCCTGAAAGCTTTAAACCTCTTATTAAGGATGAAGATATAAGAATAATTTCCGATAACAGCTTAAATTCACTCTCTAATTATTTTAAGAATTTTTATTCTCTTCTTAAAAAAAGCTCTACCTCTCTTGCTTCTATAGATTCAAAAAACGAACTTCAAGCTTTAGATAATATGATAGATATTTATCGCCAGCTTATTATTTCCTTTTACAATCTAGAAGCTCCTCAATCAATTACTCATTTTCATAAAGAAGAAATAGCCCTGCTTTCCGCTAAACTTTCCATTTTAGAAAAAGAAAAAGCTTATTCCGACGATCCTCTTCTCGCTATCCTCGCCATTAAATCTGACACTTACTTTGACGACCAGTTTACCATTCTAAAAAATTCCATTAATGATTTTTTAAACAAAAACAGGATTTCCTTTATAAACTGATTTTATGAAAAGAAAATTATTTAGCTTTTTAATCATCTTATCTGCCGCTCTGCCATTTTTCATTTTAAAACCGCCCGCGGCTTATTCCGCTGTTCCCATTTTTGAAACCAATCCCGCTATCCTTGAACCGACCGAACTTACGAGAATTTTCACCGGTGGTAACTTAGCGCAAGTTATTAAAGAATTTGTTTTTAAACTAACTATGGAAAATATGAAGCGTCAGATGCTTGATGCTTTAGTTGGCCAGATGGTTACCGGCATCGCCGGTGGCAAACCTCAATTTGTCACTAACTGGAGCGATTTTACTAGAGAAAACTACAATACTGGTGTTGATGAGGGAGTAAGAGATTTGCAAAATTCTGGTCTTCTTGGCCGTAACTCCTTTGACCCTCTTATTATTTCAGAAGTTACTGGCCGACCGGTTACAAGTTACAGCGGCCCAAGCGCTGAAGAAAATTTACGCCGCGAAAACTTCACTAGTTGGGATGATTACCTTTCTCTTTGGTCTCCGGAAAATAATTATTACGGCAAAAGACTTCTTGTTGAAGACTATGTTACCAGCCGCGGCGCCGCAAAAGCGGAAGCCGCTAAAAACGAAGCTCTAGCCGGTGGCGGATTTCTTTCCGCAAAAGATGCCCAAGGAAACATTACCACTCCCGGAAAAACCGTTGGCGACACTCTTTCCCGCGCTGTTACTTCCGATATTGATTATATTGTCAATGCTGACGACCTCGCTAGTTTTGCTTCCACTATCGGTAATTCTATTTTTAATAAAATGCTTGGTGGCTTTAAAGGATTTAGCGGCATTGTAGGCGCCGCCGAAAGCATTCTTGGTGGAGAAGGAATTGGCTCTTTTAATCCTCAAGATTTATTAACTTCCGAAAATTTATCCAATCTGGCTTCCGGATTTTTATTTGATAAAGGAGAAGGCTTTTTAGATGAAACTCTTCAAAAATCAACAGGCACTGTTGGCAATTCCGGCGGAAGAGTGGATCAAATAAACAACAGTATTTCTGGATTAGCGACTAATGCTGTTGATGATATTACTTCTAACAGCCTTCTCGGCGGCAGTGTTTCTGGCTATGCTTCTGGTTATTACTCTGGCGATTACGAAGGTAATAAAAAAGAATCTTATCAAGAAGTCCAAAAAACTATTTGGTATCTAGAAGATGTAAAAAAATCTAGCGGATCTTCAAAAGTAGATAATTTAATTGTAAGCCTGCAAACAATTTTAACCGATCTTAATAATGATATTAATGGAATTGCCACTGCCAACAAAGACAATGCCAACACCCAAAAAAGCACCATCCAAAAAATTCTTCTTACTGATCTTTTTTCAGCCGACCTGACTGTCAAAATAGGCAATAACTTTGATTTTGCTAATACTCTTCCTATAAATCTAAATACGCCCAATATGGTTACCTTCAACTCCGCTAACGCTCCAACTGTAATTACAAAATCAGACTATCTTTTTACCAATAAAACTGCCTATCGTGATGATCTTGGGAAAACCTCCGGCGGCAGTGAAGACTATCTTGGTATTAATATTCCTAACGTCTCCAAACCGGTGCCATTTTTTGAATATCACTCCGGCAATTTAGATAACTATCTCGCCGCTCTTGATAAAAAAATTAAAAATTACAACGATAATTACACTAGTCGTCTAAGTACCTGGATAAACGACCAAACTGGTTCTGAAACCCTTGCAAATGAATACCAAAAACAACAAGAAATTTACTCGTTAAAACAAAAAATAGATTCTTTTATTTTAGAACTTTATAAAGCCAAACTTTATCTTGCCGATGTTGGCACTATCAGCCGCGACCCAACAAACGTCTTTGAAAACTTAGACATTTTACAATTTAATATAGATGAATCTCTTAAAGAAAAACAAAATCTTTCCTCTCTTAACTTAAATGAAATTAAAGCAAAATCAGACCTAAAGAAAAAACAGTTAGTTTCCTCATTTGATGGCGGCGTCTTAGATCTTTACTCCGCTGGCTTAACCGGCAGGCAGAATATAGATTCTCAAGGAAAACTTCCTATTACCGATGACACTTTAAAAAACGGCGTCGTCCCCATCTCTGATTTTGACTTGGCTGTCAATAGCTCTATCTTACCTCCTCCCTATTCCAGCCAAAGCATTTTTGGCTCTATTAACACTAAATACTTCTGGATAGGCGATAATAAAAGCAACTTCTTAACCGCCTTTGATGGAAGAATAAATAAACTAACAAGCTCTAATCTGTTACTCTCTTTGCCCGCCTATGGTATTAAATTTGATGAAGATTTCTCTAATTTTTCTGGTTATTCAAACTGCTCATCTTCGTATGACAATAATGATGACAAGATAAAAAGTGGAGAATGTAAAAGCTTTAAAAACAAAGATGATATATATGGCAATAATGCTAATTTATTTTCTTCTGTTAATTTACTTATTTATAAATATTGGAATTATTCTTATTATAATTATCCTTCTCCGAGATATGCCTCATTATCAATATCTTTAACTCTTCCATCGTCTTCTTCTAATATCAAGCTTCGTTTTTATCGCCTCTTTGATAATAATCTTTTTTATAATAACGTTGGTAAACGTTACAGTACTAGATTTTCGGAAATCTTATTAGATGATAAATCTTTGGAATCAGAATATCTCCCGGATTCTGCAAGTGTGGTCTCAATAAATGTTCCTAGAAAAAGCTGGGCTTATCGTGAATACAATATTTCCAATCTTTCTGGTAAAACAGTAAACTTAACCTGTAAATCTACGGATAATAATATAAAACTTTATAATAATTATTGGAAAGGTGATCAGCAACCTCTTTCCTGCGGCCTAGACAACATTCAAATCGTCTCTTATTAAAATGGCCCTCTTTTTTATTAAAAAAGCAAAAAAAATTATCCCTCTCCTCCTTCTTTTTATTTTTGTTTTTTTTCCTTTTCATAATGCTTTTGGGCAAAATATATATAATCCAAGTACAACAGATTTTTCTATTGGAGGTATAGACCCTGCTAAAGAAAGTGGTAGTTGGTTAATGGGAATTGCCGCTTCCGCGATAGAATATATTGTTTCTTGGATCGTCTATGTTATTGGTTTCGTTGTTGCCGTTATTTTTGCTCTCGGCGGCTCTCTCCTTTCTTTTTTTCTTGAGCTGAATAGTATGATTTTGAATCTGGAAGTGATTCATAAAGGCTGGCAGATTACCAGAGATATCATCAATCTTGGTTTTGTTCTTGCTATTCTTTTTATCTCTTTTGCCACCATTATCCGTTATGAAAGTTATGGAATGCGCTCTCTTTTGTCAAAACTTATAATCACTGCCATTCTCATTAACTTTAGCTTGGTAATTTCCGGAGTCATTCTTGATTTTGCCGGCATCATCACTGAATTTTTTGTTAAAAACTCTACCGGAGATTATCATCAATTTGCTTTAAAACTTGCTGACATTACACAAATCCAATCTTTAAGCGTTCCTCCAGATTCTGCTGCCGCCGGCGGTGCGGCTGTTGCTAGTTCTCTTCTTACTGCAATTATTGCTCCTATTTTTGCAGTTGCTTTTGGCGCTGTCGGCGCCGTTGTTTTTTTAGGACTAGCCGGAATGTTTCTCTGGAGATTTGTTAAACTTTCCTATCTTTTAATTCTTTCTCCTCTTGCTTGGTTTTCCGGAATCTTTCCCGCTTTTTCCAAATATAATAAAAAATGGTGGAGCGACTTCTTAAGCGCCACTTTTTACGCCCCTGCCTCTACTTTTTTTCTTTATCTCGCAATTCTTTCTATGGAACCTTCTTCTGATAAAAAATATAATTCTCTGTCTGATTTTGGAAATTTATTTGTTTCCGGTTCTTCTGGCGGTAATGATTTAACTAACAATCTAGACAGCACCGCTAGTGCGAGTATAAGTCTTGGTGGCGTGTTTGGAGCTTATCTTAGTAGTATCGGGACTATGATTATGGTTATGGGATTTTTAGTCGGCAGTATTTTAGTCGCCTCAAAAACCGGCTCTGGCGCCGCCTCTTTAGCTATGGGCACCGTTAATAAAATGAAAGGCTGGGCAATGGGAAAAATGAAAAATATTGGCGCTGGAATCGGTAGGGCGGGCGCTAGAGCTGGCAGAGGCATTGTTCGTGGCGCTACTAGTCCTATTACCCCTGGGGAAGAAACAATAAAAAAATGGTCTGAAGCAGAAGGCAGATTTAGCGGTATTAAAAAACTTGCCGCTAAAGGCGGTATGCGTTTTTCCAAAGCTGTTTCTGCTGAAAAATCAACCAAAGCGCATGAAGCTTTTGTCTCAAAAATTAACGACGACCAGCTTCAATTTGAATACAATACCGCTATAGATGGCGCTAAAAAAGCCGCTATCGTTAAAGAAGCTATTAAACGCGGGAAAGCCGGTAAGCTCTCCTTAAAAGACTCTGATGTTGTTAATTACAAAAATTATGGCGGTGATATGAAAAAGTTTGAGACTTCTTATCCTTGGCTTGCTGAAAAAATTTCCGCCGCTAAAAATAAAGCAGACGCTAATATTGGCGATGTTGAACAAGCTACTTTTGATCATTTTTCCGGTATTTCCAGTGAAGATCTTGGGAAAATTGACGTTGTTAAAACTGCCGAAAAATTATCTGACATTAAAGTAGGCGAAGCAGGCAAAGAAAAAAGTTTAGACTTCTACGGAGTGGTTATTAAAAAAGGCGATGGCTCTTTTGCTTCCGACTTATTACGCGGTAAAGACAATGCTAAGCGCCGCCAAATTGTTAATAATTTAGTAATTGCCGCTCTTAGTAAAGATGAAGTAGAAGAAGTTATTATTAACGGCCTTACAAAAGCAGGTGACAAAAAAACATTAGGTGATTTAAATGATGAAAAAAGAAAAAAAGGTATCACTAAATTTAAATTTGATTCTGACGATCTCTTAAGAAATGAAGAAATCAAAAGAAAATTAATAGCATTAAAAAAGAAAGGAGATGTTGACCCAAACTTAATAGACTTCCTGCTTAACGTAAACGCCGCAAGGATGGGGACAAAGAAAACTGAAAAAAAGGAAACCAAAGAAAGCGGTCCTCCTTTGCCAAAATCTGGCACAGAAATTCCCGGAACCGGAGAAACTTTATGATATTTAATTTAAACACTATGCCTGTCATTCCCGCGAAAGCGGGAATCCAGAATCAAAAAATAATTAGTAATTATGCTTAACTTAACCGACGAACAAATTGACAAAAAAATAGATGAGCTTCCGCAAAATCTTCAAGATGTTTTGTTTGATTATGAAATTTTGTCTAAAGTTGATTCTATCTGCCTAAAACAAGGATTTCTGGAAGAAAAAAAAGAAATTTTATTTTCTGTTTTTGGCCAAGTTATTATGGGTTTTATTAAATCCTCCGACTTGGAAAAAGAACTGAAAGAAACTCTTTTTATAAACGATTCCGATGCTAAAAACATCGCTGAAGAACTAAACGAAAAAATTTTCAATTCTTTTGAATCCGATCTTGATAAATTGGCTACATCAACACCATCAGAAACTCAAAAATTAAAGGACACCCGCGTTTCTCCCCCAGTTCTAAACTTGAAAAATATTATTACTTCTTCTGAAAACAATCAAACCAATCAACCTCCCTCCACTCCTGTCGTAGTCGCCTCTTTTAAACCGCCGGTTTTTTCTCCCATTCCAATTAAACAAGAAAACCAAATAAACGCCTCTTCTCCTGCCACTCCAAAATCTTTAGATAAAATTTCTAAACCAGCGCCTGTTCTAGCAAACATTCCATTTTCTAGTGCTAAACCGGATATTTCTTCTACTCCTTTTTCTACTAATCTTCCTATTACTCCCGTCTTTCCTCTTACGCCAAAATCAGCTGCTCCCTTTTTTCGCGAACAAAATTTTTTACGTCCGGTTCCGGGAGATTCTCCTTTTATGATTCACGAGGAATCGTCATTTAAACCTATCACCGGCTCTTCTGATATGGAAAGAGTTGCCGTTCCTCAAATGGAAAAAAATATTAGTCAAAAAGAGACTCCTCCCCCTGTTCGTGCTAGAATTGAAATAGGAATAGGAAAAAGCCGCTGGCAAGAAAGCCGATCCGAAAAAAACGTTACCGCTAAAACAGAACTGGAAAAGAAAAAAATAGTTAATTACAGCGCCTTTGTTGCCCCGACCGATCCCTTTAAAAAAGTTAATACCGCCACCGAATCTTTTAATCAATCTCCGCCCCCTTCTTCTATAGACCCTACTCTTGGAAAAGTCTTTACTCCATCTGCTTCTCCTATGCCTTCTTCTCCTATTTCTGATTTTTCAAAATCTCCCGTCTCTTCTTTAGTTCCTAGCTCCCCAGTTCCTTCTGCCCCGTCAGCCGTTTTTTCTGATCCCACCGGTCCTAAAATCAATGGCAACATCGTAGATCTTCGGAAATAAAATAATTTCCGTTTGTTATTAAGGGTCTGTCGCCAAATGCGCTTTTGTAGCGAAATTTATGAAATTAGAGATAAATTTTTTCAAACAAACTTTGATGTTTATATGATAAAATATAAGCTGAAAAGTTTTTTGAAAAATTTAGCCTAATTTCGAGAATTGCAGCCAAAATGGCATTTGGCGACAGACCCATTAGGATTTCTTTAAAAATATGGTCTTCCAAGTTCCTCAATTTATAGATATAGAAGACAAAATTGTTGGACCGCTTACTCTTAAACAATTTGCCTGGATAGCCGGCGCCTTTCTTTTAAGTTTGGGATTCTTTTATATTTTTGTTACTTGGCTCTGGCTTTTTTTTACAATTATTCTTGCTGGCTTAGCGGGAGGATTTTCTTTTATTAAAATTGGCGGCAGGGGACTGGCTTTCTTTTTATTTTCCGCTCTGGAATACTACTGGCGGCCTCGAATGTATTTTTGGCAACACGAAATACTCGTGCCGGTAAAAGTTGAAAAAAGGATATCCTCTATTAAAGAGTTACCTGTTTTTATTCCAAAAACTACTCCTTCTTACCCTAAAATAGTTATTACAAAAAAACCGGAATTAACTCCCTCGGGCATCACCTCTGGCAGCGGTTTAAAAAATCTTTCTGAAAAAATGCTCATCACAAAAACAGCTATTATTAACCGCGAAAAAGCAAGTTTTTGGTTTAACCGCGGGCCACGGGAAAGATATGAAGTTCTGGAAAAACTTACCGGTGATCGTGTTGTCGCTAAAAGAATAGACTACCGCTAAATATATTTTTTTCAGTGTTTGGTGTTGGCGAGCCGTTAAACTGATTTTATTTGCGAAGCAAATTATTTCACTGGGGGTTTTCAATGTGTTATTAAAATTGTATAATTTACTTTAATGAAATCTTCTCCCTCTACCCAACAGTTTATTGATATAGAAAACATTGAAGAAGATGTTGTTATTTTAAAAAATAGCGGCTTACGCCAGATTGTTATGGTTTCTGGAATTAATCTTGACCTTGTCTCTGAAGAAGAACGCAATACCACTCTTCATCTTTATCAAAACTTTTTAAACTCTCTTGATTTTCCTACGCAATTTTTAATTCACTCGCGCAAATTTAACATTGAAAATTACTTGAAGAACATTGATGAGCTTGAAAAAAACGAAACAAATAGTCTTCTTAAAAACCAAATTTTTGAATACAAGCAATTTATTAAGTCTTTTGTGGAACAAAACGACATTATGTCAAAAATGTTTCTCGTAGTTATACCTTTTAATCCTATAAGCTTAATGCCTAAATCCGGCCTTTTCAGTTTTTTTAACTTTGGGAAAAAGAAAGAGGATAAAACTGACAAATTAAATACTATTGCCGAACAGGAAAAACAAATTAATTTCCGCCAATTGCGGGGGCGCACAGATCAAGTCATAGATGGTTTGCAATCTGTCGGTTTAAGGGCGGTTGCTTTAAATAATGAAGAGCTTATAGAACTTTTTTATAATTTTTATAATCCCGAAAATACTGAAAAAGAAAAACTTGCTATATTAAATCAAACAGAACAAAAATCCTAGCCGCATTTATTTTATTAAAATGGATCAAGAAAAATTTAAAGAAATAAAAGATATTATCGCTCCTCCGGCTATTGAGATAAATCCGAACAATATCAAGCTTGGCAATAGTTTTCTGCGGACTATTTTTGTGCTTTCTTATCCGCGTTTTCTTGGAAGTGATTGGTTTATTCCGATTATTAATCTTCCTCGCCTCGTAGATATTTCCATTTTTGTTCATCCGGTTGATACTAGCATCGCCTTGCGAAATCTTCGCAAAAAAGCGGCGCGTATTGAAGCGCAAATTTCTGACTACGAAGAAAAGGGAGTAGTCCGCGATCCTATTTTGGAAACTGCTTTTCACGACATTGAAACTTTACGCGACGCTCTTCAGCAAGCTAGAGAAAAACTTTTTAATGTTGGTATCTATCTTACTTTTTATGGCAAAACCTCCGAAGAACTTGATGCTTTAGAAAAAGAAATCGGACTTATTCTGGAAAGCAAATTGGTTTATACAAAAGCCGCCACTTTTCAACAGCTTGAAGGCTTCTCTTCTATGATTCCTTTAGGAAACGACGTTTTGGAAATTAACAATCCTTTAAATTCCGGTCCAATCTCTTCTTTCTTTCCTTTTGTCTCCACGGATTTAACATCTGATAAAGGCATTCTTTATGGAATTAACAAACACAACAACACCCTTATCATCTTTGACCGCTTTTCTTTGGAAAACGCCAATATGGTTATTTTTGCCAAATCAGGCGGCGGAAAATCTTATTTTGCTAAAATGGAAATTTTACGCGCTCTGATGACTGGCACTGATGTTTTGGTTATTGACCCGGAAAACGAATACGAAAATCTTGCTGAAGCCGTTGGCGGCACCCATGTTAAAATAGCTTTAACTTCCGAAGACAGTATCAATCCTTTTGACTTGCCGTCCATTCCCCCTGATGAAGACGCGGCAGAAGTTTTAAAATCTCATATTGTTAATCTTTCCAGCCTTATTAAAATAATGGTTGGTAAAGTTACGGCAGACGAGGAATCTATTTTAGATAAAGCCATCACCGAAACTTATGCCTCCCGCGAAATTATCGCTGGCAAAAATTTTGCCGGTAAAATACCCCCGCTTTTAGAAGATCTGGAATCCGTTATGAAAAATATGTCTGGCGGTAAAGAGCTTGCTTCTAAACTTTATCGTTTTACTAAAGGCAGTTTTGCCGGTTTTGTAAATAAAGCTACTAATATAAACATCAATAATCGCCTAGTCGTCTTTTCTATTCGCGATCTTGAAGAAGAACTTCGCCCGATAGCTATGCATATCGTTCTAAGCTTTATTTGGAATCTTATCCGCGGCGAATTTAAAAAAAGACTTGTTTTTATAGACGAGGCCTGGGTTATGATGAAGCATGACGAATCGGCTAGTTTCCTTTTTGGCTTAGTAAAACGTGCTCGCAAATATTTCCTTGGGATTACTACTATCACTCAAGATGTTGAAGACTTTATTAACTCTTCTTACGGCCGGCCTATCGTTTCCAACTCTTCTATGCAGCTTCTTTTAAAACAATCCACATCTTCCGCCGATGTTTTATCAAAAGTATTTGGTCTTTCCAGCACTGAAAAAAACTTCTTAGTTGAAACGGAAGTCGGTAGTGGCCTTTTTTTTGCTGGCTTGCGCCATGTAGCTATGCAAGTGATCGCCTCTTTCTTTGAAAATCAGATAATTACCACTAATCCGGAAGAATTAATAAAAAATAAATCATAAGCCGCGGATCATTTTGTTATTTTTCCAGTTTTTCTGTGGAAACAAAATTCAATAATCTCTTTATAGGGTCTGTCGCCAAATGCGCTTTTGTAGCCTAATTTCAGGAATTGCAGCCAAAATGGCATTTGGCGACAGACTCTTATAGTTTAATTTTTTGCCTTTTATATGGACGATGAAAAAAAAATCTCTTTAGGAGAATCTATTCTTGCGGTTCTTTCCTGCCTTTTTGCCGATGGTATAGAGGCCTTGGTTATGCTTATTGGGGTTGTCCCTTTTATTACTCCGCTTGCTCTGGGAATAAGCTGGTTTATTAATTTTTTTGTCTGGGCAATAATTCAGCTTTGGCTTATACTTAAAGGAGTGCGAAATCTTTGGTTTTTCTCTGGTAGCTTATTAGAATATATTCCTTTTATTGATGTTTTACCGATTCGCACCGCCACTATTATTGCTGTTATTTTTATGGCTAATCACCCGAAAATAACTCGCGCTGCCTCCTTAGCGCAAACCGCCGCAGCTATAAAAAATCCTAAAGCTGTCCCCTCCGAAACTAATTTAGCAAAAGAAGTTGGAGAAACAGCCGAATAAAAAATGTATAAAGTATTTAAATTACAAAACTCTTTATTCTGTCATTCCGGCGTATACCTGCCTACCGTAAGCATGGCCGGAATCCAGATCCAATCAATGCAAGCCTGAATTCCTATTTATATAGAGTAACAATTCTAAGAGTCTCATAATTTAAAGATAGAATGTAACTAATAATGAAAAATAAAATTATTTTTTTCTCTACCTTACTCCTCCTTCTTTTTTCTAAAGAAGCTTTTGCGGCGGATTATAAAGTTTGGTTTAATTTTGAATCTAACAGCTATATTCCGCCTTCTTTTTCTGGAAAAAATATTCCGGCTAAATTGGCGGAAGCAAACGTTTTTTTAGAAGTATTAAAAGACGGCCGCCCGCTTGATTTAAGTAAAAATAAAATATCTTGGTATTTAAATAATTCTTTAAAATCATCTGCCGTTGGCCAAAATATCTTTAATTTTAAAGACGAAAGTAGCATCTCTATAAAAAATTCTGTGCGGGCGATTATTAGCGGTGTTAAAGAAGATGGCGGCTCCTTGACTGGAGAAATAGACATACCGATTTCCGCTCCTCTATTAATCTTAACCCCCCCCGCCTTTTTGGAAGCCGGAAAAGAAAACTCCATTACTGCCACGCCTTTTTTCTTCAATGTTTCTTCTTTAAATAATCTCATTTTTTCTTGGCGAGTTAATAGCGAGGAAGTTTTGGAAAATTCTAATGGCCGCCCGGACGCTCTCTCTCTTTTTATTGAAGAAAGCTCAATTAACAACCAACCTGTTCTTGTTTCTGTCTCTGCCGTTAATAAAACAAATATTTTGGAAAAAGCCTCTGTATTTATTAAAATATTTAAAAAGCAATGATAAAAAATTTTTTTATTTTTTTCTCTTCCGCCTTTCTTATTCCCGTTTTCACTTTTGCTTTTGAATATCACATCAGCACTCCTATAC
>Ga0208373_1004665_pt1 | contig 12066 bp, 11 predicted proteins | sample RifOxyC2_FD_184036 | JGI IMG/M metagenome (GOLD analysis project Ga0208373, IMG submission 184036) | Soil microbial communities from Rifle, Colorado - Rifle Oxygen_injection C2 (SPAdes) | ecosystem: Environmental > Terrestrial > Deep subsurface > Rock core/Sediment | place: Rifle, Colorado... | reverse complement strand
GTATTTGGCGGAAGACACAGAAAAGGAAGAGGAGCCGTTAGCAGACAGGGCGGCCAGGAATTGGAAGTTACACTAACCACGGATTTTCTCGCACGGATTTCACTGATAATAAAACCACCAGAAAGGTGGTTTTATGTTGTGCTCCCGCCTGGAGTCGAACCAGGATTTCCAGCTTCGCAGGCTAGCGTCCTATCCATTGAACGACGGGGGCGTTTTGAAAATGTCTAATTTCTCCCGACAAAGTACGGGATCCCGTATTTCATCGGGATAATTCACCTAATTTCTAATAAGGGAGTTTGGTGAACATATTATAGTATAAAAAGCGCTACTTGTCAATTGGGTGGAGAAAGTGTTACACTAGATTTTATTATGGATAATGTGGGTGACGAAAAATTAGTAATCCAATATTTAGAAGGCGATGAGGAGGCCCTGGCTTTTTTGATACGTAAATATACCTCTTCGGTCTGTAATTTTGTTAGTCAGATTGTGGGTCGCGGACAAAATGCCGAGGATATCACACAGGAGGTGTTTATTAAAATGTGGAAAAGTTTTAAGAGGTTTGATACTAGCAAAAAATTCCAGACATGGCTTTTCCGCATTGCTAGAAATACGGCTATAGATTTTCTTCGCAAGCGTAAAATAGTCACCGTGGATTTAGGTATTAAAGATGAGGATGACGAAATTGGAATTGAGGCTCTGGCCGATACGTCTGTTCTGCCATTTGAAAGTTTGATTTTGCAAGAGCAGGCAAAAGTAGTACAAAAAGCAGTATCAGAGTTGCCAGAAATCTATCGTGCAGTTTTAAATTTATATTATCAAGAGCAGTTGTCTTTGCCAGAGATTGCCGAGGTGTTTGATGAACCTGTAAATACAGTAAAGAGCCGCCATCGTCGAGCTCTGCTAAAATTAAAGGAATTATTAACTTCTGCACCCTAAAGGCGCAGATTTTCGTATATATAATTATATGGGCAAATCATTTGAAGAAAAAATCAGCCCGTTTCTGTTCTCCCAAGGCTTGGCTGATCGCGGTGATCTGGCCAGCAAAATTGTTATACGGCTTCAAAAAAAGGAACGCTTTAACGCCTTGGTAAAAACGGCAGTTTTTGGTATCTTGTCTATTTTTGCGGTTGTGTTATGTGTCTGGACGTGGCGTTCACAAAGTTCTGTGATTATGAATTCCGAAGTAACGAAGTTATTAAGTTTGGCATTTAGTGATACGGCGGTGGTTTTGAGTTACTGGAAAGAATATTCTCTGTCGCTTTTAGAATCCATTCCATTTATTTCTATTGCATTTTTGTTGGCTTGTTTGTGGGCGATATTTGCATCGGTGCATGTAGTTATTAAAAATAGTAAAGTTTTATTCAATCATGCTATTAGGCATGTTTAATTTATTTATATGGACGAAGCAGAAAAAAATCAAGGAAAATTTGTTATAAAAATAACGTTGATTTGCTTGGCCGGTTTAGTATTGGTTTTGGCGGTCTTCAGTGTCGGAATTATGGTTGGCTTTCGCAAGGCCAGATTTAGCTATCAATGGGGAGAAAATTATCATAAAAATTTTGGCGGACCGCCGATCGGAATGAAGGGTCCTGGCAAGCCACAGCACGACTTTTTAAAAGGCATACGTGGAGATGAATTTATTAACCCCAATGGTTTATCTGGATCAGTGATAAAATTTGACACAAGTACATTGTATATCAAGGGCGATGATGGTGTGGAAAAAAGCGTGGCAATTTCTGGTGGCACGCTAATTCGTTGTGGACGCGATACCATCAAATTTTCAGATCTAAAGACAGATGATAAGGTGGTGATTTTGGGCACCCCAAGTAGCTCAGGACAAATAGAGGCCAAGTTAATCCGAGTTTTTAGTAAGTAATTGTTTTTATGATAAATCCATTTAAATTTGTATGGAGGCACAAAATTTATACTTTGCTTATTATCGCGGCTTTGGCTGGCGGCGGATATTGGGGTTATCAGAAGTGGTTTGGCTCCCAACCGACAATTAAATATGTAACTACAAAAGTAACCCGAGGAGCACTTACGACCGTGGTCTCTGGCACAGGCCAGGTTTCTGCTTTAAGTCAAGTAGATATTAAGCCAAAAACCTCAGGCAATATAATTTATGTTAATGCTAAAGTTGGACAAGAAGTAAAATTAGGTGCGATTTTGGTGTCGCTGGATGCCAGCGACGCGCTTAAGACAGTCCGTGATGCTGAGTCTAATCTGGAATCATCCAAACTATCTTTGGAAAAATTATTACAGCCGACAGATGAGTTGACAATAATGCAAGCAGATAACGCCTTGATCTCCGCCAAAGAATCTAAACAAACAGCAGAAGAGAATATTGTCAGTGCCTATGAGAGTGCTTATAATGCGGTCGCGGCCGCGTTTTTGGATCTCCCCACAATTATTAGCGACTTGAATAATGTTTTGTATAGCAATAATATTGCCAAGAGCGAAATATCTAACACCGCTGATTATAGCAATGGTAATTTTTTGATGGGGTATTTTGATTTTCAAGATAGAGATAAGTATCAACCACTGTTGACCAAGTCAGAAAATGACTATAAGGCCGCGCGGGCTAAGTATGATATAAATTTAGAGCATTACAAAAGTGTCAATCGTCTGTCTGAACAGGCAGTTCTAGATTCGCTTTTGAAAGAGACACTGGAAACAGTTAAAGCCATGGCGCAGGCGGCCAAAAGTGAAAATATATTTTTAGACACATGGGCAGATTATCGGTCAAAAGGCAACCAGACAATATTTGCGACTGTTAAGACATATCAAACCAACCTGTCTTCATACATCTCAAAAACTAACAGTCACGTTTCTAGCCTCTCAAATATTCAAGAGACGATTGAAGATAATCGACAGTCTATCGTGAGTGCCGACCGTACTATTGCAGAGAAAATAATCTCACTAGCGAAATTGAAAGAGGGAGCTGATCCACTAGATGTCCAGGCTCAACAGTTGTCAATCAAACAGAAAGAAAATGCGGTGCTGGATGCTAAAATCAAATTAGCCGATTATTCGGTGCGGGCGCCATTTGCGGGCGTGTTGGCCATTTTTACAGCTAAAAAAGGCGATGTGGCTTCGTCTGGTTCTTCCTTGGGCACCTTAATAACTAAACAACGTATTGCCACCATCTCGCTTAACGAAGTTGATGTGGCAAAAGTTAAGGTTGGGCAAAAGGCAACTATTACTTTTGATGCGATAGAGGATTTGAGCATTACCGGGGAAGTGGTGGAAGTGGACGCGCTTGGCACTACCAGTCAGGGGGTAGTTAGTTATAACGTCAAAATTGCTTTTGATATTCAAGATGATCGCGTTAAACCTGGTATGAGTGTCAGTGTGAATATTATTTTAAGCACCAAGCCGGACGTGCTAATGGTGTCTAGTTCTGCTATTAAAACAAAGAATGGTGAAAGCTATGTTGAGGTTTTGGTAAATGCGAGTCCCAACGGGGCCCCTTCGGGGCCAGAGCAAAAAACCATTGCAGTTGGTGATAGCAATGATACTATGACAGAAATAGTAAGTGGTTTAATTGAGGGTGATGATGTTGTCATACAGACAGTCAGTTCTGCTTCTGTTAGTTCGGCTATGCAGACTGGTAGTCAAACTAACAATCGAAATGCTGGTGGCCCGGCTGGCGGTAACTTCATGATGCTAAGATAAGATATGATTAAATGCGAAAATATATTTAAAATTTACCAGACAGCTGGCAGTGATTCACCGGTGCTTAAAAACGTTAGTTTTGAAATTAAGAAAGGCGAATTTGTGGCAATTATGGGGCCATCAGGTTCTGGTAAATCCACCTTGATGCATATTTTAGGCGCATTAGATCGACCGACAAACGGAAAATATTTTTTGGATGATAAAGATGTTTTTGATCTGAGTGAAGAAGAAATGGCCAAAATTCGGTCGCAGAAAATTGGTTTTGTTTTTCAGTCATTCAATCTTCTGCCACGCTCAACAGTTTTGCGCAATGTAATGTTGCCTTTGATTTACAATAGTACAATTTCCAAAACCGAGCGAGAAAACAAAGCCAAGTCAGCTTTGCAGGCTGTAAGTTTAGAAGAAGATTTTTGGTCGCATCTTTCCAATCAATTATCTGGCGGACAAATGCAAAGAGTGGCGATTGCCAGGGCATTGATAAATGATCCGGGCATTATCTTGGCAGACGAGCCAACCGGCAACTTGGATTCCAAAACGGGCGCGATTGTGCTTGACACTTTTAAAAAATTAAATCAAGAGCATGGCCACACGATTATTTTGATTACGCATGATAAAAATGTCGCCGGCCACGCCAGAAGGGTGATAGAAATAAGGGATGGGGAGATAGTGAGTGATAAGATTAACTAAGTTATAATTTGTTATGTTGTTTACGGATTTATTTGAAGAAACAATGTTTTCCATGTCGGCTAACAAGTCCAGATCGGCCCTGACGATTTTGGGTATTGTGATTGGCATTGCGTCGGTGATTGCCTTGATTTCAGTCGGACAAGGCGCGTCTAAAGGCATTACTGACCGCATCCAGTCACTCGGCACTAATTTACTAGTGATTTCTCCAGGCTCGCAAAGGCAGGCTGGCAATATTGTCCGCGGCGGTTCCGGTTCGTCTCAAAGTTTGACTTTGGAAGATGCGGAAGCAGTCAAAACCAGTATAACTGATATTACTGCAGTTGCGCCAACTGTAAGTTCCAGAAAGCAGGTAACCACTAAGGGTCAAAACACTAATACCAGTATTTACGGCATAGATACTAGTTATTTTGGCATAAAAAATATTGAAGTTGAATTGGGCGTTATGATTACTGAACAGCAGATAAAGTCGCGCTCCAAAGTGGCGGTTTTGGGTCCAACTACGCGTGATGATTTATTTGGAATAGACACAAATCCGGTTGGTCAAAAAATTCGTATTGGTAGCCAGGAATTTACGGTCATCGGAATGACCGTGGCCAAGGGTGGCACTGGTTTTGGTAGTTCTGATGATTTGATCTATATTCCGCTCACTACTGCTCAACAGTATGTCACAGGCAATCAATCGGTGAGTAATATTAGTGTTCAAGTAACGAGTGAAGACCTAATGAGTTTTGTGCAGGCGCAAATTCAGGCTTTGCTTTTGGAAAGGCATAGAATTGTTGATGCCACACAGGCAGATTTTAGCATTATGAATCAGGCCGATATGTTGGATACTATGTCTTCGGTTACTGACACTTTGACAGCACTACTGGCCGCGATTGCCGGGATTTCTTTGTTAGTTGGCGGTATTGGCATTATGAATATGATGCTAACCACTGTCACAGAACGTACGCGCGAGATCGGCTTGCGCAAATCTTTGGGCGCGACTAGTCAGGATATTAGCAATCAATTTTTGGCCGAGTCAATTTCTTTAACTTTTATTGGCGGTGTTATTGGTGTGATAGTTGGTTGGACTGCGGCCTGGGCAATTACAAAAATTAGTGGCACCACGACTGTGGTTACTACTTGGTCTGTACTTCTGGCTGTTGGAATTTCTACATTGGTTGGTGTGGTGTTTGGTTATTATCCGTCTCATCGCGCGGCCAAACTAGATCCGATTGAGGCGTTGAGATACCAGTAATTTGATTTGCGTTAAAATATTAACATTTTTTTCGCTGCGGGAGAACGCCCGCTTCGCTCTCAACACGTCCTCGCATCAAAAAATGTTAATATTTTAACTTAATATTTTATATGAAAAAATATTTATTACTTTCAACATTGGCAGTTTTTATGTTTGTATTTGGGGGTTGTGCTACGCCTCAAAATAGCGCTCCGCAAACAAATAAAACTACGCCAGCGGGTGATATGACTTCCAGCACAGAAAAAGGTCCACAAATGCCAAAAGGCACTGTTAATGATTTGAAAGTTGGTGTAAAAGTGACAGTAATGGGTACTGCTGGAACTGATGGAATTGTTAGCGCGACTCGCATTACTATTGGTGATACTGGGCCTGGCAATTTTCAGCCAGGAAAGTTTCCAACCAGCACAATGGCGTCCAGTACGAAATTTAATAAAGGACAATATCCACAAGGACAGCGTCCTCAGCGCAAAGATGGTCAAAGTAATGGACAGTGGGCTGGTCGCGGTGGTGCTGGCGGTGGTCAAAACATGGCACGTGTATCAGGCTCAATTTTGAAAAAAGATGACACCAGTTTGACGATTCAAAATAGTGATGGTGGGTCAAAGTTTGTGTATTATTCTGAAAAGACAGAGATATTTATTTTTCAATCACCAACGAATACGCCGAAAATGAAAGATTGAAGACTAAAGATTATATTGAAATAAAGTCAAGGCAGTGCCTTGACTTTATTGTTTTTGTGTGGTTAAATTGTGTTGGACGTTTTCAATAAACTGTGGAGGATGCAATGGAGAATACGAAGTTGTTTGTGACTCGTTCATTGTTTGCTGTGCGTATGGTCGGCCGGCCTGATGTTGTGACCAGTATCAGAAAGGCGCTGGGCGACAAAGTCGGCATCCTTGGAGATGGCGACGTTGACCTGCTCCAGCTGAGCGTGGAGAAGCGGACGTTGACGGGTCCAAAAGCCAAACCTGGTGAACATGTGTTCGTGGCCACGCCCAACCAGACCTTGATCGGTTATGAAGTTCCTGGCGTGCGTGTCGAAATTGATGTAAAACTCGACAAGCGCGACCAGCACATCCGGGTCGCTGACAGGGACACAGGTCTGGTTCTTCTGATCCGGGTCCATCCGGATTCCGAAATCGTCCAGTAGCCGCACGTTACAGACGTTTACCAGCCGCCTTTGAGCGGTGGGCATTGTGGTAAACTACGCACCTTAACCCGAGGACCTTTGCCCCCTCGGATTACCACTGTTTCTTTGAATACAAAAGTGATAGTGGTAAACAAGATTTAAACTCCGGGAGCTTTGGCCACAGCTCCCGGAGTTTTTTTAATTTGTGTTTTGTGTTAAAATTACTTTATGCAATTAGATACTAAAATCGGCTTATTAAACCGCGTGGGAAAGTCCTTGGAAAAGCGGTTGAAACATCTGGGGATTGAGACAGCTCAAGACCTGCTTTTTTATTTTCCTTTTCGTTACGAAGATTTTAGTCAAGTAAAGAAAATTAAGGACTTGCAAGAGGGGGATGAGGTCAGTGTGCGTGGGAAAATAGAGTTGATTGCCAGCAAACGTAGTTTTAGGGCGCGTAAAATTATTACCGAAGCCGTGGTTGCTGATGACACAGAGCGGTTGAAAGTGGTTTGGTTTGGTCAGCCGTTTATTTCTAAAGTGTTAAAGCCGGGTGATGAGGTGTTTTTGTCGGGCAAGGTGACGACGGATATGTTTGGAGCGCGTATGACCTCGCCAAGTTACGAAAAAGTGAACCAGAGACCTCACCCTAACCCTCTCCTACAAGGAGAGGGGACTTCCACAACACACACTGCGCGCATTGTGCCGATGTATTCGCTCACGGAAGGAATAACGAACAAGCAGATGCGGTTTTTGATGAGTCAGGTGGTTGATTTGGCGAAAAATGTGAAGGAGTGGTTGCCAAATGAGATTCGCGATCGGGCAGACGTGATGGGGTTGTCCGAAGCGATAAAAGCGATTCATTTTCCAGAGTCAGATGATGAATTAAAGCATGCGGAGCGGCGGCTGAAATTTGATGAATTATATATTTTGCAATTGCGAGGAGAAATGATTCGGCAGTCATTGAAGAAAATAAACGCTCCTAAAATGGAGTTTAAAGAAAAAGCCATTCAAGAGTTTGTAAAAGGCCTGCCATTTGCTTTGACTAAAAAGCAAAAAATTTCGGCCTGGGAGATTTTGCAAGATATGGGCAAGGGCGAGCCAATGAATCGGTTGTTGGAAGGTGATGTGGGGAGCGGCAAGACAGTGGTGGCGGCAATGGCGATGTATAACGCGGCATTGAATGGGTATCAGGCAGTGATAATGGCGCCGACGGAGGTGCTTGCGCTTCAGCATTATCAATCTCTGACTAAACTTTTTGAGTCCGTGGGTTTGAGTGTGGCTCTACTATCTCGAAGTTACGCGCAAGCAAGTCAAAAGTCCATAAAGTCATTAAAGTCTATAAAGTCGGTGAAAAATGAATTGATTGAAAAGATAAATAGTGGGGAAGTGAAGGTGATTGTGGGGACGCATGCGTTGTTGGGTGAAGATGTTGAGTTTGAGAATTTGGGGTTAGTGATTGTGGATGAACAGCATAGATTTGGGGTTGGACAGCGAAAAATTTTAAAAGAAAAGACGCGAACGAGCGAGCCAGACTTCTCCCTCGCCCTCCCCTTTGCGAAGGGGAGGGAAAATACGCCGCACTTTTTGAGTATGACGGCGACGCCGATACCGCGATCGTTCGCGTTGACTGTTTATGGGGATTTGGATTTGTCTATTATTGATGAAATGCCGGTGGGGAGAAAGTTGGTGAAGACGCGATTAGTTGAACCGAGAAATAGAGAAAAAGCGTACCAGTTTATAAGAGAACAGGTGAAACAGGGGAGACAGTGTTTCGTCATTTGCCCGTTGATTAAAGCAAATGACGAAAAATTTCCAATTTCCAATTTCCAATTTCCAATTAATGAGAAAAAAACAGTATTGAGCGAGTATGAAAAACTCTCAAAGCAAATATTTCCAGATTTAAAAATTGGTTTTGTTCATGGAAAATTAAAAGCCATAGAAAAACAAAAAACAATGGAACAATTTAACAATGGAACAATCAATATCTTGGTTTCCACGTCAGTAGTTGAAGTTGGCGTGAATATCCCAAACGCATCGGTGATGATGATTGAGGGCGCGGAGAGGTTCGGGTTGGCGCAGTTGCATCAGTTTAGGGGGCGAGTTGGCCGTGCAGAGCATCAGTCGTATTGTTTTTTGTTTACAGATAATAATTCGGAAAAAGTAATGGCGCGGTTAAAATATTTTGAAAAAGAAAACAGCGGGTTTAAGGTCGCTGAATATGATTTGGATATGCGCGGGCCGGGCGAAGTTTACGGAACGGCGCAGAGCGGGATGATGAATTTGAAGATTGCGACTTTACAAAATAAAGAAATAATAAAATCAGCGCGCGAATTAGCGCAGGGGATTGATTTTGAAAAGTATGTTGGGTTGAGAGAGAAAGTGAGAGAGTGGGAAGAAAGTGTGCATTTGGAGTGACGGCTTGACAGCCGTCTTTTTTTGTTGTATACTGCTTTTTATCCAATCCAGCATGGTGCTGGGGATGGAAATTGACAAACCACTGAGTTAGGGGGGAAGTGATGGCGAAGTGTATTCCGATAGGGATTGCAAATGGCGCGAGAGATACTGGCGGCCGCAAGGTACCTGCGGGGATCCCGCTGTTCGCGCGGTCAGCACACCTCAAGAAGGATGGTGGAGGCGATAACGTTGCTCTGTACGCCAACGAGAAGGGTCAGGGGAACCCCATCGCCTACGTCGCTCCGCGGCACATCGTCACGATGTAGTTTGTCACGCGCCAGTTGGCATTGTAAGCCAACAGGTGGGTGATTGTTTCAGTGGGTCAAGGGAGGGACATCAACCGCCCGCGACTCACTTTGTTTCTGACTTTTGTCGGAGGTAGAGTGAGCGGGTGGTTTTTAATTCACGTGTTTCGGATCAATTCTGAAATATTTCTGAACTTTTCATGGGAGATGGTACGTCGAATACCCAACTTCTCACACTCCTTAATCCTCCGTTCCGTGTGTGGCACGCTTCGGACTTCTCCACCAAGACCGACTTCACCAAACACGCACAAATCAGCTCCGAGCGCTTTGTCTTTGTAAGCCGACGCAATGGCGAGGCACACAGCCAGGTCAGCGGCCGGCTCGTCGGCACTAAGACCGCCAACCACGTTTAGATGAATATCATATTGCGCCAGATTAAGTCCGGCGCGTTTTTGTAACACTGCCACTAAAACATGCAGGCGATTCAAATCAAAGCCACTGGCTTTTCTAACCGGATAGCCAAAACTGGTCTTATTCACAAGCGCTTGGATTTCCACCAGCAGGGGACGGGTGCCTTCCATCAAACAAGTCACAATGCTCCCTGGCATATTATCGCCTCGTTCGGAAAGTAAAGCGGCCGAAGGATTTTTTACTTCATGCAAGCCACTGTCTTTCATTTCAAAAATGCCCACTTCGTCGGTTGGGCCGAATCTGTTTTTGGTCGCGCGCAAAACGCGGAAAGTGTGATAGCGTTCGCCTTCAAAATACAAAACCGTGTCCACCAAATGTTCCAAGGTTTTTGGACCAGCCACTTCGCCGTCTTTGGTTACGTGGCCGATTAAAACAATCGCAACATTGTTGGCTTTGGCGGTTTCCAAAATTTTTACAGTGCAAGCCCGAATCTGGGTAACATTGCCCGGTTCGCCAGCCACATCGTCAGAATGAATTGTCTGTATGGAATCAATGACGGCCAACACCGGTTTGTTTTGCGCGATTGTGGTGCAGATGGTTTCGATGTTGGTCTCATTTGCGAGGCGTAACGAATGATTGTTCCATTGTTCCATTGTTCCATTGTTGTTTTTCGTTGAAAATAATCGATCCGCCCGCATTTTTATTTGTCCGACTGATTCTTCGCCGGAAATATATAGCGCGTTTGGAATTGTCAACGCCAATTGCAGTGCCAGCGTTGATTTGCCAATGCCAGGCTCGCCGCCAAGCAATATCAAACTGCCGGGAACAATTCCTCCACCCAAAACTCTATCCAACTCTTCCACGCCAGTTTTTGTCCTCGCCACATTTTGGCTTTGCACTTCGGCGAGTGTAGTCGTGGCGGCAGGTTTGTGATTGGGTTGGTTTTTGGGGTCATGCTGTGTGGGTCGTGTATCCTGAGCAACTGTGCCCCATTTTCCACACTCTAAACACCGGCCAGTCCATTTTTGGTACTGGGCGTTGCAGTGGGAGCAGGTGAATATTAAACTATTTTTGTTTGTCATAATGTATTATTTTCCTACCTCCAGACATTTGCCCCAGTATTCAAAATGCATCCCATCGCTTCTAAATCTATTACCCCAGCCATTACCACCCCAGTAAAATCCGTTTTTTTCAAAAATTTTTATCCAACCACTTGGAAATGAGGTAAAAGGGTCGGTGCCATTGTTGAAGCGATTAAAACAAGCAGTAAGTTTTTTTTCCAGCCGCGGATACATGTGATATGGATCGCCTTTGAAATAATCTCCATAGAATCCACTTTTTAATTTGTCTAAGGTTGCTTTATATTTACTGCATATGTCTTTTGCCGCATGTGATTTTTTGGATTCACCAATATCATTGTTGCTATTCGTCATTATATCCACTGCCAAACCAAGAGAGTGAAAATCTTCTGCCAGTGTGCTGACTACATTGCCTTTGTTTGCCCCGCCTCGGCGTATGCCGATGCCTGTGCCCAAAAATGTGGATATTACTCCGTCGGGTCCCCAACCGCCGCTTAATGCCGGGACTTTTCCATCTGCGTAGTCCCACATGTATTGAAGAAAACCCTTTATTTCTAAGTCTGAACTAGCGAGTATTTCGTCCGAGACTTTTTTCCAAGCAGTAGAGGGTTCGCCTTTTGTGACGATGGCAGAAAATCCCCCTTTTTTGATTGCAGAGGAATTTCTTTGTTTATTCTTTGCTGCTTGCTTGGTGTCCCAGCCAGACATTTTATCTGTTGGCCACTGTGGCAGGCTGGTGTTTGATTTGTTCCAGAATTTGTCGAGACCAAATAAATAAAGATTGACTGTCTTTCCTTCCAGACTATCCCCGATGTTCATTCCGGGGAGATAGGAATCTAAAATGCATTTGTCTTTTGCTTTGGGTTTAAGCCCCCCGAACAGATTGGTGTTTGTTTGGGATAGGACGGAAAATTCACCCTCTGCGTAGGTGGGGATAATTTCTGTGATCGGCGTTCCTTCGGTGTGTGGTATTTTTAAACTTTTAAATTTTACCAAATTTGGATTAATAGTATAGAGTAAAGTATATGAGCCAACTGCTAAAAACAATCCCACAAGAGATTGAGCAATACGGGTTTTGGAATGATTAATTTTTTCTGGACTACCGCCTGACATAGCTATGCCAAAACCAGCGTTAATAATCATTACCAC
>Ga0208373_1004664_pt1 | contig 12072 bp, 7 predicted proteins | sample RifOxyC2_FD_184036 | JGI IMG/M metagenome (GOLD analysis project Ga0208373, IMG submission 184036) | Soil microbial communities from Rifle, Colorado - Rifle Oxygen_injection C2 (SPAdes) | ecosystem: Environmental > Terrestrial > Deep subsurface > Rock core/Sediment | place: Rifle, Colorado... | reverse complement strand
CGCCAAGCACGCAGAAGGTGTACGCTCCGGTTTTGCAGACCGAGTAATCGGCCACCGGAATCATACGCACACCCTTCTGGCTTTGGCAGGCGAGCCCCAGCCGGTCATAGCCTTCGCCGTCATCCCAGACATAGTCCAGGTAGCGAAGGCCAAAACGCCCCATCCGGCGGTCCATGTGTCCGAGCACGACCACCTCGTAGCCGTCCGCCTCCAACCACTTTTTCAAGAGGCGGAGCGTCTGGCCCGTAGTGGTATTCCGGTCAAACAGGACCACCGGTCGGCCCTTTGGCGGTGGCTCGCCGATCCAGCGCGGCCTCGCGGCCTGGCCGAATTCAAACCACCGCCAGCGGCTGAAGTCAATGATGTGAAGCGGAGCCGCAGTCCGCTTCCACCAGTTGAGGAAGTACGGCGCGAGACATCCTCGCGCCACCAGAATAACCGGCAATGCGAGAATGTTCATCTCGCTTCTCCTTTGCCACGCCGAAGTCCCGATTGAGTCGGGACGAAGGCAGGCTTGTTATCGTCCACCACCGACGGGACGGTGGCAGGCTGGTTAGGATCCACGATCGTGGTGCACAGATACCCGTCGTGCACCAGATCACCAACGCCCTTGCGAATGCGGATCGCGCGAAGCGCGTCCACATCCAGCCCGGCCGCGATGGGACAAAAGTCGTCCACCGCGGAAATGGACCCGTTGTGGAGCGCGGCGCGGGTCACGCACCCGCCCTGGCAGGTCGGATGGAAGGGGCAACCGACGCAAGCTGGCACCTGCCGAGCCCGAAGACGTCGAAACGCCTCGGACTCGTAGATGCTGGCGAGCGTGACGCTCGCTTCCAGCATGTTGCCACCGGACCACTCCGGACCTTTGAGAAATGGATAACATGACGTTTCCATATTCTCGTGGATCCGGCAGGTATGGTGACCGGCCGGGCACGGCTGGGCCGAAACGCCAAGCGCTCCGGCGAACACGCTGTCGAGCGTGAGAAAGGTCACATCCAGTTCCGCGAGGAGCCGAACGATTTCCCACGCCCGGGCCGCGGTCAGCCGCAGATCGCCTGTGCCCCGACCGGTCTGGCGGAACCAGTTGATCCGCCACGTTGCGTCGTAGCTCCGCGCAATCTCGAGCAGGCCGACGATATCCTCGTTGGTCGTCTGCGAGGTCACGCAGGTGACGACGCTCCGGGGGACTTCCTGATCCCGGAGGATCTCAAGAGCTTCGTGCACCCAGGCCCAGGCCTTGCGGTGCACGCGGAACGCATTGTGCCGTTCCGCGTCCGGAAAATCCAGACTCACGTCCACATCGTGGAACAGAGCCTTGGTGGTTTCCGGACGAAGCGCGACCACCGAGTACCCGTTGGTGGTCAGAGCCAGATTCACGCGCGGGTACGCGTCCCGAAGATACGCCCCGAGATCGTGGGTATTCGGGTTCACCACGAACTCGCCGGTCCCAAAGTTGATATCACTGACAAGGGGGCCGACCTTGTCAGCGACCTGCTTCAGCTCCGCGAATGTGAATTCCGGAGCTTGGGGCTTGGACGCGTTGTAGCAGTGCTTGCACCGCTGGTTGCAACGCCCGAATCCCCAGCCCAGTTTTTTGATTTCCGGCTGGGCTACCGGATTTTTCTCGCACATTTTCCAATCTCTTTCTCTCCGCGTTCTTGGCGGAGGGTTCAAAACCACGATTTCAGTCAGGGGAAAAATTTCCCGTTACGATTTTCATTTTTTCATTAAATAAAAACCGTAATGGAAAAAGGTGTTTTACGCAAAATATCCTAAAATTTCATAATGTTTAGCCATATAATTACTTTGTGATACTCAACAAGTCTGCTATTATTAATAAATAATTAAATTAAACTAAAAAATATGTCGATCAACAGTCATGATCAATTTATTTCTTCAGGGGAAGAGGAAAGTCCGAGTCCTCAAAAAGAATTGAAAGAGTTACCTCTCGATTTTTCTTATTATCAACAAGCAGCAGAAAAGAATCTTTTTAGTATGAGTAGAACCGCCGTTGGGCGGATTGATGTGTCGGCTTCAACCGACAAGGCGTCAAAAATGGAAGAGGGACTCACGTCAGATGTCGCCGCACAGCGGGTAAGAGAAAATTTTTATGCCACGATCAAACATTTATACCAAATGCGTGATGCGCGTTTTGACGTGCCTAATGCGGTTAAAAAGTTGATTATTGATACTGCGGAGTCCATTAATAGGGGCATCACTTCTGCGGATGCTTCTTTGCTCCGCGCTGGCGCTGATTCAGCTAAATTTTCAGTGTATACGTTAGTTAAAGATGTGCCACAATCCTTTGATCATTTTTGTGAAGAGTTATATGAACGTCTTCACAATCCCGCCACAGACGCAGTAGATCTTGCCGCATGGATGGAATATCGCATAAATCTCACTGGCCATTTTTTTTCAGATGGATGTGGCAAGGTTTCTTTAGCAATGAGCACATGGGCTTTTATGCGCGACAATAAAAAATTGCCCATCTATTCTCGTGAACAATACTTCGCACATGCGCCAAAGGTACGTCATAATTCAGAACATAAACTTGAGGATGACCAAGAATGGCTCCGTTTTCGTGGTTATTTCCGCTCACTCACGCAGGAGTAATTAAAAGGAAACAGTTAATTTATTGTGATAGTTTTTAAACAAAAAAAGAGTTCCCTGCAAAGAGAACTCTTTTTTCAGCACCGTATTGGCGCGCGCTCAACCATCACGAAAAGCATGCGCCAAAGAGGCCTGATCAGAACCCTCTTTGGTTGTGTGATGGTTGAGTTGGTGATGGTTGGGGATTGTTAATCTTGATGATAAATGACTAACTCCTTTCAGTTTTCCACAAAGTGAAAAACTAGAAGGAGTTGAGGAGAGACAGACTGTGCAAGTCGTGTCGCTTCTCACTCCGAATGCTTTTGCGGCTCTGCTTCCGCACGGCTCACCACTTTACTCCCTTACTTATTTCGGGGAACTATGCAGGTGACGCATAACACTGTTTTTACGGAGCGGGCTTTTGCTCCAACGCAAACGAGTTTTTTCCCAGAGGCCGTTTAGAAATCGGTCGCATCCGAGCTCGGGTAGGTCTCTGGGGGCCACCCGAAATTAGTTGGGGATGCCGCCTCAGATTTTCCCGGCTGAGGTCGCCGTCCCACGATCCGAAGACCGCAGGAAAATCGACGACCCGATCGGGTCATGCTGAGGCGACATAGTCGTCTCCTTTTTGAGGTTAAGTTGTATTCCTATATGTAGTACCTCATAGCTACAAATAGGCTTGTCGCGAAATGTGCGTGGCTACAGCTTGACCGAGATCACGGAGCCCAGCTCGACCGAAGCCGAATGGGTCATCGCCACCGTGGCCCCGATGCCCGGCTGATTGCAGGCCACCGCCCGGGTCCGCCCGTGATACGACATCAGGAGGGCAGCGAGCAACCAGTTGGGCATGCGGCCGTTCAGGACGACCACTGCCCCCATGGGCACGGCCGGGGGCGCGACCTCGCCGAGCTTCTTCGGGTCGAGGGGTTTGGAGGGGTCGGCCTGCTGGCAGGTCACCAGCAGGTACTCCCCGCGATCCTCGACCTTGAAGGCGAGGTTGTCGCCGCGGCCGCCGCCCTCGGGCGACTCGCACCGGATCGGCACGAAGCCGTCCGGGGAGTTCACGCTGACGTCCGCCGGGTGGAGCTCGTGGACGATAGCGGCGACCAAGAAGCCGGGCGCTCCGCCATCGACGCGGACGTCCTGCCCGACGAACTCAGCCGAGCGTCCGTGCAAGAGGCGCGAGATGGCGACGAGATCGCTCGCCTGCCACTCGATCGTCTGGATGACCTTCCCGTTGTTCGGGAGGGTCTTCTTGATCTTCTCCTTCCCGAGCTCCTTGGCGATGCTGTCGATGGTGATGGTAATGCTGTTCTCGTTCATGGCTTTCTCCTGTTTCTCTTTCTCGATCAGTCCGTTGAGGGCACGTCCGACTGCCTCGATGGCCGGTCGGGACGTGACGTCCTCGCCACGTTCCAAATGGTGCACACTGCCCCGCACCAGTGGGGTCTCGCACTCCACCACGTCATTGCTGGCGTGGTAGTCAGAATGTAGCTCCGCGATCACTCGCAGACCGCACTCTGCGCAGAACTGCCGCCAGTTGGGGATGGCGGCCGGATCTCCGGACAGGATGATGGCGGAATCGCACTCCGCCATGATCTGCCGGTTTTCCGGCGTCATCCGCCCTCCGACGTCCACGAGGACGCAGGGGGCCAGACTGTTCTCGTGCAGGGCGCGGACGCACCACTGCACGAACTCCGGCGCAAACTGGCCCTTGCGTCGGAGTTGGCTGTTCCCGGGAGCGGCGTAGGTCCATGACCCCTCGCCGTCCGGGCACGCCCGGAACAGGTAGTAATCCCGCCGGGCGAGCTGCCCGACGAGACCCAGCAGGAAGACCGACTTCCCACTGTGAGGGGGGCCGCAGACCACGACTTTCACTTTCTCTTGCTCCCGGCTCAGTGTTTTTGCCCGATTCGTCGGAGCCGCGGTGCATTTCTTCCCTGTCTCTCGACAGAGCATCGACCGTTATGCGCGGCCGTTCGATTGGAGTCTGATTTGATTCGCTCACGTATGAGACGTCGCCTCAGAACTTCCTCTCGAAATTTTTGGGAGAACTCTCCCGTATAATTGGCTCTACATTAGTTTAGTCTCTGCCTAAAGGCAGGACTCCGGTACGGAGACCGCCCTTTAGGGCGAGACTGGATCCCGCATCTCATGCCCTAGGCAGATCCGCCTTTGGCTGGAAAGCGCGGGATGACATTGATAAACGTAGAACAAACTAACGGGAGGGTTTTTATTTTATCCCTCACTAAAAATCGCGACATTATTTTTTACGGAATAATTAGATTAATAGAAAAGACAACATTTTCAGTATCAAAAATTTCGTGATTTTTAGTGAGGGATGAACCCCTTTTCTTATCCCAAAGCTTTTACCCTTAGAACAAGAAAAATGGTGGAGAGCAGAACGCGAGTGCGTCTCGTTTTCTGCTCCCCCAAACAACTGCGCGCGGATTTTTATCTCATTCAAGCTCCCGTCATCAACGGTTGTATGAACTTGAAGGGAAAAAATCCTTTAACGGAGGGCGCTTCACTCCTCCGCCGGTCTTATTTTTCTCCAGAAGGAGAGAGGGCTCGTTCCGGTTCGCCCCCCGACTGTTTTTCCCTCTTTTTCAAGAGAAAAAAGCCCGTCGGCCTCTTGACACTTTATTTTTTATTGCCCTGTGTGTCAGCAGGGCTCGAATTCAGCATTACGATCTTCCTCCAAGCAATACTCTAATCAATAAAGTATTCTTTGGAAGAAGATGTTTTTTTACGCCACGAGTTTCTTCATGACGCTACTAAAAAAGGCAAGGAGGTTCTCTCCCTTTGTAAAAGGGAGAGCTAGAGAGGGATTTTGTGTTTTAGAAAAATCCCCCTTGTTCCCCCTTTTGCAAAGGGGGAGAGTTCAAGGTTTGTCTTCTTTAGTAGATAAATTGTCAAAGTGCAATCAAACCAATTAAATTAATGTATGAGATCTCTCGACAAGCTCGAGATGACACACGTTAGGGGGAATGTCCGCTATTGGCGGAGTAAGATCTCTAATCTTTAGAAACCTTACCCTGCCTCCCATTTTATAATGAGATTAAGGGCGCACTCGGTACGATTCCGATAAAATCGGAAAAGGCGGCCGCGAGTTGTGGCTGTCCGCCCCGCATTTTACGGGGCAAACTCCGTATTCCACCGGCGCGCGTATCTTTCTCACCCCGTCTAAAATACAGGTGATTTATAGTAATCAGTAAACTATTTTGTTCAGAAGTTGAAAGTTTACCGAAAAATTGCAACTCACCTTAACTTTAGACGGGGTTCAGAAGAAAATTATGGAGGCGTTATTGTTTGGTTTTTCCGGCCTTAACAATGTTATTATTGCTTTTAAACCAATTTATAAATCTTCTCCCTCCTCCCGCCGGTCGCCTTCTCTCTGACTTTGGGTTTAAATCCAAGGTCTTTGGCGCCAGGCAGTAAGAGGCAGAGCAACACCTCGCATGATTCTTTTCTCAACTACTTTTCCCCTCCTTCATCAACCCCGTCCGATATTTCGGTTATCCGAAGAATTCGGCGGAGCAACAATCCGAGAAGATAGTTGTTTGTTAGACCATTTAGAGTACCTTTATCTCGGACGGGGCAAGCAAAATAAGCGGCTGGATAGAGACCAGCCGCTTATTTTGGCACCAAGCCACCTTGGCTTAGTTCGGCATACCGTGCCGTTCGGTCTCTCTTCCAAAACCCTTATTTATAAGGTTTTGATATATATAGTTGTAAAGAACTTTGTTTCCCTCGCCGTAGCTATAAGCGAAGGGTGGTTAGCGTAGGCGGGTTTTCCGAATTTCACCTTTTTTCAGCTTGACATGTCAGTTTAGCATAAAATAAAAATATTGTCAATAATTTCTGACAATATTCTCAAAGAATTTCACTTTTCTTTTAACAAAAAGTATTTTTTCCTTTATTTTTTCAATAAGTATTGTCAAAATAGAATTGACAATATTGATAAAACATGGTATAATAAAGATGATAAGTTATAACATAACCAATAAATTTTATGTATGAAGCGCTTTTACAATCCTTGGGGCTTAATGAAAATGAGGCTCAAATTTACGAGATTCTTTTGAATTCAGGGATATTGCCGGTAAGGGAAATACTAAAAAAGACTGCCCTCAAAAGGAGCAATCTTTATAATGTATTGGGGAGCCTTGAGAAGATGGGGTTAATTAGTCAAAAGCTCGGGAAAAACGGCATTACGGTATTTTATCCTGAAACGCCCGATAAACTGGAGGATTTGGTAAATAACCAGGAAAAACAGCTTTCCCAGTCCAAGAGTCAATTAGCCGGTAATCTTTTTGATCTGAAAAATATTTTTATGTTTTCCCAAGAAAAACCGGTAGTAAAGTTTTTTGAAGGGGAGGAGGGGATTAAAAAGACAATGTTTGATTCATTGAATGCAAAAGGGGAGATCTGTACCTTTATGGATGCCGAGGGCATAGAGAGATATGCTAAAAAAATGAATCAAGAATATATAAGAAAACGCCAGGAACTGCAGATCCCAAAAAAGATAATCGCGGCGGATACTCCTTTTGCTCGCGAGCACTATAAAAAGGTTAGTCAGTTTACGGAGGTGCGCTTAATTTCGCCGGAGATAAAACCTTTTAAAACCGGCACGCAAATTTATAATAATACGGTTTCATATACCACCCTAAACGATAAAAAAATGATCGGTGTAATTATTGAGGATGAAAACATCGCTCAAATGAACCGATCATTGTTTGAATATATTTGGAGTACGCTAAAAATATTTAGCAACACCTAGGCGGCTTCTTCTATTTCTTTAGACGGTGGCCGTTCTATTTTGTAGAATTTTTGGCCAGTGCCATGGTAATTTTCAATAGTTCCGACAATTTTAAAACCAAATTTTTTTAGATATGTCTCGAGAACGGGATTTTTTTCGTATACAACAGCTTCAACCGTTTTTGCTAATCCTTCTTCTTCAAACGTCGCTCGAAGCATTGCGTTTCCGATTCCTTGATATCGTCCCTCCGGACGAACGTTGAATGAGCCAAAATAGAGATTACCGTTGGGCAGGGGATCAAAACGCAGAAAGGTAATGATCGAATTGTCATGGCGGAGAAGATAGAACTTTCTCCCCTTAACCCCATCTTTATTCTTCATAGCATCTTTAAATTCTCCTAATGTTGTTTCCAAAAGTTTTGGAGAATAATTTCGGCGATTTTGTTTAAAAATATCTTCCATTTCTTCTCTTTCTTCCCGTGTCAACACGCTAGAATCTTTAGCTTCTAATTTTATCCCTGCTATATCAGAAAAATCTACCGGATGTTCCCTGGAAACAGTTTTAAAGGCACTGGTAAATAACAGTATCTCGGTTTTGAAATGTTCGAGTTGTCTAAGTATTTTTTTATTATCAATTTTTCCTGTTTTGAATTTTTCTTCCTGTACTAAAGACGCGAGGTCGGCTATTAACAGTCGCCCTCTCGCTAAGAGGTTCTCAATTATTTTTTCTACCAGATCCTCCCTGTAGCCTTCGGCCTGTTTATAATTTTCGCGGAAATAATTTCCGGCTTGTTTTACAGTATCGACAATTTCAAAATATTTATCGAGAATGGCTCGAGCCACCTCTTGATCAAGATTGTTAGAAATAACTAAAATTTTATCGCTCATTTTTTCCGCAGACAAAAGAGAGACAAATGATCTAAGCCCATTTTTTTTAATGTAGTCTAGAATTTCTTCATAATGTCGGCGAATCATCTCAGCGGCACCAACAGCGAGTTCTTGTTCCTCATAATTTAATTCAGACAACAAGTCGTTCCCCGTTTTGTTTTTTAAATCATTTGAAAACGACAACAAAAACTTGAAATTTTCCATTGAAGAAAGTCTCTCTCCGTGTTCTCCTAAATTTTCATTGATTTTGCGGAGATTGAAGGCGGCTTCTTCGTATTCAGTTACGTTTGTTACGGCCGCGCCAGCATCGTAATAAGTATTTTTGCCACCTTGCCAGCTTTTTAAATCAGGATTGTCTTCAGTCGTTAAATCAAAGGTATGAGTTAGCTTCTCCTTTCCACCTACAGTTTCCATGATGCCAGCTATTTTTTTCGATATTCTGAATATTCTTATATTTTCTCTGCAAAAGTTCCGACCAATGTAATATCTGATTTTATCGATCATAACCACGCCATTTTTTGAGATCCTCTCCCTGCTTGTTCTGTGTTTTGCAGAGCGGGTTTCTCCAGTTTTCATTCTAAAATCTTCTAGGCGGAGAAGGCCGGTTTTTAAAAGCGTTTGTCCGTTCAAGGGGAGATAAGCGCGCGGGGAAAGAGCACTCTCTCCCGGATTTTTTTGATTACCAGTGAAACCGACATTCTTAAACCAATCGGAAGTTATTTTTCTATACTCGCCATTTTTATATTTGACCAAGAGATTTCCCTTTTCATCTCTCTTTCCATCGCCGAATTTTGGATGATAAATCAAACATGCCAGGGACACCTCGTTCATTCCGGAATCTCTGGCGGAAGGATATTTTTTTTCCAACATTTTTTGAGTAACACCTACTTGCCACAATCCTAAATAAAAATCACTTTTTTTAATTTCTTCTACACCAAAAGCTTCCTCGGCATTTTTTGGAGCATAAAAAAGGGGCTTTGCTTCTTTTGCGCCAGACCGCCAGTCCTCCTTTGAAATTACTTTTAAATCTTTTAATGCCCAATAAAAAAAATTTGCTTCCCCTTCCTGGGCATAACAATCAAAGAATGGCTGCATTGCTTTTCTGCGGTCTTTCATTCCTTGTAAATTTCCCCCCAGTTGTATTTTTTCGATATCTATGATCATTTCTCCGTTTGGGCCGTCTTCAATAACCCCCCAATTTTTTAAATATTCAATGGTTAATCTTTGGAGTTCAGTTCTGTCGGGGATCCTGTCTAGGTTTTCTTGAATTTTTTTTGCCGTTAGTTCATGCCCTTCTTTTTGTATCAATTGTATTACAACCCTGGCTCCCGCTGGGCCTTTTTGTTCGAAGATTGATGCCAAAGCGCTAGTTATAGCTTCGGCTGGCTCTTTTTTATCAGTTTTTTCTCTAAATAATGATTCTGCCCCTTCGATCATATCTTATAGTTTTAGTTTATTCTGTTATTCTGACAAATTTTTGATTTTTTGTAAACCAAAACCCCGCCTATTCACATGGCGGGGTTTTGGTTGTTTGTGAAGGGGATTGCTTCCCCCGCAAAAAGCGGGGTCGCAAAGACAGAAATTTATATTTCTTCCGGTTTTTCTTCTTTTGTTTCAATGAGTTCTTCCTTTTTCTCTTCTTCTACTTTTTCTTCAGTTTTTTCCGGTTCGGTCTTTGACATCTCTTCTTCCGGGGTTGGAGTTTTTTCATCTAGTCTTAAGCTCAAGCCAAGGCGGTGATCGATCGGTTCAATGGAAATAATTTTAAAATCAAGTGTATCGCCGATATTAGCTACCTCGGACGGGCTTTGAATCGGTTTTTCGGACAAGGCCGAGATATGAGCCAAGCCATGGATTTCCGGATCAAGTTCTACAAATAATCCAAAAGGGTTGATTTTTAAAACTTTTCCCGGGACGATTTGTCCAATCTTATATTTTTCCGCGATTTTTTTCCAAGGATCGTCAACCAATTTTTTCATGGAGAGGAAAATTTTGGAACCTTCCACGCCGATAATTTCCGCCTTTATTTTTTCTCCGATTTTAACAATATCTTCCGGATGCTCAATTCTTTGCCAAGCGATTTCCGAGATATGAACAAGCCCTTCCAAATTTTCAAATTTCACAAAAGCGCCAAAATCAGCCAGGGCGGAAATAGTTCCTTCTACAGTATCGCCGACTTTATAGGAAGAAATGATATTTTTTTGTCTTTCTTCCCAAGCCGCTTTTTCCGAGACGATCAGTTTTTCTTCTTCGCCATTGGCGTCAATTATTTTTACTTCAAGCACCAGTCCGGCAAATTGCCTTAATTTTTCCAATATTTTCGCTTTTTCTCCGCCCGGGATTCTTGGATAATGTTCCGGAGCCAATTGAGAAACGGGCAAAAAGCCCATGATTTTATTGACATTGACCATTAATCCACCCTTATTGGCGTCGGTTACCGTGGCGTTTACAATTTCTCCCGATTTTAAAGTTTCGTTTAATTTATCCCAGATTTTTTTATGCCCGGCAAAGCGGAAAGAGAGTTCCATTTCGCCTTTTTCATTTTCAAGATCAAGAACGGTTGCCTCTGTTTCGTCTCCGGGTTTTAGATCGGCATAATCGCTTGATTCATTGCAAAGCTCTTCGCCTCTCACAATGCCGGTCGTTAATCCTTCAATATCAAGATGCACTTCGTTTTTACTGATACTTAAAACTTTTCCGCGAACCACATCGCCGACTTTGGGGATTTTTAGAAAATTTGGATCAGTAAGTAATTGCTCCAAACTTTGTTTTTCGTTGTTTGTTGTGTCCATAATGGGGGTTAAGAATTAGTTTAATTATTAATTTTAAAATTCCAAATCCAAAATCACAAGCTCCAAATAATATCAAAATACAAAATTAAAATGTTCAAAACGATTGTTTATGATTTTGGACATTAGATATTTGGATTTATTTGGGATTTGTAATTTTGAATTTGGTGCTTTAGCTTTAGTATTTGGCACTTGAGTTCCATTTTTGAGCTATAAGACATATTATCTTATCTTGAAGTTTTTGGCAAGAAAGGGTAAGATTAAGGAAATAGATTTTTAATTTTAAAAATATGTCTACTTCTGGGACAGTTAATGCGAAGAAGCTAATAGAAACGGGGAATGAAGCCAAAAGACCAAGTCGTTGGATTCCCAAGAAAGACGCTTTGGCAGCAAGAAAGATGACTGGTTTTAGTCTCACTCGACAAATAAGCGATAGAAAAGCAAGAGATTTGGCGGCAATGTATAAAAAAGAAGGAATTATAAAAACCCATAAAACGGCTTGGAAAGTTTGGCACGACGCAAAAAAAAGGGAATTGGAGGCAGGAATGAAAGAGAAGAGTAAGGGAGAAAAAATGACAACAGCTCAATTAAGAGAAAGGATGAAAAAAGATCAAGAAAAAAGAATGGCAGGAACAAGAGCTCTTGAGTACGCTAGAGGAAAAAATCCGTCGTCAGAAGAAAAAAAACTAGCTTTTGGAATAGATAGAAGTGACGCACAGCACTCCGTTCGCCAGAATCAAGGAGTAAATGACATCACTCGCGAAAAGAGGTATGTCTCTATGGGACAGGCTATGGCAGAAAAACCTTCACCGCCATCTACACAATCGATGTCGGGAGGGGTTGAAAAAAAATCAGATCCACTACCAATGGCTGATAGTTGGTTGAACTAATTTTGTAGTTAAAAATTTTTTGTGATATTATTTCAAAATAACTTAATGCCAAATACCAGATACTAAATACAAAATACTCATATGACCATAACCTGGCTGGGACACTCCTGTTTTAAAATACAAGACAAAGAAATAACCGTAATTACCGATCCATACGA
>Ga0208373_1004663_pt1 | contig 12073 bp, 14 predicted proteins | sample RifOxyC2_FD_184036 | JGI IMG/M metagenome (GOLD analysis project Ga0208373, IMG submission 184036) | Soil microbial communities from Rifle, Colorado - Rifle Oxygen_injection C2 (SPAdes) | ecosystem: Environmental > Terrestrial > Deep subsurface > Rock core/Sediment | place: Rifle, Colorado... | reverse complement strand
GGATAAAATCATGAATTCAAAAGACGGTAAGGTTGTTCGGGCATATTTCGGGCTGATTGGCGGTGATATCGAAGAAAGATTGGCGGCTCGTTTTAGCACCACCGTAGATGCGATAGTAAAGGAATTAGGATTAAAAGGCCCGAAAGGTATTTTTATTCTGGGGGTAGCTGAAGGGTCTCCGGCTGAATCGGTCGGATTTGCCGAAGCTGATGTACTGATTGAATTCGACGGGAAAAAGGTGGACAACCTTAAGGATTTCCGGGTCATTATGGAAAAGTTAAAGCCGGAACAGGAAGTTTCTTTAAAATTCATGCGCAAGGGGGAGGAAAAAAACGCCACAATAAAGCTGGGTGAATTAGGCGGTAATAAATCCGGCAACAAACAACCTGCGGAAGAGGAAGAAGAATAGTAAAAATACCGGAGGAGATTTTTATTTATGGAAAATATCATATTTTGCGGCGGATGCGGTAGCTTTATATCAGCTAATGAAATCTCGGCCGGCAAGGCGTCCAAGATAAACAATATCTATTATTGCCAGAAATGTTCCACCGGAACCCAACCGACTCCGACCCGTCCGGCAGCGGCGCCTCCGACCCAAGCCAGACCCACTCAGGCCAGACCGGTGCCTATGCCACCAAGACAACCCGCCCAGGCCGCAAGACCGGTTGCTGTGCCAGTTCAGCCCAGACCTCAGCCGCCAGTTCGGGCGGCAACACCGCTGTCAGCAAGGCAGACCGTTCCGGAAGGACAGGTCCAGGCTGCGCCACCGGCCCGCCCCATCGCCAGACCGGCTAAAGTTGCGGCTAAACCCGCCCCCTTAACTCAAAACCAAAAGGTAGCCCCGGCAAAATTATCACAGACATCTCGTTTTAAACCAGCTCCACGCCCGGCAGCAAAAGAGCCATCATTTGATATAGACGATGCCGGGATTGAAGAATCGGACGCTTTAGCGCCTCGCCGCTTCGGTACGCAAAAAACCGCAAAGGGCGGCATGAAGAAAATCTATCTGATTGCCGGCGGCATAATCGTGGCGATAGTTGCAGGGTTGCTGATAATAAGCATGTCCAACGCAGCTAAACAAAAAGCTGAAGACGAACGACAGGCCACCTTGAAAAAATATTATGAGGAAATAGTGGGCGCTGAACGTGATTATCCGGGTGAGCCACAAAAAGTCATCGAACAGATTAAAAAACGTGCCGATCAGTTAAAAGGCACTGATTACGAGAAAAAGATAGAAGAGCTGGAAGCTAATGCCAAGGCCCGGATAGAAATTGCTGAAAAAATAGATGCGCTGGGGATACCTGTTGATACAATGGAACAAATCGAAAAAAGATTAAAGGATATCAATGCGCTGAAAAACAGTCCGGCTATTAACGACTCCCTTGAGAGCAAACTCAAAAACATGCTGACTCAGTTCACAAAGCAAAAAAATAAACTGGCTGAAGAAGAAAAGAAAGCGCGTGCAGAGCAGGAAGAAGCCGAAAAAAAGATGTACGCTGATTTCAACGCAAAAATAGAGTCGCTGAAGAGCCAAAAGGCCTGGAAAGAAATACTCCGGGAATGCGACATTCTTTTGGGGCGCCCCAACACCTTGCAATACCAAGAAGAAGCGGACAAAATCAAAGAAGAAGCCAAGGCGGCCATGGAAGAAGAGCAAGAAAGATCAAGAAAGCGCAAGGAATGGCAGGTCCTAAACGATGATATATCCAAGTGGGAAAGATCAGGCGATTCAAAGTCAGAGGTTTATGTGGATGAGGAGAATAAAATTATCCTGAAGAACCCCAACTCCTCCGCTAATCGCGGGTCAGTCACCACTATTACCAATAACAATGATAAAGAGAATTGGAAGGATTTCACCTTAACCATAGAGTTTAAAGTATTGGGTGGCTCTCTGGATATATTCCTGCGCGGCGGAAACCAGCAGGTTGATGTTCCCGGATACGGCGTTGTCAGTGTATTCAGCGGCATTCCAATTCCCTTCCCGAGAAAATTTAAATCTGATTGGCAAAAATATACCATTGAATTAAAAGGCAAAAAATTAACCATCAGCGGAACCGATTTATCAGAACCGACAACCGCTGATGTTCCGGAGGGAGCAGGCGGAATCGGCATTAACGTAAAAGGCGGCGACAACATTATTGTCAGGGAACTCAAGGTCAAAATGATTGAATAACATCGAAAACAACAGAATGGAATAAATTTATGGGCGATATAATAAACGAAGTTACAGACCAGACATTCGAGGCCGAAGTGTTAAAATCCAGCAGTCCGGTATTGGTGGACTTTTGGGCGCCTTGGTGCGGGCCTTGCCGCATGCTGACACCTATTTTAACTAAGCTCGCATCTCAATACCAGGGAAAACTAAAAGTGGTGAAATTAAATACCGACGATAATCCGGATACAGCCACAACATATAACATCTCAGCTATTCCCACCCTGCTCTTCTTTAAAGGCGGGCAACTGGCAAACCAGGTTACCGGAATCAAACCCCCCGAAGAGCTAAAAAAGATTATCGACGAAGTGTTATGAAATATTTAATTACGGGCGGAGCTGGATTCATCGGCTCCCATTTAGCCGAAACCCTCCTCAGCCAAAAAGACGAAGTCTGGATTATTGATAATCTTTCCACCGGCAGCATCAATAATATAGAGCACCTCAAGGCCAACCCCAAATTCCATTACACAATTGACACGATATTTAATGAGCCGCTTTTGGCGGAAATGATAGATAACTGCGATATCGTATTTCATATGGCTGCTGCCGTAGGCGTCCGACTTATTGTGGAAAGTCCGGTCAATACCATTGAGACTAATATCGCCGGGACCGAGAGCGTTCTCAAGCTGGCCAATAAAAAGAATAAGACTGTCCTGATTGCCTCAAGCTCTGAAGTCTACGGCAAAAGCAATAAAATCCCATTCAATGAAGATGACGATACCATTATGGGTCCGACCGTCAAGTCCCGCTGGAGCTATGCCTGCTCCAAGGCAATAGACGAATTTCTGGCGCTGGCTTATTGGCGGGAGAAAAAATTACCCACCATAGTAGTCAGGCTCTTTAATACGGTTGGGCCAAGACAGTCGGGCAGATACGGAATGGTGATTCCCCGCTTTGTTCAGCAGGCGCTGGCCGGAGAACCATTCACGGTTTATGGCACCGGCAAGCAATCACGCTGTTTTACCGATGTCAGTGACGTAGTCAGCGCATTGATAAAACTGGTCAATCACCCTAAATCAATCGGCCAGGTCTTTAATATCGGCAGTGAACAGGAAATCTCCATTGAAACACTGGCAGCTAAGATAAAAGAAAAAACCCAGAGCTCCTCAAAGATAAAATATATTCCTTACGATGAAGCCTACGAAAGCGGCTTCGAGGATATGCTCAGGCGCGTTCCCGATTTGACTAAAATAGGAAAACTTATCAATTACAAGCCGACCCAAAGCATTGACCAGATCCTGGATAAAGTAATCGGGTATTTCAAGAAGCAGAAATAAGCATTACAGGAGATTAATAAAATGATAGCTGGCGTTAAAATAAAAAAGTTGAGCCCGATTTCTGATGAAAGAGGCCGGGTAATGGAAATTCTGAGATGCGACGATGCGATTTTTAGGAAATTCGGACAGGTTTATGTTACCACGGCCTATCCAGGCGTGGTCAAGGCCTGGCATTATCATAAAAAACAAACTGATTCCTTTACAGTAATGCATGGCATGGTCAAGATGGTGCTTTATGATGCCCGTAAAAAATCCCCAACTAAGGGGGAGGTTAACGAGTTTTTTATCGGGATTCATAATCCGATCCTGCTGCAGATTCCACCTGAGGTCTATCACGGATTCAAATGTATCAGCGAATACGAAGCAATAATGCTTAATTGCCCTTCTGAGCCATATAGCCGTAAACAGCCTGATGAATACCGGATTCCGGCCCATACCAAAAAGATACCTTATGCCTGGGCGCGAAAAGACGGCTAAGCTACACTCGAGTTAATCAATATTTATGGACATAAACGGTATTAATGTTTATCCGGTCAGTGACGGATATTTCCACCTGGACGGGGGAGGAATGTTCGGCGTGGTGCCGCGGTTACTATGGGAAAAGCGAATGCCCCCGGACGATAAAAACCGCATCAAGATGGGGATCTGGTGCCTGCTTATCAGAACAAATAATAAAAATATCCTTGTTGATACCGGCATCGGCACTAAATTTAACAGCCGCTATCAAGATATTTTTAATATTCAGCATCCACCTTTCCTTACATCTTCATTGGCTGAACATAACGTTACCCCAGCTGACATAGATATAGTAATTCTGACTCATCTGCATTTTGACCACTGTGGCGGCAATACAATTATTCAAAATAATGCGCTTATCCCGGCGTTTCCAAAAGCCAGATATATCATGCAAAAAACCGAATGGGAGAAAGCTGTTAATCCCAATGAACGCACCCGGGCCAGCTATATAAAAGAAAATCTTATCCCGATTAAAGAAGCCGGTCAATTGGAACTGATTGACGGGGATAAAGAAATAATGCCGGGAATCTTTGTCCGGGTTACCGGCGGCCATACACGGGGACACCAGATTGTTCTCATAAAATCCGGAGATAAAACAGCCGCCTATTGGAGCGACCTGATTCCCACGACTGCGCACATTGACCTGCCTTATATCATGAGTTACGACCTCTATCCCGAGGAAACCCTCGAAGTAAAAAAGCAACTTATTGAACAAGCCGTTAGGGAACAGTGGGTTTGTTTTTGGGAACACGACCCGGTGATAAATTGCGGGTATATCCGTAAAAACGCTGATGGCAAATTGATAGCTGAGCCAGCGCCATAAAATACTTGACATATCGGCTGGTAGAGGTATAATCTTATATATTAATATCAAAATAGGCGATAAAAACCGCCGTAAGGAAAGGGATTTTTATGGTAAAAACAATATTTATGGGAGTGCTCGCGGGCGTATTTTTCACCTTAATGGGCTGCGGGATGAGCCGGGTATCCTCAACCTATACAGTTGACACCACGCCGGTAAAGGCCTATGCGCCGCCTCCAGCAACAATCAAGATAAAAACCATCGCGGTACTGCCTTTTAAGGATAAAACCACGAACAGCCCTATTAAAGGCGATGTCGGCAGTATGGCCGTTGATCAATTAACCACTCTTCTTGTTAATACAGAGCGTTTCAGCGTTATTGAGCGTGAGCGCCTTGATGCGGTTCTGGCCGAACAAGGCCTAGCCGGTAAAGGCGTTGTGGATTCTGCAACGGCCGCTCAGATTGGCAAGATTCTGGGTGTTGATCTGATATTTACCGGAGCTGTCACTAACTGGGAAGTCAAGGAATCAAAGTCAGCAACCTTTGTACTGGTGGGCGGCGGATCTGAAAGAGCCATTGATATTGAAATGGCTGTAGATGGCCGAATTATTGATACAAGCACCGGTCAAATCTTTTTTGCTGATTCCGGAGAAGTAAAACGGCAGGAAAGCGTTTCTAAGTCAGCTATCTTAAGCTTTGCTCCAAGCGGATACATCAAACTTGACCAGTCTGTGGCTGGCAAACAACTGCGCTTGGTGCTGGACAATATGCTTTCTAAAATAATTCCGAAGGTGGACGCCAAGTTTAGCAGATAATATAAAATATGCATTATACGGCGAGTAAAATGAATCCCGGCGGATTATTACTTTACATTCTTTGCTTTTTACTTACCGCCTTTGTAATCGGGTGCGCGACCGCGGGAACGAAAACTACTTACGAAAACGATGACAGTAAATGCGGGATTTATCCGCCGCCGCCGCCCAACTTCGCCAGAAAGCGGATCGCCATAATCCCTTTTAAGGATAAGACTAACCAGCAATATACTAAAACCGACCTGGGTTCACAAGCCGTAGATATTGGCATAACATTACTGCTGAATGCTGAACGGTTTGATGTAGTAGAGCGTGAACGACTGGATGCCCTTTTAGCCGAACAAAATCTGGTTGGGATAATTGACCCGGAAACAGCAGCCAAAGCCGGTAAGATTTTAGGCGTCGATTTGATATTCACTGGAGCCATAACTAACTTTGAAATAGAAAACTCTAAAACCGGAGGAAGGTTCGGATTGCCCAGAATCGGAAAGATACCGGCTTTTGATATTGAAAAAAAGACATCAGTAATGGCTATTTCGTTGGCTATTGACGGGCGAATAATTGAGGTGGAGACCGGCCGGGTCCTCTTTGCCGGCTCCGGTGAGATTAAAAGAGAAGAAAGGGCGGATAACTGGGGCGTCTGGCTGGAAAACGGAGCCCACGCTTCATCAAAAGAAAAAATAAGAATAGACCAAAATGCTGCAGGTAAACAGTTGCGATTTGCGCTGGACGCCCTGATAAAAAAAATTATTCCTAAGATTGACGCAACTTATGGCACAATGCCCCCTGCGCCAGTGAAAGAAACAGAGAATAAACCCTGACTCTGATTGCAACTTAATAAACAAAAAGGGGTAAATAGAAGAGGATATGTTATGGAAAAAACGCTAGTCATTATAAAGCCCGATGGAGTCCAGAGAAAATTAATAGGGGAAATTATCAACCGGTTTGAACGCAAAGGACTGAAAATCGTGGCGCTCAAGATGCTTAAGGTTTCGCCTAAACAGGCCGAAACGCTTTATGCCGTACATAAAAAGAAACCTTTTTACCAGGGACTGCTTAAATTTATCACAGCCGGTCCGGTGGTAACAATGGTCGTAGAAGCGATTAGCGCGGTGAATATCTGCCGCAAGCTGCTCGGAGCAACCTTCGGGCCTGATGCCGAGGCCGGCACTATCCGCGGCGATTTCGGAGCCAGTATAAGTTACAATCTGATTCATGCTTCTGATTCACCTGAAGCCGCCGGCAATGAAATCTCCATATTCTTCAAGGATACTGAAATCGTGGCTTATAACCTGGACAATATTAAATGGGTTTATCACCCATCCGAAGAAAAAGAGATGAATTAACCCCATAACTTAATACGAATGGAGGACTCCATGAACAGCAAAAACAACCATGGATTCACGCTGATAGAGTTGATGATGGTGGTAATTATCATCGGAATACTGGCGGCAATTGTCGTTCCCAGATTTGTAGGACAAACTGAAAAGGCGCGCATGGCCGCGGCAAAACTGGAAATAAGAAATATCGGCATGGCGCTGGATAGATACGAGATGGAAAACGGTGCATTCCCTACTACCGAACAAGGCCTAAATGCCCTGAGAGAAAAACCCTCTTCGTCACCGGTGCCCCGTGATTGGAGCGGTCCTTATTTGAAAGACGACCCCAAAGACCCCTGGCAACAATCATATCAATACCGCCGCCCATCACAAAATAATCTTGATTATGACCTATGGTCTTGGGGCCCTGACGGTAAAGATGGAACCGAAGATGATGTTACAAACTGGAAAAAAGATAAGTAATGGTTCCGCTGATAATCCAGCTTCATTATCAGCCGGAATAACCCTGCTAGAGGTTCTGATAGCTATTTCTATTCTGGCCATCTGCATTATAGCCATCTTTGATGTTTTTATCAGCTGCTTTGATGCCCAATTAAGAGCGGAAAATCACTCTAAAGCCGCGCTTATTGCAATGGATAACCTGGAGTATGCAGATGATTTCTCCATCCCCTTAAGTTTACAGGAATTAAAAGAGGATATCTGCACATTTACCTGGGAATTCACTCAAAGTGATATTGAAGATTACCCCAAACTAAAGGAAATTACTGTTGATACTGTCTGGGAACAGGGAAAAAGACAGGGCAAGCTTTCCCTGACCACATATTATTGGGATCCAAGTAAATAATAAAATCAATGAGAAAGATTAAATGGTCTGGGTTCACTTTAATAGAATTAATGATTGCCAGCGTGTTAATTGCCTTGGCTGGATTAGCCGCCTACCACGCTTATAGCCAGGGCATTCTGGTTTGGAAAAAAGGACAGGAAAATTCTAACCAAGACAAGGCCATGCTCACGCTGGAAAGAATTAGTCGCGACCTTAAGAACACCTTTTCCTTTAGCCCGATTGAATTCAGCGGTGAAGAAACGAAAATATCCTTTCCCTACCTTACCTTAAAATATGACTGGGCCCAGCCCGAAGAAAACAACGAAACAGAAGATATTTCTGCCCCGGCAGAATCATCCGTCCCCCTGCCGCTTCTTACCAAAGTAACCTATGAATATAACCAGAGTGAAGAAAAGCTCTCCCGTCTCTCTGAAATATATGCTTACCCCAACCTTGATGAATTAAAGACTAATCCCGATGATACAAAAAAAGAGTCATCTCGAACCCTCCTTGAAGACATAGAAATATTAAAATTCTCCTACGCGATAACCAAAACTCCGGAATTGAGCTTCTCTTCCAACGCCATTAATTCCGGAATACCTTATGCGGTAAAAATAGAATTAAAACTAAAAAGCATGAAGAATGCTCTGTCACGCACGATATTAATTCCCATTGTCAAGCCGCCCGGAAATGAAAATCGATGAAACAAAATACATTTTTATCGTATAAAAACGGCAGTGTTCTGATAATTGTCCTCTGGGTGATAATAATTCTCACCATCCTGGCCGTAAGTGTCAGTGTGGTCGCTTCGTCCCAGGTGTTTTTTGCTAAACGATACCGTTCTCAAGTAGCGGCTTATTTCATTGCCCGAGCCGGCATTGCCTTATGCCTGGCAGAATTAAACCGCGATAAAGAAATTAACGCCTATGATACCTTAAACGAAGAATGGAGTAACAATGCCGTGTTATTTAGCGACAGACCGGTAGGCAGCGGATTTCTCAGCGTAACCTATGAATACTCGAACCAACTTAAGACTATTTCCAGTGAAGGCGAATTAACCATAACCAACACCTTTTATGGAATGATTGACGAGGAACGTAAAATAAATATCAATACCGCCAGCGCTACTGTTCTTGAAGCATTATTTCAGGATCAAGCATCTCTTACCCCAAGCCAAGCAAAGGAAATTGCGGACAGCATTATTGACTGGCGCGATACTGACGATGTTAAAAGAGAAAACGGCGCTGAAGGAGCCTACTACCAAAGCTTGCCATCACCATATCCCTGCAAAAACGCCAGGTTTGACATACTTGAGGAGTTGATGTTGATCAAAGGAGTGCGGCCTGAAAGCCTCCAAACCATCCGGGATTTTATCACTGTTTACGGAGACGGTCGGGTTAATATCAATACCGCTTCTTACCCGGTTTTACATGCACTGGGAGTATCGGAAATTCTGGCGGAAAAAATTATCCGCTGCCGAACAGGCTCAGATGAAATAGAAGGCACTGAAGACGATGAGGTATTTAGCCAGCCATCTACCATCATAAGTACTCTAAATAAGAAACAAACCCTCACCCCGGAAGAAACCAATCAGATAAATAACCTGATTACCACTAACGCTATCGGCGTAAAATCAACATACTTTCAGATTATTTCTATAGGCTATCTTGCCGATATAAACACGGGCGAAAAGGACCTAAAAAATAGTAAGAAAATTACTTGTATTATCAACCGAAATGGTAAGATAGTACTTTGGCAGGAATAATCAGGTGCCTCATAATTAATAATTCTTAATTATAACCAATGTTTGGCTCTAAAGATTTACTTGGTATTGAAATAGGTGGGCAGTATCTCAAAATCATTCACCTTAATAACAAGCAGGAGATACTGAATTGGGTTTCCACCGATATCCGAACGTTAAATGACGAAGGCATCGTCGATTTCATACGCAATTATCTCCGCGAAAATAACATTAAAACCGTGGATGTGGTTAATCCTATCCCGGCGCGATATACCATCACTAAAAACATTGAATTGCCATCGACTAATCCAGCGGAGATCAAACAAATTATTAAGCTCCAAGCCGGTCATCACTCGCCTTATTCACCCGAAGAAATTATCATTGACTATATTCCCATTGGCGTCTTTCGGGGAGGATACACCAGGATATTCCTGATAATTGTTAACCGCGATAATATCAAACGTAATTTCGACATCATCGAGCGCTCTGGATTAAGATTAAAAAAGATGGTCCTGTCCCTGGAGACCATGGCCCTTTGGTATAAAGATAAATCACCGTCTACCTCCCTGGGCATACTCCATCTGGATGCTGATAATACTGACTTCATAGTGATTAAAGAACAGAAGCCTATATTCTTGCGTAATATTCCGGTCGGCGTTGAACAGCTATTATATGACCGGGACAAATATGTCCCGCAGTTATTGGAAGAAATTAATCATTCGCTTGAGGCATACCAAACTGAACAGCTGGAATCACTCTCAAAAATAGTTGCCTGCGGCGCTACCTCTAAAGCGACTGACTTACTGAGCCAGATAGCGGAAAAGAGCAACCTCACGGTCAATATTGAAGACCACCTTGAAGGGTTAAAGCTTGCCCCCACCGCGCCAGATATCAAGGGCGTTGCTTCCGATCTATCCGTTATCGGCCTATTCGCTGGCATCGCCAAATACAATAAAACTCATCTGGATCTAACGCCGGAAGAGGTGAAACTGCGCGAGTCCGTGGCTGAAAAAAGCCGCGACATTATCTGGCTTGGCACATTGATATTTTTTATCTTGATACTCTTCCTCTCCATCTTCGCCCAAAAAATCTGGATGAAAAACCGGATAGTAAAGGCTTTGGAGAGCGAGAATCAGAAATATCAAAAAGAAGCCTCCGGATTAAAGGACACTAAACGCAGGATAGGAATAGTAAAAAACCATTTTCTGCGCCGTAATTTTGCCTTAAACGCCTTAACCGAAATCCATAAATGCATGACGCCTGAGGTTTACCTGACAAATCTGCTTATTGATGACCAGCAAAGCAGCAACCGCGACCAGCAAAATACAACCCGTTTTGTATTACGCGGAACGGCCAATACTACAGCGGACGTCCATCAAATGGCCGACAGACTGGGAAAATCAAATTGCTTCGCCGACATTAAAGCGCCGCCCACCACACCTCGCGTTGAAGTTAATCGCGCTACAGGCAAGAGAAGAGAAGTGGTTGATTTTGAAATAGGCGGCAAGCTGAAATTAGAATAATTATGAAATTTATATCCAAACTATCCCACCGGGAGCGAATGTACTTTTACATTACCGCTGTGATTATCACTCTCTTCCTGGTGGACCGTTTTATATTCGGCATGATGCTTGGCCAAATCGCCAAACTGGACGAACAGATATACACATTCAAAAACGAGCTTGACGATAATAAAAGGGTTATTTCCTCTAAAAACATCATCACCAAAGAATCAGAGCTCTACGGCAGATACCTGGCTAAGGAAGAAAACCCCGAGCGAGAATTGCCTAAAATTATAAACGCCTTAACTATCCAGTCAAACCTTATTAACTCTGAATTAAAGCCTATTCAATCAAAGGATTCAAATAAGTTTCTAGTGGAACTGAATGCTGAAGGAACCATGAAAGATGTGGTCAGCTTTATGTATAATCTAAACACTGTGCAATCACTGCTCAAGGTGGAAAAAATAGACATTTCGCCCAGAGCGGTAAAATCAGAGACACTCAAGATATATATTTTAATATCCAAGGCCGTTGTGAAATAATTCAATTTAGTAAGGCGGTCGGCCAAATATGATTCCTCAAGAACGAGAAATCTACTGGTATATACCTCGCATACTGGTCATAATCCATTACGCGTTATTCATTATCGCCTCAGCTATTTTTCTCTATGGCCTTTATAAGCATTTCCGGCTTATCAACCTGGGTAAAAAAGATAATCGCTTTTCTTCGCTGCCTAAGCGTTTTTTTAATCTAGTTTATTATGGACTGTTTCAACGCCGTATCCTTGAGCGACTCTATCAGGGACTGACCCATACCGGCATTTTCTATGGCCTTGGCCTGCTTTATATTGGTACGCTTATTGTTCTGGTCCAATCCGATTTCGGTATCGTCATTCTAAAGGGGTCCTTCTATGAATACTTCTCGCTAATTATGGATATATCCGGAGCTGCGCTCCTGGCCGCACTGCTCTTCGTCATTATCCGGCGCTATATCATCCGGCCGGCTGAACTGGACAACCAATGGGACGACCTTTGGGTCATCCTCTT
>Ga0208373_1004662_pt1 | contig 12073 bp, 11 predicted proteins | sample RifOxyC2_FD_184036 | JGI IMG/M metagenome (GOLD analysis project Ga0208373, IMG submission 184036) | Soil microbial communities from Rifle, Colorado - Rifle Oxygen_injection C2 (SPAdes) | ecosystem: Environmental > Terrestrial > Deep subsurface > Rock core/Sediment | place: Rifle, Colorado... | reverse complement strand
GATGTTCTTGAGTATCCCCGCTTTCCGGGCCAGCCGTTTGATCAGTTTCCATAAACCTGTCCGCGTAAAAGGTTTTTTCCAGGAGGAAAGGAAGAGAAAAGGCAAAGTCCCTTCCCTGGTTTTCATATAGTGTTTGAGCGCTGTGATCGATTTTTCTCCCAGCGGCACCATTCTCTCCCTGCTTCTCTTGCCGAAACATTTAAGAAAACCAACCTCAAGATTCACGTCGTCTTTACGCAGGGTTGCCAGTTCCGAAACCCTCAGCCCCGTTGCGTAAAGCACCTCCAGAATCGCCCGTTCCCTGATCCCGGCCGGGGAATCTGTGGGAGCATGCAGAAGCCTTTCCACTTCTTCCATGGAAAGCACGTCGGGCAGATGCAGGCCGAGCCGCGGAGAACGGAGATTGCCCGTAGGATCCTCTTTCATGAGTCCCTCGCCCAGAAGAAAACGGAAGAACCTTCTCAATCCCGATATCCTGCGGGCCAGGGTCGCCGGCTCCTTATTTTCTCCGCGCTCCTTTTTTAAAAAATCGCTTAAGGTTCTCGGATCGGTTTTAAGTATATCCCCCCTGAAATAAAGAAGGAACCTCTCCACATCCTTCTTGTAGGCCGCAATGGTATGGGGTGAGAGACCTCTTTCCACGCGCAGATAATCGAGAAATTCTGCAAGATAATCCATAGTGCTACCTGAGAAAAGGATTTTCCCTCTTCTCATCTTCAATACATGTTTTCGGCCCGTGTCCCGGCCAGACCTCCGTACCGGGAGGCAGGGGAAAGAGCCGCTCTTTAATATTTTTTACCAGATTTTTCGCATGGCCTCCCGGAAAATCAGTTCTTCCGACGCTGCGGTGAAAAAGGGAATCGCCGCTGAAAAGCATTCCGTCCAGATAAAAAGCGACTCCGCCTGCAGTATGCCCCGGAACTGATATGACCCGGATTACCTCTCCGGCAAAATCGAACACTTCGCTTAATGCCGAACCGGAAAAAGAGGCGCTCTTTTCCCCGAAAACGGAGGATAAATTCTTTTCGGGGTCAGAAAGCATCTCCCTCTCGGCTTCGCTCGACCAGACCGGCACCCCGGGAAACAGCGGCAGGCCTGCTATATGGTCGTAATGCCCGTGCGTCAATAAAATAGCTTTAAGCCCGAGATCATGCTCTTTTAGAAAAACAGATATATCGCCGCAGTCCGGCGGAGCGTCAATCAAAACGGCCTCTTTCTCCTTATATAACAGGTACGCGTTCGTCTGAAACGGGCCGCAGGTGAATAATTTCAGTTTCACTCGCCGGAAGGAAACGCTTTGGCCCTGATGGCCTCTTCTATTTTAGAGGCGATCTCCGGATGTTCTTTCAGATACTGCCGGGCCGCTTCTTTTCCCTGCCCCAGCCGTTCCTTCTCGTAAAGGAACCAGACTCCGCTCTTGGAGACGAGCCCCATGGTCTCTCCCGTTTCAAGCAGGGAAACCTCCCGCGAGATTCCTTCGTCGAAGTACATGTCCATCTCCGCTCTCTGAAACGGAGGCGCCACTTTGTTTTTGGATACTTTCACAAGCACCCTGATGCCTATGACCTGCTCGGCTCTCTTGATGGAACCGATCCGCCGCACGTCGAGCCGCACCGAAGAATAGAACTTGAGGGCCCTGCCGCCGGGCGTCGTCTCTGGAATCGCGCCGCCGAAGCTGAATCCTCCGATCTTTTCCCGGATCTGATTTATGAAAATAATGGCCGCCTTGGAACGGGCGATGCTGGATGTAAGTTTTCTCAAGGCCTGGGACATCAGACGGGCCTGCAGTCCCACCTGCATCTCTCCCATGTTTCCCTCAACCTCGGCTTTGGGAACAAGAGCCGCCACCGAATCTATGACGATGATATCCACGGCTCCGCTCCGCACAAGTGTTTCGGCGATCTCGAGGGCCTGTTCGCCGTTATCGGGCTGGGATATGAGGAGTTTCTCTACCTGGACGCCCAGCTTCTTAGAATATTGCGGATCGAGCGCATGCTCCGCGTCTATAAAGGCCGCCACGCCGCCCTTTTTCTGAACATTGGCTATCAACTGCAGCGAAAGAGTGGTTTTGCCGCCGCCTTCGACTCCGTAAATTTCAGTAACGCGGCCTCGCGGCACGCCGCCGATCCCCAGCGCCACGTCCAGGGCAATCGCTCCCGTGGAGATCGCATCCACTTTTCCCCTGAAATGTTCGTCTCCCAGTCTCATGATGGAACCTTTGCCGAACCTCTTCTCGATCTGTTCAAGAGCCACCTCCAGAGTTTTACTCCTTTCATCAGGTTTCGATTCCTTTTCCGGTTTTTTCATCGGGTCCTCCATTTAATAAAATAAATATTTGACTCTTTGGATCAAGCTGAAAAAATTATATTCTAATTTCCTCTCGCCGTCAATTTTTTTTATTTTTTTATGGAGCGTAACAGCTGTAATCAAGTTCCAAATCTATTTTTCATCTTCCCAAACGCAGTCATCTTCATCAGCTTCTATCCCCAGACGGGTGCGGATCTGGTTTTCATGCACTCGCCCTCCTTTTCGGTCTGCCTCCATGCGGCCAGATAGTCTCCAGCCCCTTTTTATTGGTTGCACTTTTTACCCCCAGGTAGATTTCTTTGACTGAAGCTCCGTCACGGTACCGTACATACCGGTATTTTTTCCGCCGGATTCTTACACTTCCAATATGGTATGTCCGGCGGTCTTCCGATATTATGATGGCTTTTCCTGTTGTTTCATTGACATAACAGCCTGGTTCGACTTTGTGAAACCGTATTTTAAAGGGGTGCCTTTTTTTATCTGTGCTGTTTTTTATGGTATCCATGCTTAAACCCGGATTTTTCATTATCACCGCCAGAGCGGGACAGGGAAAAATTTGCCCGACGGGTCGCCAAAGGCGAACCTCGCAACAGGCGGGCCGCTACACATCTTTTAGGTATTAGCCCCGCTGTGGCGGTGGCCACCGGCGGCACTATCCCGCAAGTGACCCCGCCAAAGGCGGAGTCCCAACGGGACGCGGCGTGCGAATTTTGCCTGTCTGCCGGACAGGCAGGCAGTTCTATTGCAAAATTCGGGTTAAAAACCTTCTGTGGGGTAAAAATCGATTCCGAGGGCTTGCCAGGAAAAATCCAGCGCACTATTTTTCCTCGTCGGCAATAGCGCGATTCACTGGGCCCGCGAAGCGCGCAACTGCAAGCTTTCTACCCTACATAACCGGGACCGAATTTCTCCGATTATGTGCGGCAAATTACCAGCCACGCATCGAGCGAGACTCATTTTTACCCTGCGCTGAAAAGTTATCATAATCGTCCTTGTCGGGGATAGTGGTTTAAAGTTCCAAGTCGTTTTGCGGTTTTTTTTTACGATATTTTTCTGATTCCTGCAGAATTTCTAAATCAGCTTCGTCTTTTTTTCTGGAAGCAACTTTCTTATTACGGATCAGTTCTTCTTTGCCAATAAAATAGACGGGCTCGCCGTCAACATTAAACTTAACTCTTTTTTTTAAAACCCTTTCCATTTCTGCACCATCTATTTCGTTCATTACGTGAATCTGAACGGGTTCTACGCCCATTTGAAAAACATTTCCTGATTTAATAAAGTAATCTTGAGCGATTTGTGAAACAGAAGCTCCAAATTCTTTTATAGCGTTATAAACTCTCGTGCTGTTTTCTGCTGTGGGTTCTACTAAAAAATCTATATCCCTTGTATACCTGGGCCTGCTATGTACCGCCACGGCATACGCACCCACTACGCAATAGTTTACCCGGTGCTTATTCAAAAGTTTAATGAAGTCCAGGTAGTCCTTTTCGATATGCAGATTAATGTCCTCTTTTTTCATTTTCTGGTTGCTGATTTTGTCACGGTTTTATTAAGTGCAGTCGGTGATATCCCTTTAAGACGATAGTATTGTTTGCGCAAATAATGAACTATTCCAATTCGTTTTTCAGGTGTAAGCGTATAATCTTCTTCTCGGGCATATTTTTCCATGGCTTCGACGGATGAGAACAGCCGAACCGGATATTTATCAGTGCGTGCGTTCATATTTTTGAAATACGTCCTTTCGTCTTGCGGCTCTCTAACTCGTTCTCCAGGTTCTGCATTTCGTTCTTCTGCCTGGTCCTGTCCATATATTTAAAGACTTCTTCGATTGGCTTCCCGTAAAGTTTTTTTGTGTTTTTATTTTACCCATATTATCCTCCCTCCTTATGTTTTGTTAATAATATCATACACGCCTTTTCTTTTATTGTCAAGCCTTATGTGGGGTATTATTTTTTTACACAGGATCCCGCAGCGCTGCTTATCACTCGTCGATATATTTATCCGCAGGGATGCCCTGCTATCCTGAATATCCATATGATGTTCTGCCCTACAGCTTTGGAAGCCTGCCCCGCCCTTTATGCGGGCTGAACAGGGACATGGGAAACGGCAGCGCGATTCATTCAGGTTAACTCAATATTTAAATTTTCTGTAAAAGCTGTCATCGTTCAACCCAAATTTTTCATTATCACCGCCAGGGCGGGACAGGGAAAAATTTGCCCGACGGGCCGCTACATCCCGCCTTGGCGGGATTAGCCCCGCTGGGGCGGTGGCCATAGGCGGCACTATCCCGCAAGTGACCCCGCCAAAGGCGGAGTCCCAACGGGACGCGGCGTGCGGATTTTGCCATTCTATTGCAAAATCCGGGTTGAAGGCGCTTCTCTGATGAACGATCTTCTGAAAAAACTGGAGGAAGAGGGAAAAAGGAAAGCCTCGGAACTTCTCTCTTCGTGGGAGAAAAAAAAGAAAGAACGCATGTCGGAGCTTGAGAAGGAACTGGATTCTTACAGGGAGGGCCGGGAGAAATATTATTCCCTGAAAGGGGAGAGGGAGAAGAACGGACTCCTCTCCTCCTCGCGGATGGCGCTTAAGAAAAAGACTCTTCTTGAGAAGCGGAAAATCTTCGAAGATCTTTTCGTAAAAATGAGCGCAGAATTCTTCCGGTTTCACGACGAAAGATACTACGCCTTCCTCGACCGGTATACAGGAGAGCTCCCCGCTGAGGCTGAGCTTCTCCTGGGGAGTCAGGAGCGGATAAGTACCCGGGAGTGGCTTAAAAAGAAAGAAGTGCGGTGCCGCGACAAAGGCCGGGCCGATGATTTCGAATACGGGTTCAGACTCCTGGACGGCAGAAATGTTTATATGTACGATTTTCGCACGCTTCTCCGTTCTTTTTTCAAAAAAAAGGAAAATGGGATCGCGGAGAGATTATGGAAATCCTGAACTGCGGAGATTATTACTGGGCGGGCCGGATCAGGGTCGAAGAGTCCCTCAGTATAACGAGAGAAGAATTCAAGAACCTCTATTCTCAGCAGTCACTTCCGCCGGCGCTTGCGGCGCTGCAGGCCGGGTTCCCCGGAATAGCGCGGGAGAACTGGCGGAGTCTGCTGGAAAACAAGAGGGGCGGACTGGACCGGCTCGCCGGAACGAGACTGGGAGCAAACGTTCTGGAGCTTTTAAGAAAGGAAGACTGGGAAGGATTATTCCGGGTTTTCGAATCCCGTCCGCCGCTCGCCGGGATATTCCGCAGGCTGGTCTCGGGACGCGGGGTGAAGGATTATTTTGCGGAGCGGGAACTGCTGGCGGCCGTCCGTGAGGCCTATCCGGAGAACTGGGGCCGGATAGAAGGAGATGAGATGTTCGTCCTTTTCTATCTTTACAAAACGGCCGAACTGAGGCTCCTCTGGATACTTCTTCTCTCCCTGGAAAAGAATCTTCCGACGGAAGAAGTCCGGGAGGAACTGCTGTGAGACTGGCCTGTATAGGACCGGAGGAACTGCTGGCTCCTTTCTCCCTTCTGGGGGCTCTCCTCTTCCGCGAGGAGGAAGCCGATTTCGGCAGGATTGAAAAAGAAGAGGTGGGCTATCTTGTAGTTTCGGAACGGGCTCATGAGAAATACAGCAGCGAGATCGGGGATTTTCAGGCCCGGCGGCCCGATGCGATTCTTCTCATACTGCCGGGGCAGTCTGAAAATAAGGACGGGAGATTCAAATATCTGAGAGATTTGACCAGGAAATCAATAGGAGTTGATCTATGGAAAGAAAAAGAATAAAACAGGGGCGGGTCGCGCGGATCAGCGGGCCCCTGGTCGTTGCCAAAGAACTGGAATTCGTCAAGATGCACGAAGTGGTCCGCGTGGGAGAACTGGGCCTCGTCGGAGAAGTGATGGAGATAAGAGGAGGAGAGGTGTTCCTCCAGGTTTACGAAGAGACGGCGGGACTGATGCCCGGCGAAAAAGTGGAGGCTACCGGGGAACCTCTTTCCGTGGAACTGGGTCCGGGACTTCTCGGATGCATCTACGACGGAATCCAGCGGCCTCTCGCCAGGATCCGGGACATCGAAGGAGATTATATAGGCCGGGGCGTCAGTCTTCCGGGCCTGGACCGGGAGAAAGTCTGGGATTTTTTCCCGACGGTAAAGACCGGAGATATAGTCTCCGGAGGCGACCGCATGGCGGAGGTTCAGGAGACCGCGGCCGTGAAACACAGGATTCTGGTGCCGCCGGGAATCAAGGGCAGGGTGAAGAAAATCGAAGCGGGCCGGTTTAAAGCGGAAGATACGGTCTGCGTGCTTGAGACCGATGGCGGGGAGAAGAAACTGAACATGATTCAGCGCTGGCATGTGAGAGAACCCCGGCCTTATAAAGAAAAACTGCCGGTCAAGGAACCCCTCATCACGGGGACGCGCGTCATAGATACGTTTTTCCCAATAGCCCAGGGCGGCACCGCCGCCATCCCCGGCCCGTTCGGAAGCGGCAAGACCGTCGTACTCCATCAGCTTGCCAAGTGGAGCGACGCCGATATAATTATTTACGTGGGATGCGGAGAGAGGGGAAACGAAATGACCGATGTGCTGACAGAATTTCCGGAACTCCAGGATCCCCGCACGGGACGCCCTCTTATGGAGAGAACCGTTCTTATCGCGAACACCTCAAATATGCCGGTTGCTGCCCGGGAGGCTTCGGTCTATACAGGTATTACGATAGCGGAATATTTCAGGGACATGGGATACAAGGTGGCCCTGATGGCCGATTCGACCTCCAGGTGGGCGGAGGCTATGCGCGAAATGTCGGGGAGAATGGAGGAAATGCCCGGCGAGGAGGGGTACCCGGCCTACCTGGGAACGAGGATAGCGGAATTCTACGAGCGGGCCGGAAGGGTGATCTGTCTCGGAAAAGAAGAACGGGAGGCCAGCCTGTCCGTCATGGGCGCAGTTTCGCCTCCGGGAGGAGACCTCTCGGATCCGGTAGTTCAGAACACGCTGCGCATTGTGAAGGTCTTCTGGTCGCTTGAGGCGACCCTGGCCTACCAGAGACATTTCCCGGCTATTTCGTGGCTCCGGTCTTATTCCCTCTATTTTGAGAATATAGATCAGTGGCTTAAAACGAACGCGGGGGAAACTTTTCCCCGTCTGCGCGGTGTGGCGCTCGGACTTCTTCAGAAAGAGTCCTCCCTCGAGGAGATAGTGAGACTGGTGGGAGTGGAGGCTCTGCCCGCCTCCGACCGGCTGATTCTGGATGCGGCAAAAATGATCCGGGAGGATTTCCTTCAGCAGCACGCTTTCGATCCTCAGGATGCCTACACGCTGCTCGGAATGCAGTACCGTATGCTTGAGGTGATCGTCGATTATTACGAGAGAGCCAGGGAACTGATAATCGCGGGGGTAGATATCGAACAGCTTGAAAAACTTGCGGTCAGACAGAGAATAGCCCGCATGAAGTATCTTTCGTCCCGGGAATACGAGACGAAGCTCTCGGATATACAGAGAGATCTCGCCGACGAGATGAAACGATTAAAGGAGTGAGAGATGAAGGAATATCTTTCCGTAAAAATGGTATCAGGGCCGCTGATCCTCGTGGAGGGCGTCAGCGGAGTCCGGTACGGAGAAGTCTGCACGGTGGTTCTGCCCAGCCGCGAAGAGAGAACGGGACGGGTGCTCGAGATTTCCGAATCGGCCGCCCTCGTCCAGATCTTCGAGGGAACTACAGGGGTCAACCTGGAACAATCCCGGGTGCGGTTCCTGGGCAGGGGGCTTGAAATACCTGTCTCTCCGGATATACTCGGAAGAGTATTCGACGGACTGGGCCGTCCGGCCGATTCCGGCCCGGAGCTCATAGCTGAAAAAAAACTGGATATCAACGGGCTCGCAATGAATCCATGTTCCAGGGATTATCCCAACGATTTCATACAGACCGGCGTTTCCGCGATCGACGGGCTCAACCCGCTGGTGCGGGGACAGAAACTGCCGATCTTTTCCGGGTCCGGACTTCCTCATAATGACCTGGCGGCCCAGATCGCGCGCCAGGCCCGGGTTATCTCCGCTCATGACAAGGAGGAGGAAAAATTCGGAGTGGTTTTTGCGGCTATGGGCATAACGTTTGAGGAGGCCAACTATTTTGAAAAGAGTCTCAGAGAAAGCGGGGCGCTGGAACGGTCGGTGCTGTTCCTGAACCTGGCGGATGATCCCGCGATAGAACGGATAGCCACCCCGAGAGTAGCCCTCACGGTGGCGGAATATCTGGCCTTTGAGATGGATATGCACGTGCTGGTGATTCTCACCGATATGACCAACTACGCCGAGGCGCTCCGGGAAATTTCAGCGGCCAAGAAGGAGATTCCGGGACGCAGAGGTTATCCCGGTTACATGTACACGGATCTGGCTTCGATCTATGAACGGGCCGGACGGCTAAAAAACAGGAAAGGGTCCATCACCCAGATCCCTATCCTTTCCATGCCGGAAGACGACAAGACTCACCCCGTTCCCGACCTGACGGGTTACATCACGGAAGGGCAGATCATCCTCTCCCGGGCTCTGCACCAGGAGGGCATCTATCCTCCCATCGACGTGCTCCCATCGCTTTCGCGGCTGAAGGAGAAGGGTATCGGTTCCGGTAAAACCCGGGAAGACCACTCCCAGGTCTCCTCTCAGGTTTTTGCGGCCTATGCGCGCGGCAAGGAGGCCAAGGAACTTTCCCTTATTCTGGGAGAAGAGGCGCTTACGCCGGCCGACAAGGTTTTCGTCCGTTTCAGCGACGAATTTGAAGAGAAGTTCATTGCCCAGGAAGAGAGCGAGGCCCGGAATGTCATCGATACTCTCGATCTCTGCTGGAAGCTTCTGAAGATAGTTCCGCGGAAGGAACTGAAACGCGTGAAGGATGATATGATTGAGAAATACATGGCAAAGAGTAGTGAGGGAAAATAAAAAAACGTGAAACGTGAAACGTGTGACGTGAAATATAAAAACAAGTCTTCTTGTCACTTACCGCTGACCACTTATCACTTAACACTTGTTTCTTCACTGCCGGCTGAAATATGAGAATTGCCGTAAATCCGAACCGGATGGAATACCTGAAACTCCGCCGCCGGCTTATCCTTGCCTTGCGGGGCTATAAACTCCTGAAAGACAAGCAGGATGAATTGATGAAACGGTTCCAGGAGCTGGTCAGGGGTGTATGGGATAAAAGAAAAAATCTTTCTCTGAAATGGGATGAGATATATGCCTATTATTTCCGGGACCTCGGCTGGCACGAGGGACGGCTTGAGTATGAACAGGAGGGGGAGCTCGAGATGAAGCTCGGGAAAGAGCATCTCTATAACCTGAGAGTTCCGGTGCTGGAAAAATTGAGCCTGCGCTGGCGCGCCGTCAGGAGCCGTGAAACGGTTTTCAAAAAGAGAGAGCGCAGCGTTTTAGAGACGCTTCTCCGGGAGACTGTCGTGCTCGGCATCGAAGAGAAGACGGTGGAGATCGTGGCCGAGGAACTTAAGAAGACCCGCCGCCGGGTGAACGCCCTCAAATACATCCTGATTCCGGCGCTCCGGGAGACGATCCGGTATATCCGCATGCGGCTGGACGAACTGGAGCGGGGGAACCTGGTCCGCCTGATGAAGGTAAAGGACATCGTTAGAAAACACGAAGGCGTATGGCAGTAAATTTTTATCTGAACCTTGTAATTATAGTCATCCTGATCGCTCTGGGATTTTTCGTGATCTATCTCTATTACAGGATAAATAAGGAGCGAAAGGAATATTTCCTGATGTCGGAGGAGACCGAGCAGGATCTGAGGATCTACGCGCGGGATCTGGATTTTCTGATCCAGATCCTTTCTGGAATGCACGAGTTCGCCCTGGCCAATTCCGCCTACGCGCATGAGGAAGAGCTCTATCAGCTGATCATCGAGAAAGCCACGATGCTCATGCGGACGGAGATCGGCTCGCTCATGCTTCTCAATCCGCAGACCAACATGCTCGAGATAGTAGCTTCAAAAGGACTGACGCCGGACGTTATGAAATCGACGAAGCTCAGAATCGGAGAGGGTATAGCCGGCAGGGTCTTCCTGGAGGGGGAACCGATCTTCTGTCCCGATATAGAAAAGGATCACAGGTTCATGCGCAAATCCAACGTGAAATACTATTCCCGGTCGTTCATCTCGGTACCTTTGAAAGTCCATAACCGCGTCGTCGGAGTCCTCAACGTAAACAACAAGGAAGAGAAGAAGGCCTTTAATGAAAAGGATCTGAAACTCCTTACTATCATAACGGACGAAGCGGCGATAACGATAGAGAACATGAGACTTTATCAGGACATGAAGGACGTCTATATCGGGACTATAAATGCCCTGGCGCGCGCCATCGACGCCAGGGATCCTTATAACCGCGGCCATACAGACCGGGTGACGCGGTATGCCGTCCAGATAGCCAGGAACATGGGGCTCAATTCGCTTTTAATAGAGAATATCCGGTTCGCCTCACTGATCCATGATATCGGGAAGATAGCCATACCCGATCACATACTGCAGAAGAAAGATCCTCTCACCAAGGCGGAATGGGAAGTGATTAAGGAACACTCGCAGAAGGGCGAGGAGCTGATATCGGGAATAGAGTTTCTCGACCGCGTGGCCCCGCTTGTACTGTACCATCATGAAAGTTTCGACGGAAGAGGGTACCCGGAAGGGCTGAAGGGAGAGGAAATTCCCATAGGAGCGCGGATCATCACGGTGGCCGATGCTTATGATGCCATGACGAGCGACAGACCCTATAAGATGGGATTCGACAAGGATGAGGCCGTCAAGGAATTGAAGAAGAATTCCGGGACGCAGTTCGATCCGGAAGTGGTGAGAGTGATGATGAAAATTCTGGAAGTTTAGACGGAGGAAGCGTGTTATATCTGGTTCCGACTCCAATAGGCAATCTGGAAGATATTACTCTCCGCGGCATCAGGGTCCTTAACGAGGCCGATCTGATCCTGGCAGAGGACACGCGCCGTACCAGACACCTCCTCTCTCATCTGAAGATTTCCAGGCCCGTCGAAAGTTTTTACGCCGGCGCCGAAGAAAAGAGGAGCGGCAGGCTCATCTCGCTGCTTATTGAAGGAAAGAATCTTGCTCTCGTGACGGATTCGGGCACCCCAGCCCTCTCCGACCCCGGGGCTCTTCTGGTGCGGAAGGCTCACGAGGCCGGCATAAAGGTGATATCTCTTCCCGGCCCCTCGGCTCTAACGAGCGCCTGGGCCCTGAGCGGTTTTCCGGAGAGCGATTTTGTTTTCATGGGTTTCCTTCCCAAAAAAAAATCCAAGCTCAGAAAAAAAATAGAGCGCTGTCTATCCCTGAATATGCCGGTGGTCTTTTTTGAGTCGCCGGCGCGTATTAAAAAAACACTGGATGCTCTCGCGGATATGGGAGAACATCTTGAAATAGCGATGGCGAGGGAGATCAGCAAAATCCACGAGGAATACTGGCGCGGGCCCGTTTCGGATTTAAGGAAGCTGCTGGACGAGCGTGAAGTGCGGGGGGAGTTCACCCTGATCGTCCGGAAACAGGAATCTTGCGCCGCCGGGCCGGAGACTAAGATTTTATGAAAAGGTTCAGACTGCTCCACAGGTTCGTGCTGCTTATGGTTCTTCTTTCAGTAGGCCCGCTGCTCCTGGTGGGAGTCCGGTTCTTTTATCTGAACCAGAAAGCGTCCCGGGAGCTGATCTCGCTCGGCAGCGGGGCTCTTGAGACGACGCTTCTGGAATACCAGACGAGCATCGCGGTGAATTTTTCCGATAAGAT
>Ga0208373_1004661_pt1 | contig 12074 bp, 6 predicted proteins | sample RifOxyC2_FD_184036 | JGI IMG/M metagenome (GOLD analysis project Ga0208373, IMG submission 184036) | Soil microbial communities from Rifle, Colorado - Rifle Oxygen_injection C2 (SPAdes) | ecosystem: Environmental > Terrestrial > Deep subsurface > Rock core/Sediment | place: Rifle, Colorado... | reverse complement strand
TGATATTAAGAACATAGCATCATTGCCGTCAAGGGAACAATTATTGGCAAATGTTGTAGGTGGTATAGCTGCACCAATGATCGGTTTAGTAAGTGTTTTGTCGGGGCCGATGAGAAAACTGGTGATTGTATTAAGCGCAGCGAGCAATAAAAAAAATTAAAAGCGAAAATTAGTTAAGGAGGATATCGATATGGCTGGTAATGGAAAAGATGAAATTTTAGATGCAATATCTAAAATGACCGTTATTGAGTTGGCTGATTTAGTAAAAGCGCTGGAAGAGAAATTTGGTGTTTCTGCTGCAAGTTTTGCAGCGGCGCCGGCAGCTGCTGGTGCAGCAGGCGGTGCAGCGGCTGAAGAAAAAACAGATTTTTCTGTAGTACTCACAGCAGCAGGTAACCAAAAGATTAATGTAATTAAAGTTGTTCGTGAATTAACAGGTCTCGGTTTGAAGGAAGCGAAAGATTTGGTAGAAGGTGCACCAAAATCGGTTAAAGAAAGCGTTCCGAAAGCACAAGCAGAAGAGATGAAAAAGAAACTTGTGGAAGTCGGAGCGACAGTAGAGATTAAGTAAGCGATATTTGTCTTATCCCAAACACTGAACAACAATTTTGTAAAGTGTTGTTTTTGAATTTGTTCTTTATACTTTTTCGCAGAAAACCCTGTGATTCATCAAAGGGATGCCCGTCCTCTGCAGTAGCAGTGCTACTGCTACGGAGGATGGAAATGCGAAACAAGTACCCCCACGAATAGTTTTGCGACAGTCCCCCCTGTCAGTTTTACGTAGTAAAACTAGGGGGGATAAAAACTGTGCGGGGTTATAGATTGATACCCTGCGATTTGCCGCAGGGAGCTTCATTAAAGCGAGGTATATTAATGAAAAGATTGAATTTTGGTAAAATTCCTTCAGTGCTGGATTTACCCGATTTAGTGGAAGTTCAAAAAAATTCATTCAAAGAGTTCCTTCAAGATAATATTGAACCGGAAAAAAGAAAGGTGAGTGGTCTCCAGGCATCCTTTCTTGATGTTTTTCCGATTTCATCTTCAAGTGGTGAATATATACTTGAGTTTGTTTCGTATGAAATAGGTAAACCGAAATTTACCGAAGAAGAATCATTGCTTACCGATTCTACCTACGCAGCGCCTATTAAAGCTACTTTCCGTCTTTTGTTAAAGCAAGAAAAAGGTAATCCTAAGGAAATATCGCAACAGGATGTATATATGTGTGATTTGCCGCTAATGACAAAAAATGCATCCTTTATTATTAACGGGATTGAAAGAATTGTCGTTACTCAAATGCACAGGTCTCCTGGGGTAATTTTTGAAGAGGCGGAAGAAACAGCAATTTCAATTTATGGTAAGCATCTTTATTTTGCCAGGATTATTCCGTATCGTGGCGCATGGGTTGAATTCGAATTTGATGATAAAAATGTTTTATGGGTTAGAATAGATAAGAAAAGAAAATTTTTAGCGACCACCCTTCTGCGTGCATGCGGGGTGGATAAAGATTCGGATATTATAAAACTATTTTATAAGAGTGAATCAGTTTCCCTTGATGAAAAAGCATTGGGACGCATAGTGGCGGAAGATATAGTGGATACCAAAACAGGTGAAATTTTGGTTGAAGCAAATAGAAAAATTACAAATGAACTTCTTGAAAATTTACGTAAATCGGATAAATTAAAAAGCATTTCTGTTATTATAACTGAGCTTAATGTTGATGACGGCGTTGTTAAAGATTTAACGATTCATGAAACGCTCGCACAGGACAAAAATAAAAATAAGCAAGAAGCAATAATGGATATTTATAAAAAAATTCGTGCGATGGAATATATAAGTACGGATCAGGCTGAGAACTATATTTCCAATCTTATTTTAAAGAATCCTAAAAAATATGATTTATCAAAAGTAGGTAGATATAAATTAAATAAAAAATTAAAGAACGTTTTTGATGAGTTGAATTTGGAAATGCCGAAAGAAATTAAGAAAACGCTTACAGTTGAAGATATTATTGCCGTTATGAAATATGTTTTGGATTTGAATAATGGTTTGCCAGGAAGAGATATTGATGATATAGACCATCTGGGGAATCGAAGAATCAGAGCGGTTGGCGAGCTTTTAGAAAATCAAATGAGGATAGGTCTGGCGCATATGGTTCGTTTAACTCGCGAAAAAATGAATACGAAAGACCGTTCACAACTTACACCGAGGACAATCTTGAATACACAACCGGTTATCGGAATAATAAGGAGATTTTTTGGAACAGGGCAGTTATCTCAGTTCATGGACCAGATCAATCCGTTGGCTGAACTTACACATAAGAGAAGACTTTCTGCATTGGGTCCCGGCGGTTTACACAGAAAGCGGGCAGGATTTGAAGTAAGAGATGTCCATCATACTCATTACGGTAGAATTTGTCCGATTGAGACGCCTGAAGGGCCGAATATTGGTCTTATTACATCGCTTGCGTGTTATTCCAGGGTGAATGAGTACGGACTTTTAGAAACGCCTTATAGAAAAGTGGAAAAGGGAAGGGTTACTGAAAAAATTGATTATCTTACAGCGGATAGAGAGGATGAGTACACGATTGCCCAGGCGAATTCCCCTATTGATAAAACCGGTAAATTTTTAGCGAATGCTATTTCTGCACGTCACGGCGGTGATTTCATTTTTGTCAATCCTTCAGAAATCGACTATATGGATATCTCGCCATTACAGGTAGTTTCTACATCGGCAGCTTTGATTCCTTTTCTTGAACATGACGATGCTAACCGTGCATTGATGGGTTCCAATATGATGAGGCAGGCTGTTCCACTTCTTTTAACGGAAGAGCCGATAGTTGCAACAGGTATTGAGGATAGAATTGCAAAGGATTCTGGAGCGGTACTGGTCAGTAATAAAAACGGGCAGGTATTAAGTGTTGATGCGAATCAGATTGCCATTCAGGACAAGCAAACGCAGGAAATTGAAGTGCACAGATTAAGGAAATTTGAACGTTCAAATCAAGATACCTGTGTTAATCAAATTCCTATAGTTAAAAAAGGTGATATGGTAAAAAAGGGACAACCTATAGCGGACGGCGCATCAACAAAAGATGGCGGGTTAGCGTTAGGCAGGAATCTTTTAGTTGCATTTATGTCATGGGAAGGCTATAATTATGAAGATGCAATTTTAGTGTCAGAAAAGTTAGTCCGTGAAGGTATTTTCACATCAGTGCATATTCAGGAATTTATTGTTGAAGCGAGAGATGCCAAGATGGGTCCTGAGGAAATTACAAAGGATATTCCCAACGTATCCAAAGATGCTCTTATGAATTTGGATGACAATGGGATAATAACAGTCGGAAGTATAGTAGAACCCGGCGATATACTTGTAGGGAAAGTAACTCCTAAAGGTGACCAGCAAACAACACCTGAAGAGCGTTTGTTAAGAGTAATTTTTGGTAAGAAAGCTGAAGAAGTGAAAGACGCTTCGTTGCGGGTACCGCCAGGAGCATATGGCAAGGTTTGTGACGTTAAAATATTTACGAGAAAAGAAAAACTCTCAAAAGAAGAGATGAGGAAAAGGATTAAAGAGATTGAAGAGAGATTTAAAAAAGAGTTTGAGAACGCTAAAAACGTACGTTCTGCAAGTATTAAATCTGTAAAAGAATCAAAGATGAAGACAAGCGAAAAGAATATAGAAATTAACAAGATAAACGAACTTTTTAATAAAAGGCAAGCAGAGATTAAGAAATCTGAAAAATTTGAAAAAGAATCCCTTAAGGTTGGCGATGAATTACCTATAAGCGTAAATAAAATCGTTAAGGTTTATATAGCGATGATAAGAAAGCTTAATGTGGGTGATAAGATTTCAGGACGTCATGGCAATAAAGGCGTGGTTGCAAAAATTCTTCCAATAGAAGATATGCCTTATTTACCAGACGGCACGCCTGTTGATGTTGTTATATCCCCTCTTTCCGTACCATCCAGAATGAATGTCGGTCAAATACTTGAGATGATGCTTGGTTGGGCGGGAATTATGATGCAAACACAAATGATTTGTCCCGTTTTTAACAGTGCCAAAGAAAAAGAAGTGAAAGAACAGATTGCTCAAGCAAAAAAACATTTAATTGCAAAAGGGATTAAGGAGAAATTCTTGCCAGATGACAGCTGTCGTATTACGTTATATGACGGTCGTACGGGTATTCCTTTTGATGAAAAAATTACTATCGGATATATGTATATTATGAAGCTGGCACATCTTGTTGACGATAAGATGCATGCGCGTTCAACAGGTCCATATTCGCTTATAACCCGGCAGCCGCTCGGCGGCAAGGCACAGTTCGGAGGACAGAGAGTGGGTGAAATGGAGGTATGGGCAATAGAAGGATACGGAGCTGCTTATACTCTTCAGGAATTTTTAACTATTAAAAGCGATGATGTAGCAGGCAGAACCAAAATGTATGAAGCAATAATAAACGGTAAGCCGATAACACTTATGGGGGTTCCGGAAGCATTCAAGGTCTTGGTCAAAGAATTACAGGCACTGGGCTTGAATATGGAATTACTAAAAAATTAGAAAGAGACGATTACACGGATTTTCAAAGGCGATTACACAGATTGGGGCTTGTAATAAATATTTATAAAGGCTGTTAAGTTTTTTTAATGGTCTTAAATATAAAAAGTTTTAAAGTTTAGGAGCGGATAAATATGGCTAAGTTTGAAAAAAGTCAATTGAAGATATCCAAAGCAAGAAGAAAATTAGTTCCGCAGTTGGATTATTCTAATTTCGAAAAAATTAAAATTTCGCTCGCGTCACCTGATATTATTCGTTCTTGGAGTTACGGCGAAGTAAGAAAACCAGAAACTATTAATTACAGGACTTTTAAACCTGAAAGAGATGGATTGTTTTGTGAAAAGATATTCGGACCGGTTCATGACTGGGAATGTAACTGCGGTAAATATAAATATATTAAACATAAAGGTGTAACCTGCGACCGATGCGGAGTAGAGGTTACCGAATCAAAAGTGCGTCGAGAAAGAATGGGACATATAGAACTATCGACACCGATAGTGCATATATGGTTTTTAAGGAAAAATCCTTCAAAAATTGCAACGCTCTTAGATATTAAACTATCCGATATAGAAAAGATAATATACTATGCAAGGTATGTTGTTTTGAGTGTAGAGAGAAACGATAATAAATTGCCGGTTTATGAAAAGCATCTTCTCAGTGACGAGGACTATCAAAAATTTAAAAATGAAAATGGGCTTAAAATAAAAGTAGGGATAGGTGCTTCTGCAATTTTAGAATTAATTAAAGGCATAAATTTAGAAGAAGAAGCGAAACATCTTCGTGCTGAACTCAAAAAAGAAAAATCCGAGGCAAATAGAGTTAAAGCTGTTAAACGGTTACGTTTGATAAACGGATTTGTCAAGTCCGGAATAAAACCGGAATGGATGATAATGACTGTACTTCCGGTACTGCCACCCGATTTAAGGCCTCTGGTCCCGCTTGACGGTGGAAGATTTGCTGCGTCAGATTTGAACGATTTATACAGAAGAATAATCAATAGAAATAACAGATTAAGACATCTTGAGTCGCTCAAGTCGCCGGAGTTAATGATACATAACGAAAAACGTTTGTTACAGGAAGCGGTAGATTCTCTTATTGAAAACGGCGCAAGAGGAAAATTCGTGACAGGAGCCGGGAATCGCCCGTTAAAATCATTAACAGATATAATAAAAGGAAAGACAGGGCGTTTCCGCCAAAATCTATTAGGAAAACGGGTTGATTATTCGGGAAGAAGCGTTATAGTTGTAGGTCCTGAATTAAAATTAAATCAATGTGGACTTCCTAAAGAAATGGCGTTGGAATTATTCAAGCCGTATATAATTAGAGAAATTATCAATCGCGGATTGGTATCATCGCTTAAAGCGGCGAAGAGATTTTTAGAGAAACAAAGACCTGAGGTTTGGGATATTCTTGATAATATCACTAAACATCATCCTGTTATGCTGAACAGAGCTCCGACTTTGCACCGTCTGGGTATACAGGCATTTGAACCGGTGCTAATTGAGGGACGTGCAATTCGTTTGCATCCTTTAACCTGTTCCGCGTTTAATGCTGATTTTGACGGTGACCAGATGGCTGTTCATATCCCGTTATCCGAACAAGCTATAAAAGAGGTAAGAGAAAGAATTTTATCAACTAATAATTTGCTTATTCCTTCAAACGGTCGTTCAGTTGTTTCCCCTTCACAAGATATGGTAGTGGGATGTTGTTATCTGACAAAACCGAAGTTAAATGTGTTTGGCGAAGGAAAGATTTTTTGCGATACCGATGAAGTCATAACAGCATATCAAAATGATCAGGTTAATTTGAATGCGATGATAAAAGTAAAAGGAATAAATAAAATTAGTGACGATAACCAGAAAAAATCAGAAAAACTCGACATGTTGAAATGGACTGATTATACCACAGTTGGCAGAGTTATTTTTAACAGTGTTTTACCCAAGGAAATAGGTTTTATTAATAAAACAATAGGTAAGAAAGATATATCCAATATAATAGAAACTTGTTTTAAGCAATTAGGTCCTCAGACCACAGTTCCTTTATTGGATGAGCTCAAAAAAATGGGTTTTAAATATGCCACGCTTTCAGGTTTGTCGATTTCAGTAGATGATATTATGGTACCCCTTGAAAAAACACAAATAATAAATGCCGCAAGGAAACAGGTAAAGGAAGTAGAAAGCCAGGCAAAAAAAGGAATAATTACAAACCTTGAAAGATACAACAGGGTTATTGATATATGGACTCATGCAACGGACACGATATGTGATTTGATGTTTGATAGAATGGCAGAACAGGAAAAAAAGCCGTATGTAGATGGTGCTTCCAAATTTAACTCAGTTTATATAATGGCGGATTCCGGTGCAAGGGGTAGTCGTGCTCAGGTAAGGCAGCTTGGTGGAATGCGCGGCTTGATGGCAAAACCCGCAAAACGTCTTACCGGGCAAATTGGGGAAATTATTGAACAGCCTGTCGAATCAAATTTCAGGGAAGGATTAACTGTTTTAGAATATTTTATTTCAACGCACGGCGGCAGGAAAGGTTTGGCGGATACGGCGCTTAAAACATCGGAAGCTGGTTATTTAACACGTAGACTTGTTGATGTCGCCCACGATCTGGTTATATCTGAAGAAGATTGCGGAACACTAAACGGAATAAAAGTCGGCGCTATAGTTGTTGGCGGTGAGGCAATAGAATCGCTATCTGAAAGAATTATTGGAAGGTGTGCTTTGGATAATGTAGTTGGTGTTATTCAGACGTCTTCAGGCGAATATAAAGAGGAATTGATAATTAAAGAAGGTAAATTGATAACAGCGGAAGAAGCAGAAAAAGTTAAAAGAGCTGGTATTGAAACTATAAGAATACGTTCAGTTTTAACCTGCGAAGCAAAAAATTGGGTTTGTGCAAAATGTTACGGCATGAGTTTAGCAACCGGAAAGTTTAGCAACCGGAAAACCCTCACAAGTTGGAGATGCGGTCGGAATAATAGCTGCGCAATCAATCGGTGAGCCCGGTACACAGCTGACTCTTAGAACATTTCATATCGGAGGTACAGCTTCAAGAATCATCAAGGCAGCCAGTGTGATATGCGAGAAGGATTCAACGGTAAAGTTTTATAGTTTAAGAACAATCAAAAACCGTTCCGGCAAGATAATCGTGGTTTCGCGAAATGCCGAGATGCAGCTTGTAGCTGGCAGGGAAAAAACCACATATAGACTTCCGTATGGTACCGAATTAAAGTTTGCAACAGAAAAAAGAGCTTCTAAAGACACCGTTGTTGCTGAGTGGGATCCATATACTCTTCCGATTATAACAGAGTATTCGGGTAAAGCACGTCTTCATGACGTGGTAGAAGGTTCCACTATGCATGAAATTGAGGATAAAATAAGCAACCAGAAGGAAAGAGTTATTGTGGAGTTTCGCGGTGCAAAAATGAATCCGCAAATAGTAATAATGTCCAACTCAAAAAAAGTTGCAACTTATCCGTTACCAGTGGGAACACATCTTGTTGTTGACAATGAACAACCCGTAGAGGTTGGTGATGTAATTGCCAAGATTCCAAGAGAATATACAAAAAGCAAAGATATCACAGGCGGATTACCGAGAGTTGCGGAACTTTTTGATGCAAGAAAGCCTAAGAATTCAGCTATCATTTCCGAATTAGAAGGTACAGTAAAAATCGGAAACGAAAAAGGCACAACAATTATCACTGTTGAAAGCGATACTGGGATAAAACGGGAATATACGATTTCACAAGGTAAACACTTAATCGTGTATGATGGCGACAGAGTATCTGTCGGGGAGCCTCTTACCGATGGTTCTATTAATCCTCATGATATACTTAATGTTTTAGGAGTTAAGGGCGTACAGGAACATTTAGTTAATGAAATACAAGAAGTCTATCGTTTACAGGGTGTGGCAATAAATGATAAGCATATAGAAAGCATTGTTAGTCAAATGCTGAAAAATGTAAAAATTGAAAAACCAGGTGACAGCAGTTTTCTCATGGGTGAAATTATTAATAAGTCGGATTTTGACAATGAAAATAAAAGAATTGAAGCCAAAAGCGGTGAACCGTCAGAAGCGAAACCTATTTTACTTGGAATAACCCGTTCCGCACTTTCTTCAAAATCATTTATTTCCGCTGCATCATTCCAGGAAACACCGAGGGTATTAGCAGATTTACTTGGAATAACCCGTTCCGCACTTTCTTCTAAATCATTTATTTCCGCTGCATCATTCCAGGAAACACCGAGGGTATTAGCAGACGCTGCGGTAAGAGGTGCAGTTGATGATCTTGTGGGTTTAAAGGAAAATGTAATTATAGGACATTTAATTCCTGCAGGGACAGGATTTAAGATCAAATGATAGTAGACAAAGTAGTTTGCTATTTCCTTAACTAAAACATTGGCGGACGAGGTAAAGGAGAGAGAAAAAAAAGTTTTTTTGTAAAAAAATACTTGACAATATCTTAATAATTTTATATACTCTTTAATCTTACACAAAAAAAAAGTTTTTGATGGTTAAAGTATTAGAATTTTTTATGTTATAAGGAATTATATGCCGACAGTAAATCAGTTAGTTAGAAAAGGTAGAGAAATATTAAAAAAGAAAAGCAAGACACCCGCATTGATGAGTTCTCCGCAACGAAGAGGTGTTTGTACAAGGGTTTATACCACAACACCCAAAAAGCCGAATTCTGCTTTAAGAAAGGTTGCAAGGATAAAGCTTTCCTCAGGATTTGAGGTTACTGCATATATTCCCGGTATAGGTCATAATCTTCAGGAGCATTCAATAGTTTTAGTAAGAGGTGGCAGGGTTAAAGATCTTCCGGGCGTAAGATATCATATTGTAAGAGGAACGTTAGATTCTACTGGAGTGGGCGGCAGGAATCAAGGTCGTTCAAAATATGGAGCGAAAAAGCCAAAAGAAGGTGTGGTAAAATCAGCAGCATCGGCGACTCCGACAGCACCTACGACGCCGGCTGCGCCTGCGGCTACAGCATAAGGAAGAATTTATATGCCAAGAAAACCAAGAAAGATAAAAAAGGAAGCACCTAAAACTGATTACAAATATAATAGTATAGTAATTTCTCGCATGATAAATGATATGCTCAAGAGAGGAAAAAAATCATGCGCAGAATCGATATGTTATGGTGCAATGGATATTATTAAAGAAAAAACAAAACAAGAACCGATGACCGTTTTAGACAGAGCAATTAAAAATATTAAACCGCTTTTAGAAGTAAAACCTCGTCGAGTAGGTGGAGCAACGTATCAAGTACCGATTGAGGTGAAAACCCCGCGTGGCATAGCCCTGGCTATAAGATGGCTTCTTACATATTCAAAGGCAAGAAAGGGACAGCCGATGTCAGAAAGATTGGCTGCTGAAATCATTGATGCTTCAAACAATGTTGGTAGTGCAGTGAAAAAAAGAGAAGATACACATAGAATGGCAGAAGCAAATAAAGCATTTGCTCATTATAAGTGGTAAAAGAGGCAGGGATTAGGGGATAGGGGGTGGAGTTAAGGAATTTGTTTTTACTACTCTTTATACGCTATACGCTAACCTCGAATTAATTATGCCAACAGTTCTTGTTGAAAGAGAAATTAATTAAAAAAGAAGTTAACAATAGAGAAAAAAAAATGACTGATATATCAAAAATCAGAAATATAGGAATTATAGCACACATAGATGCCGGAAAAACTACTACAACCGAGCGATTGCTTTTTTATAGCGGTAAGATCCATCGTATAGGGAATGTAGACGAAGGTAATACTACTATGGATTGGATGGAGCAGGAGCAGGAACGAGGTATTACCATAACTTCTGCATCAACCACTTTTTTATGGGACAATTGCCACATAAACGTTATTGATACTCCGGGGCATGTTGATTTTACCGCAGAGGTTGAGCGTTCGCTTAGAATACTTGATGGTGTGGTTGTTGTGTTTTGCGGTGTCGGCGGTGTCCAGCCCCAATCGGAAACGGTATGGCATCAAGCGGATAAATATAAAATACCTCGCATTACTTTTATAAACAAGTTGGATAGAACAGGCGCCAATTTTTTCAACGTCGTAGAACAGATGGCAAAGAGGCTGCATGCAAATCCTGTCTTGTTGCAGATACCGATAGGTAATGAAGATAAATTTAATGGAATAATAGATTTGGTAAAAGGAAGAGCATTTCAATACACAGACCTGCTTGGCACAAAATACGAAGAAATTGAAATTCCTGAAGATTTGAAGCCTCTTGTAAAAAAATATAGGGATAGATTATTTGAAGTCACGTCTGAAGTTGACGAAAATATACTAAATAAATATGTTAGCGGTACGGGCAAAATTACACAAGAGGAAATATCCGCTGCATTAAGAAAACTTACGTTATCTTGTAAAATAGTTCCGGTTTTAGCGGGTTCTTCGCTTAAAAATAAAGGAATTCAATTCTTGCTTGATGCTATAGTTAATTACCTGCCTTCTCCTATTGAAGTTCAATCTGTTACAGGAAAAGAGCCTCAAACAAATAAAATTATCAGCAGAAAAACAGATGAAAATGAACCTACCACAGCATTAGCTTTTAAAATTCAAACAGATCCTTTTGTAGGACGTTTAACATATATAAGAGTATACTCGGGAAAGATAAAAAAAGGCAGTTCAATCTATAACTCTACAAGAGATTATCGCGAACGTATTTCAAAAATCGTCAAAATGCATGCAAATGACAGAGAAGAGGTTGAAGAAATTTCCTGCGGAGATATTGCTGGTATTGTAGGTTTAAAGAGGACGTTTACCGGTGATACGCTTTGTTTGGAAAAAGATCCGATTATTTTAGAAAACATAAAATTTCCTGAGCCTGTAATTTGGCTGGCAATTGAGCCGAAGACAAAGGCAGATGAAGAAAAACTTTCAAAAGCAATTGCTAAACTTTCGGAAGAAGATCCGACGCAATTGCTAAACTTTCGGAAGAAGATCCGACTTTTAAACTAAAAATAGATGAACAAACAAGCCAGACAATCATCTCAGGTATGGGGGAGTTACATCTTGAGGTTTTAGTTGACCGGATGAAAAGAGAATTCGGAGTTGTTGCGAATGTTGGCAAGCCGCAGGTTGCTTATAAAGAAACAATAAGAAAAAATATTGAATCGATAGGTAAATTTATTCGTCAGACAGGTGGTCACGGTCAATACGGACATGTTGTTTTAATGGTTGAGCCAAATAAAAAAGGAATTGGCTTTGAATTTATAAATGATATAAGAGAAGGCAGGATCCCGCGTGAGTATTTTTCTGCAATTGAAGAGGGTATTATTTCCGCTCTTGAATCGGGGACTCTCGGAGGGTTTCCTGTGGTTGACATTAAGGTAACCTTGGTAGACGGTTCATATCACGAAGTGGATTCATCGGATATTGCTTTTAAAATGGCAGCATCAATAGCAACTAAAGATGCATTAGCAAAAGCTTCTCCGGCTTTATTGGAACCAATAATGAGATTAGAAGTAATTACACCTGAAGAATATTTGGGGGATG
>Ga0208373_1004656_pt1 | contig 12090 bp, 7 predicted proteins | sample RifOxyC2_FD_184036 | JGI IMG/M metagenome (GOLD analysis project Ga0208373, IMG submission 184036) | Soil microbial communities from Rifle, Colorado - Rifle Oxygen_injection C2 (SPAdes) | ecosystem: Environmental > Terrestrial > Deep subsurface > Rock core/Sediment | place: Rifle, Colorado... | reverse complement strand
CCATGCAGGGCAAAGCCGGGCCTTTGCAGGGGCCGGGGCAGGTGGCAGGCCACCTGTCTTGCATCAGGTTGGGGTTGCGGCCCGCACTGGGCATCCCCGGCTTGAACCACCTGCAAGGCGAACTGGAGCAGGCTTTTGGGGTCGCTGCCAGGCAATTGGTCGCCAGTCACCCCTAGAACCTGGGGGGAATCGGCGGCGAATTCCAACAGCGGGGGCAAATACCAGCGCTCAGGCGCTACCTGCACCCGGCCCGGCCTTTGAGGGCTGGCTGCCGCCCAGGCCCCGGCCCAGTTTCCGGTTACGCGTTTTACCTTGGCAAAACCGGGTTCTTGGAACCAAAACAACTGGCTTTCCTTGCCCTGGGGGCCTTGCAGGGTCATATGCGTTTGGTAGCCTTGCAGACCTTGCAAATGCTCGATTTTTTGCCGCAGACTCTGTTGCAGATCCTGCCCCAGGGTCGGGGTGGCCAGAAAAAGATACAGCAGGGGGAAATGGGGAATGGGTTTCATGTTCCTCCGGGTTTGCCTTCAATTTAGCGCAGCAAGCCCTTTGGGCAAGGCTGGATTCATGAGCGGCAGCACCCCGTTCTTGAACGGTCAGGCTTTTTTTGAGGGGGCCGTTTGCTTGAGAAAAAAGGAACTGGTAAAAATGGGCATGAAGTTATTGCCCCTCTTGAACGCTCCCCTGCCCGCAGGGAACCCCTTTCTGGCCGCGTTGCTTGCCAGCCCACGGGCAAGGCTGACCAGCGCCCTGGCCCACGGCTTGATGATCGGGCTTTTGGGCGTTGCCCAGTTCAGCCTGCGTGCCGGGGCTTGGGACATGGGGTTTTGGTTCGTGCTTGCCAACCTGCTGGGTTATGCCCTTTCTTGTTTTTTGCTGGTGGAGCTGGCCCTGAACCCCCAAACCCGGCGCATTCCCTTTTTCGCTCGTCGCACCTGGGGCAAGTATTTGCTCTTGAGCTTCGGCATCTTCGCCCTGGGCCAGTGGTTTTTTCTGCTCTTGGCCGGGGATTTGTTTCCCCTGCTGCACCCGGCTGCGGCAGCCTTTGCCCGGCTCGCCCGCCTGAAGGAACAGGGTTGGGGCTTGATGGTCAAGCTGTTGCCCTTTTGGATGTTCTTTGCGGGGCTGTACGGTCTGCTTTTGCGCGCCGAGGGTCTGCCTCGGAAACGGGAGGAAAGCCTGCAGCTGAACCTGGCGGGTAAGGTGATGCGGGTTCGACCTGACGAACTGCTTTGGGCGACCAGCGAAGAGCATTATCTGCGCATCCGACTAAGGGACGAAACCGAGGTGTTGATGGTGAAGATGAAGCTTTCGGACCTCTTGGAACAGCTGCCCGAACCGGAGTTCCTGCAGATTCATCGCTCCCATTTGGTGAATCTGACCCAGGTCAAAAGCCTGAGCAAAAAACTGGGGCAGGTGGAGCTTTCAGGGGGAAGGTGCCTGCCCGTTAGCCGCCGCCGCTGGAAGCAGGTCGTTGAAGCCTGGAACCGGTTGCAGGGGGCCTAAGCCAAATTGCCTTTTTTTGCCCCTGACCCATTGCCTTGGAACAGCCAAGCAGTCAGTGCAGGGATGAATCAGCTTCGCAAACCAGAACCAAAGGGGAAAAAGCGGGTTTGGGGCGGCGGTCAAAAACCAAGGCCTGCGCAGTTTTTGGGGCTAAGTGGAGGGCGAATGCTGCCAAAAGCAGTCAAAGGCAGGGGATTTGAATTTTTGCCATGATCAGGTTAGCTTGTTTATGCCCCTTCTAACAGGCGGTTGCCGCTTGTCGATCGACTTTTCGTGAAATTTATTGCAATTTCGTGAATGAATCAGCAACAAAAACAAAATAAAACAAATAACCAGCCGCTTTGGCGCAGCCTGGTGCCCAGTTTGTTGGCCACCTTGGGGGTGGCTCTGGTGTTGGGTTGGCAAGGCGGACCTATTACCGATGAAACCTCGCGGAGCGAGATTCTAACCACCTGGGTTTTAAACATTTTTTGGGGCACCCTCGCCCATAACCTGGTGTTGATGGCGGGCCTTTTGGGCAACCTTTTGCCCCCAAAAAAAACTGTGAAGGGGCTATTGCCCTGGATGGCTGGCGGGGCGTTGCTGACCTATCTGGGACTGGTGTTTTGGTATCAGGAGCCAGGGTTAGGAAAGGGGGAATACCTCAGCGGCTTTTTAAGCGTTTGCCTGATTTCAGCCCTGATGCAGGGGTTGATCTATCCCACCCATGCCTATGACCGTCTGATTTTGTTGGGCCAACTGCGGGCGGCCAAACGGGCCAAGGCGCAAGAGTTGGTGTTGCGTATCGAGGGCGCAGAGCTGAGGCTGGAACCAGGTTTGGTGAGCTGCATTTGGGTGGAAGACCACTATCTGCATTTCATTCACCGACAAGGCGATAACTGGCAAGAGACCGTGGTTCACGGCAAATTAAAAGAGCTGGGCGCAGCCTTTGCCCCTTACCTGATTCAAGTCAGCCGCAGCGCCCTGGTCAACCCTAAATGGAGCCGGGGCTGGGCGGACGATGGCTTGGAGCAGGTAGGCCTGCAGACCTTGATCAAGGTGCCCCAAGCCCGCCGTGACGAGGTGGCGAAAGCACTGGAACAGCGCCGAAGGGTGACGCAGAATTGAGCAGGTGCTTACGGTTTTGATTTTTTTGCGGTCCATGGGTTTGCCAAAACCTATTTGCAGATTCCTTAACCAACGTCTTTGCCCTGTGGGCTTATGCAGGGGGCGCTTGAAGTAATATTTTTTCCCCGGTGTAATTGTCACCGCCCGCTTTTAAGGGCGCGGTTGATCTCTAATTTTGCGTCTTTTTCTTTCATGGATTGCCGCTTGTCGTGCAGCTTTTTGCCTTTGCACAGGGCGATTTCCACCTTGACCTTGCCTTTTTTAAAATACATTGCCAGGGGGATGAGGCTAAAACCCTTTTCCGCCATGCGGTTGGAAAGGCGTAGGATTTCCTTTTTGTGCATCAGCAGTTTGCGGTCCCGGGCGGCGGGGTGGTTGTGGATGTTGCCAAAGGCATAGGGGCTGATCTCCATTCCTTGGAGAATCAATTCTCCCTGGTCGGTGATGCGGCAAAAGGCATCCAGCAGTTTCACCTTGCCTGCCCGAATGGATTTGACCTCAGTGCCAACCAAGGCGATTCCCGCTTCAAAGCGCTCTAAGACCTCGTAGTCGTGAAAGGCTTTTTTGTTGCGGATGCTGGGGGTTTCGGTGGCCATGGGTCGCCTAGAAGGTGCAAACCCAAAGCATGGCCCAAACGGGTAGCAAGGGCAAGGGGCTGGGGGGCTAGTGGGGCACGTTGCCGCCGGTAAAGTGGGCATAGAGGTTGACCCCCATGATGCCTAACACCACAAAAATGCCAAAGAAAAAAACAATAAAAACCCCTAAAAACAACAAAGAGGTAGAAGTTAAAAAGGCTCTTGCCCAGAGGTCTTTGAGTTTCATGGCAGCTCGTTGGGGTAACGGTTTAAGTCTAGGCCAGGCCCGCTGCTTTGGCAACCGCCACTTGCCGCCCCGTTGCGCAGGGGGTAGGCTGGGGAACCCCCAAGAACTACATTGCAGGAACGTATTTTATTGGGAATTCAACCGCATGTTCAAGACGGGGTTTGATCCGCTTTTGACGGATTTTTTGTGGCTTGCCAGAAAAAAGAGGCACTTAAAAACTAGGGCGTGTCGACATTTTGTCATAGCACTCATTGAATCAACAAACTGCGTTGTTCAAGGCAAGTTGAATTGATGTTAGATATAGACATATCAGCTTGTTATAGTATGATTTAGCCCTTTTTTCCTCAGAGTGTTTGTCCCTTTTTTGAGCGGGCAAACTGCCTGTAAGGCTTTAGGTTGCCCCGAAGGGGCACGCCTAGGGATGACGTGAACAGCGTCAGCCCACTGGACGAAAAAACCCGCCGCCCTGACCTGCGCACTTTGAGTTTGTTGCGTTTTGCTTGCTAAAACGGCCCCTATGCTCGATCTTTCATCAACCAAGCCGCTTATATTAACTTGATATAATTGCTTTTCCAACATACATCTCAGCCAACGCTGGGCCGTTTTTCGGCCTGGGAAGGCCGTCGCAAGCTTCAGCGACAAACTCTAAGCTGCTACGGTTAAGGGCGGGCTGAGTTTACCTCACAAGACCAATGAATTTTATAGATTTGGAAAAAGAAATTTCAAAAAACAGAAAATGTCAACACAACCTAATCAAAGAACCTGCAAAAAGAATTTTGCGGTAAGGCGCAAAGCCCCCTGGGGAAGTTGCCAAACATTAACAAGGCAGGAATGTTGCAAGAACATTGGGCGCGGCTTCGCCGCGAGTCCAGGCTGATTCGTCAAGGCGAGCTGCTGCTGTTTCGCTACGAGCGGCTTTTGCCTCTGGCCAGCTTTGGAGCTGGTTCCGCCATGGATGCCTTTACCCTGGGCCGCATTGACCAGCTCCCAGCCAACCTGCAGCTTGCCTGCTACCTAACCCTGCTTTACGGCTTGGTGGCAGCCTCCCATCTGGGGAAAACCGGAAACCTGCACAGCCCCCTGCTGCTGCGCCTGCAGCCCTGGCTGCCCTATGCGGCCCAATTTCTTTTGGGTGGTCTTTATAGCGCCTATGCGGTTTATTATTTTCAAAGTGCAAGTTTTTCCAAGAATCTGATTTTTGTGGGAATTTTGCTTCTGTTGGGGTTGTCGATCGAATACCTCAAGGTGCGGCTCAATGACCCTCGATTGATGTTTGCCCTGCTGTATCTGGCAACAGCGAGCTACCTCGCCTTTTTTCTGCCGGTGTTGTTTCATTTTCTTTCGCAGTGGCTTTTTGTGGCGGCAAGCCTGTTGGCCTTGGGCTGCATCGGCCTGCTGTGGTTTTTCTTGTTCCCAGGAAGGCTGGGGTTAGCCAAACCCGGCCAGATTCTGCTGGCCCCCCTGCTGCTGTGTGGGTTGCTGAATCTGTTATACCAGGCGAACCTGGTGCCGCCTGTGCCCCTCAGCCTGAAGTCGGCAGGGCTTTACCACAGTCTGCTGGTGACAGGGAGCCGCTACCGGGTGGAATATGAAACGCCGCCCTGGTGGCGCTTTTGGGCGCACCAAGACAACCCTGTGCACCTGGTGCCAGGCGATACGCTTTATGCCTTGACCCCCATCTTTGCGCCTACGGGCTTGGCGGAAGAGGTCTTTCACCGTTGGTACTGGTTTGACCCGGAACAGGGGAGCTGGATTTTTATTGAAGGCATTCCCTTGGGGGTCAAGGGAGGGCGCGATGCGGGGTATCGGGGTTATTCCCAAAAACGCCTCAACCAAGGGGGAGCCTGGAAGATTCTGGTGACAACCAGCGAGGGGCTGACCTTGGGCCGTCTGCGTTTTGACCTGGAACTGGTGGCCTATCCTGAATACCATTTGAACCGGGAATACTTCTAAGCCAGGTCTGGTGCTGGCTCAAGCCTGGGGGGTAAGGAATTCCTTGGCCTGAAGGGGGAATTGGGTTAGCATAAAGGCATTCCCTTGTAACGCCATGCCAACCGAATTGCCCCCACCCCTAGAACTGCTGCATCTGCGCCTGCTGGAACGCCTGAACCGGAGCCTGCTGGTGGCTGTGCCCTGCGACAGCAACGCATTGGCCCAGTTGCCCCAAACTTTGGTCGAATCCCAGGCGTTTGGGGCAGGGGTTACTTGCCAGCTGCAGATTTTAGCCCAGATTTGGGGCGAACTTCCCGCCAAACCGCGGCACCTGCTGCACCAGTCGATTTCTTGGGAAGGCAAAACCGTGGGTATGCTGGAGTTGGCCTTGGAGGTCGCCCCCAGCCCTGAGCAGCCCCCCCTGCTGCTGGCCGTGACCCAAATCATCACCCATTTTTTGTACCAACAGCGGCAAGAGGAACTATTAGCCTACTTTCGCCAAAAGTTTGATTCCGGCTACCGCCGCGCTGCCGAAGAGTTCAAAGGCCGCCAGATGGCCGAAGAGGTGTTGCAGGAACAAGCAAGGCTTTCTGAGCAATATTTGGACGTGGCGGGGGTGATTATCGTGGTGCTGAGCGCAGAGCAAAAAATCACCCTGGTCAACCGCATGGGGGCACAGATTTTAGGCCGTTCACCCAGCGAACTGCTGGGTAAAAACTGGTTTGAAACCTGCTTGCCCCCCGACAGAATAGACGAGGTAAAAGAGGTTTTCGCCCGCATCATGGCCGGTCAAGCCGAGCAGGCGGAATACTTCACCAACGAGATTTTAACCGGCAAGGGCGAACGCAGGCTGATCTCGTGGCACAACGTGCTGCTGCGGTACGCCAATGGTGCCCCCAAGGGTTTGTTGGCCTCGGGCAACGACATCACCGAACAAGCCAAATCCCAAAAAGAAGTCGAAGAAAGCGAACTCCGCTACCGCTCGCTGGTGCAGACCAGCGACAACGCCATTTGCTCGATCGACGCACAGGGCAGGGTGGTGAACTGGAACCCGGCTGCCTCAACCATCTTTGGCTTCAGCGAGGCTGAGATGCTGGGCAATACCTTGGAATGTATCATCCCCCTTGACCTGCGCAAGGGGCACACCCAAGCCTTGCAGCGTTTGATCAACGGCAGGGCGCCCAGCCGCCTGGGGCAGCTGATCGAGCTGCGGGGCCGCCGCAAGTCGGGTGAGGAATTCCCTTTGGAGTTGACCCTGGCCCAGTGGGAAACCAGGAGCGGCAAATATTACAGCGGCATCATGCGCGACATCAGCCGCCGCAAGGCCGCGGAAGAGGAACTGACCCGCAGCCGCGAGCGCTTTCAACGCATTGTACAAGAGGCCCCCTTTCCCATGATGGTGGTGGCCGAAGACGGCGAGATTCTGCAAACCAACCAGGTTTGGTACGAGCTGACCGGCTATACGCCTGCAGAGCTGACCCGGCTTCAAGATTGGTTTCACCATGCCTATGGGGCTGACGCAGCAGAAACGGGTCGATATTTGGCCCGCCTGCGCGATATGCAAGGCCGCGTGGCCGAGGGCACCAAGCAGGTGGTCAGCCATACCGGGGAAACCCGTTTTTGGGAATTCAGCAGTTCCCCTGGCGACCCTTTGCCCGATGGGCGAAAGGTTTTAATCACCATGGCCATGGACGTAACCGAACGCCTTTTGGCCGAAAACCAACTCCGCTTTTCCGAGCGCAGGCTGCACGAGGCGCAACTCTTGGCAGGCCTGGGCAACTGGAACTGGAACGTGCGGGAAGACGAATTCACCTTTTCCCCCGGCATTTACCCCATCATCGGCATGGAGCAGCAAGGCCGCCGGTTTGGGCTGTCCGAATTCCTCAACCTGATCACCCCCAAAGACCGGGCCAAGATTCAGCATCTTTTGGAACGGGTATGGGCTACGGATCAGGGGTTTCACGTGGAATTGCAACTCGACCTGGCCACTGGCCCCAAGGTGGTGGAATTTCGGGCAGAGGCGCTAGCTGATAAAGAAGACCCCCTGCATATTTTTGGCGTGATGCTGGACATCAGCCGCCAAAAAGAGGCGGAACGGATTTTGGTGCAGGCGCGCCAGGTCGCCGAAGAGGCAAGCCGGGCCAAAAGCGCCTTTTTGGCCAATACCAGCCACGAGATTCGCACCCCGATTCACGGGATCATGGGCCTGACAGACCTGCTGCTGCAAGGCACCCAAGACGAGGAACAACAAAAATATCTCCAGGTGATTCAGCGCAGCAGCGAGCATTTATTAGAGATCGTGAACCAGGTCTTGGACTATTCCAAGCTGGCGGCAGGCGAAATGAAACTGACGGAAGTCGGTTTTGACCTGTCCGCCTTGGTGACAGACCTGGTTGACCTCTACCGCAGCCAGGCCTTGGCCAAGGGGGTGGAACTGCATTCCGAAATCGACCCCCGCATTCCCCCTGGGGTGGTGGGCGACCAGGTCAAGCTGCGCCAGGTGCTGCACAACCTGCTTTCCAATGCCGTCAAATATACCCATGCGGGAATGATCAAGCTCTCGGTGCGCCTGCTGCAAGAAACCCCTCAGGGCTTGATGCTTTATATTTCGGTCAAGGATACGGGAATCGGGATCTCGGAAGAGCAAACCAAAAAGCTGTTTACCCCCTTTTCCCAGGGAGACATTTCCTACAGCCGCAAATACGGCGGCACGGGTTTGGGTTTGGCCATTTGCAAATCCCTGTTAGAGCTGGCGGGCACGGAGCTGCAAATGGATTCTCAACTCGGCCGGGGCACTACCTTTTGGTTCAAGCTGCTGTTAAAGCCGGGGGCAGCCCTGCCCTTGCACCCGCCCTTGAGCTATGCCAAGGGCGCCGGGCCGCTGCATTTGGCCAAATCCCTGAAGCTGCTGCTGGTGGAAGACGACCCCGTAAACCAGGTGGTGGCCCGCGAAACGCTAGAACGCTTAGGCTTTGTTGTGGACCTGGCCGAAACCGGGGTGCAGGCGGTGCAGATGTTTGCCGAGGGGGTGCATGATTTGATTTTGATGGATGTGCAAATGCCCGAGATGGACGGCATCGAGGCAACCCGCCGCATCCGCGCCCTGGAAACGGAACAGGGGGCAACCCGCATCCCCATTGTGGCCCTTACGGCCCATGCCTTGGAAGAAGACAGCCAACGCTGCCTTGACGCGGGCATGGATGATTACCTTTCCAAACCCATTTTGCTGCCTTATCTGCTGAAGGCCTTGGCCCCCCTGCTGCCGCCGGGAAGTGTGACCAGTTTGGAACAGGGGACAGCCAAGCCCGTGCCCAAGGCCCTGCCCCCGGCCTTGGTCGAGGTGCTGCTGCGCAGTCTGCCCAAAAAGCTGGATGGCCTGGAGGCAGCCCTGCAGGCGCAGGATGCCAACCAAGGGGCACGTTGGGCACACGACTTAAAAAGCAATTTTGCTGCTGTGCAGCGGCTCGACCTCAAAGAGCAATATGCCGCCATCGAGGCACGGCTAAAGCAGAATCAGCTTGCAGGAACCCTGGAACTGACTTTAAAAACTGCGGTTTCCGCAAGGGAGTTTTTGCAAGTTTTAGCAAAAGGGAATAAATAGATAAGGTATCCGGTTCTTATGTTCCATTTCCTGCCTGCGACCCATCGCGGCAGCAACCCGTTTCCAGGCTCCCCATGCCGAGCGAGATTAAAATTCTGGTTCTTTCTGACCGTATTGCCTCTTTGGAGGCAATCCAAAACAGTTTAAACAAGCTAGGTGCCACGGGCTTGACCAGTCTTTACCAACCCCAGATGTTTCAAGCCCTGGGGCAAAGCCGGTTCGACCTCTTGGTATTGGATTTCGACCAGATTCCCGAAGGGCTGAAAGAAGGGGTGCATTACCTGAAAGAAGACCTGCACAGCCAAGACATGCCACTAGTGATTATAACCGGGGAGCAGGGGCAGTTGGATCATTTTTTAAACGAGTTCGGGGCCAACAACCTGGATTTTGTGCTCAAGCCCGTGCCGGAAGACTACCTGATCGGCAAGCTGGACTTTTGGATTCGCTACCTGATGCAGCGCAAGGAGGTCTTTGCTCAAACCGCACCTGCTCACCCCCAGGTCCGCCCTGGGTCGGTATCAGCCGACATTCTGCTGGTTGAAGACGATGAAGTGAACCAGCAACTGACCCAGCTGTTGTTAGAGCAGATCAACCTTCACGCCGATGTGGCTGCTACCGGGTTAGAAGCGTTGGATGCCATAAAAAACAAGGAATACGGCCTGATCTTGATGGACATTGAACTCCCTGACCTCAACGGCATCGAATGCACCCGCCGCATCCGGCAGGACGAAGCCCTGCATCACAAACCCGCGGTGCCCATTGTAGCCCTGACCGGCAACGAGGCCGAGCGTGACCGCCAGCAATGCCTGAAGGCGGGGATGAACGACCACATCGCCAAGCCCCTGAACGGCCATGACCTGGAAATTGTAGTTAAAAAATACCTGCTTAAAAACCTGCCCCAACTGGCGCAGGTCGGCGAGGGGCATATGTTTGGCGACCCCTCTGCCACCAGCCTGCTTGACTACCTGAGCCGCGAACTCCGCCCGGCCTTGTGGAGCCTGGTGCAAACCTTTATCGACAAGCTGCCCCGCAACCTGGAACGCCTGGAACAGGCGCTATCTTCCTCCGATGGCGACGGCCTGAAGCAGGCCGCCAACCACCTGCGGGGAAGCTGCTCCAGCTTTTGGGCCGTGGCCATGACCGTGCTGAACCAGGAGTTAAACCCCCTGTTGGACATGATCATGGACCTGGAAACCTTAGAAACCCTGGGCCGCGAAGACAACCTCAAGGCCGCCCGCGAGGTGCTGGACCGGGTGAACCAAGAGACAGACAGCTTGCTCAAGCTGCTGCAAAGCCAAATCACCTCTCCCGTGGCCTAATCCCATGAGCCTGATCAGCCAAATCGGCGACAAGCTGCAAGAAGGCCGCGACAACGAGGTGCAAGCCTTGGTGGACAAGGTGAGCCAGCTTCTTTCCGCCAAGATGTACAAAATGGCCCTTGTCACCCTGAATAAGGCCTACGAGGTGGATGCCGTCACCACGGTGAGCATGATCCAGCCGCTGATGGAAACCTTCGAGAGGTCGGGCGACAACGAAGCAGTCTTGAGCCTGGGCTTGGTGCTTTTGAAATCCAGGCCCGACGACTTCAAACTGACCAACCGCCTGGGCAACGCCGCTCGTAGGTCGGAAAACTACATGCAGGCAGAAAACCTTTACCGCCATGCCTTGCAGGTCAACCCGGAATACGAACAAGCCCACTACAACCTCGCTGCCTGCCGCGCCAAGGCCGATGTATACGATGGTGCCGTGCGCGACCTTTTGCGCAGCCATTTCAACTATTCCCGGTATGTGCTGCCCAAGCCGCACCCGGTGCATGAGACAGTGGATGCAGTAAAAACCCGCATTCAAGCGGTAAAAGCCAAAAAGCAAGAAGAACATTTGGCCCAACTCAACGCCGAGCGCGCCGCCCGAACCGAGGCGATGGACCTCTTGGGCGTTCATGGGCTTGACCGGAGGATAGAAGAGGAAAAGCAGCGCAACCTGGACCCGAATTTTGAAGAGATTTGGTCGTTTTTTCATTACCATTTTGATCAGCTGAAAAAGGAAAACAACAACGAAGAAACCAAAAAGATCATCACTGACGAGCTGTTTAACCTCACCCTGTACGCCGTGGATCACGATGAATGGGACAAGGGGCTGGAAGCCCTGGCGGAACTTCACGCCATCAACCCCAAAATGGAATACCAGCCCATGCTTAAGGCGATTTGCCTGCGGGGCAAGGGCGAAATCAACAATGCCGCCAATCTGCTGATTGAAGAACTGGGCAAAGACCCCTATTCCCGCTTTTACAACCTGAACCTGGCACTGGTGTACAAGGAAAGCGATGCAGAGTTGGTCTATTTGAAATATGCGATCATTGCCGCCAGCCTGATTCAAAAGTCCGACGGCCTGCTGCTGCGGGAAGAGATCTATCAAAGAGCGGTCGACCACTTTGAGGCAGGGCAGTATGAAAAAGCGCAGAAGCTGTTTGAAATCGTTTCCTCGGAAGAAAAAAACCCCCTGGCCCTGTGGTACATCGCCCAAATTCATTTAAAGAAAAACGAGCTGGACGAAGCAGTAACGGCCCTGAAGCAGATTTTGGCCGTGAATCCCAAATCCAAGTTGGCCCAGCAAAAGCTGGACGAACTGCAGGCAACCTATACGGAAAAGGGCGAAGCCGCCTTTCACGAACATAAATATAAGGTGGCAAGCGTCTTTTATGAAAAAGCGTTGGAGATCCAACGCAACCGGACGGCGATTGTGGACGCGATCAAGGTTTACCGCCTGTTGAAGGCGGAAGACCGCATCATCCAGCTGCACCACGAATTGGAAGAGCTAAAAAATTCCGAGCGGGCCGAACAGCACGAGAAGAACCGCCAAGATTACATCCGCCAAGGGGTGAAATACTTCAAACGAAAGGCTTATTACCAGGCGATTCAGCAGTTTGAAAACGCCTTCCGCATGAAGCTGGATAAAACCGTGTTTTTGTACCTGGCAACCCTTTACAAATTTCTGCATAAAAAAGAGGAATTAAAAGGGTTGATGGACCGCTGGCGGGATATGGTAGAATTTGAAGAAAAGCGCAAGGCGGTGGCCCGCATGCAAGCCCAGGCCGAAAAGGCAGGCCAGGTGCCTGAGGTTGA
>Ga0208373_1004649_pt1 | contig 12102 bp, 11 predicted proteins | sample RifOxyC2_FD_184036 | JGI IMG/M metagenome (GOLD analysis project Ga0208373, IMG submission 184036) | Soil microbial communities from Rifle, Colorado - Rifle Oxygen_injection C2 (SPAdes) | ecosystem: Environmental > Terrestrial > Deep subsurface > Rock core/Sediment | place: Rifle, Colorado... | reverse complement strand
TGGCCGTCGGCCATCGTTCATGGGATCGAATTCGCCTACCGGGAGGGGATGGAGGCGGTTCTGAAAGATCCCCACATCGACGCCGTGGTGCCGATCATGATGATCACGGATGAGACAGGGGTTCCCGATCTCCGCTTTGTCGTGGACCTCGCCCGAAAATATCCGGAGAAACCGATCTACGTCACCTTCAGCGCGGAGAAAAAACATATGGACGCGGCCAAGGCGTTTCTGGAACCGAGGGGGGTGCCGACCTTTCCGATGATCGAGGAGCCGTTCGAGGTGCTTTCCATTCTATCGCAGTGCCGCAGATACATGGATCGCGGTCAAACAAGAGGAATAAAGAATGACTGAAATAGACGCTATCATAAGCTCGGCCCTGCGACAAAACCGCAAGACCCTTTCGGAATGGGAAAGCGCGCGGCTTCTGGCGGGTTACGGGATTCCGATGGCCAAGGGGATCCTCGCGCAGAGTTGGGATGAGGTAAGGAAGGCGGCGGAGAGCATCGGATATCCGGTGGTGCTGAAGGCGTGCTCGCCGGAAGTGAGCCACAAGACCGAAGGCGGCCTGGTGGCGGTGGATCTTCACAACGAGGCGGAGCTGGATACGGCCTTCAAAAGGATAAGTGCAGCGACACCCGTGAAGGATGCGGCCTACTTGGTTCAGGAGCTGGTCAAGGGGGAACGCGAACTTGTCGTGGGGATGATCCGCGATCCCCAGTTCGGTCCCTGCGTCATGTTCGGCCTGGGGGGGATATTTACCGAGATCCTGGGCGATGTCACATTCCGGCCGGCGCCGCTGAGCGAAGCGGACGCGGTAGAAATGATCAGGGACATCAAAGGGCATCAAATCCTTAATGCAGTCCGGGGGAGGGCTGCGGTCGATGCCGATGCCCTGGTTGCCTGTCTGATGGCCATGGGCCGGATCGGCGTGGAGCGCGAGGAGATCCAGGCGATCGATATCAATCCGCTGATTGTTCAAGATAGCGGGCATGCAGGCAGACCTGTGGCGGTGGATGCGCTGGTGATCCTGAATGGGAATTAGGGTGATTCAAAACGGATATGCCCTAACAACCCATCCGGCGTCCGGGCATTCATCAGGGGGTTGCAGGGGAAGGTCAAATCTTCAATCTCGGTCCGGTTGCTGCCCCTGCATGTCAACGATGAGGCACTCGCCACGGCTGTCGTGGATGCGTTTGAGAAACTGGTACAAACAGAGAAACCAAACATCACGAAAATCGATTCAACAGAAAGGAGATAGATATGTCATTCAAAGGAAAGATGATCGACCTCAGCCAGGAGATATACCAGGATATGCCTGTCTACCCGGGTCATCTGAAAACAGTCGTCTGGACACATCTCTCCCACGAAGAGTGCAAAAGACAACTTGGGACCGGTTTTTCTTATGAAACCAGGGGGATCATGTTCTGCGACCACGGACCGACCCACATCGATGCCGTCAGTCATCTCTCACGGGACCCGAACGCGCCGTCGGTCGACCAAATCCCATTGGAGCACTGCATCACCTCGGCGATCTGCCTCGACGTAAGCGATATCCCGCAGAAGACGCAGTTTGGCAGGCAAAAGATCGAGAAGGAGCTGAAACGGTGGGGCCTTGACATCCGCAGAGGCGATACGATACTCTTCTATACGGCCCAATATGACCGATACTACGGCAAGCCCGAATATATGACCGATTATCCGGGCCTCGACCGAGAGGCGACGGAATACATCATTGACCAGGGATGCGTGAATTTCGGCGTCGATTCGGCAAGTCCGGATATGTGGTACGATAAGACCTATCCTTGCCACAGCACCTGCTCCGAACGTGGCATCACCCATATAGAGAACCTGTGTAACCTTGATAAGCTCATCGGTAAACGTTTCACTTTTATCGGTCTTCCCTTGAAGATCAGAAAGGGAACGGGCTCGCCAATCCGCCCGGTAGCCATTCTTGAAGAATAAATTGACAAATTCTACCGATCGTGAAATATTTTCACATACGTGAGCTAAGGAAAGCTTGCCGTAGTGAAGGAGGTGCCGCGATGGATCGCAAGCTGATCATACACAAATCACCGAACCTCATCCTCGCCGGTTTTGGCGCGCTGGACAAGATGGGCGAGGAGGCTAGAAACCTCGAGGCCAAGACAGCGCTACTGGTCACCGATAAGGGCATTATCGCTTCGGGGGTCAGCGCGAAGGTCGAAAAGATGCTGACCGATCAGAAAATTGTCGTGGATGTTTTCGATCAGGTCATCCCCGATCCCGATATCGCCTGTTGCGAGCTGTGCATTGAAAAAGCCAAGGCAGGCCGCTACGATCTGATCGTCGGCGTCGGCGGCGGCAGCGCCATGGATATCGCCTCCGTGACCTCAACCCTGTGCACGAATCCCGGCAGCGTGAACGATTATTTCGGCGTCAATCTTCTGAGAAAACAGGGAATCCCCACCTTTTTGGTGGCGACGACCGCCGGGACCGGCGCCGAGGTCACGCCCAACGCCATTCTGACCGATACGGCAGCCAAGCTCAAGAAGGGCATTGTCAGTCCCTATATCCTGCCCCGCGCGGCCGTGGTCGATCCGGAGCTGACCCTTTCCATGCCCCCGCGGGTGACCTCCGTCTCCGGACGGCCGTGGCCCGGGGTGACCGTCGGGATGCCCGGTACGACATGTCCATCGGCAGCCTCTATGCGGGGATCTCCCTGGCCAACGCCGGGGTGGGCGCCGTTCATGCCCTGGCCTACCCGCTCGGAGGGCAGTTCAATGTGCCGCACGGAATCGCCAACGGCATTCTATTGCCCCACGTCATGGAGTTCAATGTCCCAGGCGACATCGCCAAATTCGCCGAGGTCGCCGGTCTTTTGGGCGAGCGGGTGGAATCCCTGTCACCCGTGGAAGCGGTCAAGAACCTCCTTCGGGACGTCGATATGCCGACCACGTTGACCGAACTCAATATACCGCGATCTGCCATTCCCGAAATGGCGGCCGCGTCGATCAACGTCACGCGCCTGATGGGCAACAACCCAAGACGGATGACGGCGAAAGATTCCGAGAAGGTGTACGAAAAAGCATTCTGATATTTCCCTCCCCCTCTGACGGGGGGGTAGTGTGGGGGTGACGGCGCCGAATGCGGTTTCTCTTTTCCGATCCTTTTATCAAAGTGGCAGGAAAGGAACTCGGCTTTTCGATTTCGAGTCCTGTCGCTTTGCGCACATTGATCGGCCGATTCCCCGCCGATCTCATCGAGATGATCCACCACGACCCATCCGTTTCCGATGTCGAACTCTGGGCCCATGTCATGTTTTTCAACAAGACGCGGCTCCTGCGGCTCGACGACATGATCGATAATGACGAAACAATAAAGGTTCTGCTGCCGGCGACGGGCGGCTGACCGGAAAAGAGGACGATGCGATGCTGGGCTACCACAAGAAGATTTTAAGGGTTGATCTGACGGAGCGAAAGGTCGAGGTCCGTGACATGGATGACGCGCTGCTGGAAAAATATGTAGGCGGCGTCGGTTTGGGGGTGAGGCTGCTCTATGACGAGACAACCTCCGATACCGATCCTCTTGGACCGGAGAACATCCTGGCGGCGATGACCGGCCCCTTCACCGACAGCCGGGTGCCCTCATCGAGCCGGCATCATGTCATGGGACGATCACCGCTCACGGGCATTCTGGGCGAATCGAACGTCGGCGGCTCCTGGGCGGTCCATTTCAAAAAATCCGGATACGACGGGATCGTCGTGACGGGAAAGGCCGACGGACCGGTTTATCTATGGATTCATGAAGGCGGTGTGGAAATCCGGAACGCGCGTCCCATCGTGGGTAAGGATTCCATCGAATCGGCCGAGTGGCTCAAAGGCCAGACGACGGATAAGGCGAGCGCCGCGGTGATCGGTCCTGCCGGTGAGCGTATGGCCCGGATCGCGGGTATTCCCCATGTGGGAACGATCGTCCGGCAGGCGGCGCGCTGCGGGCTGGGGGCGGTTATGGGTTCAAAGAACCTCAAGGCCATGGTGACCTTCGGAACAAAGAAGGTCCCGCAGGCCAATGAAGACGGTCTGAAGGAAGCGATGAAGACCGTCCTGCCCCATGTCCGGAAAGTGACCGAAACCTTTGGCAAATACGGGACGTCCGGCGGTGTGGAAAATTACGAGCGATTGGGTAATTTCCCCCTCCAGAACTGGCGATCCAGCCGCTGGGCCGATGCGGTGAAGATTTCCGGGCCCACCATGCACGACACCATCCTGAAGAGCAGAACAGCCTGCCTGCAATGCCCCATCGCCTGCGGTCGCCACATCCGTATCGAAGATGGGCCATACGGGCCTGTGGACGGCGAGGGTCCCGAATACGAAACCATGGGCACTATGGGCGGTGAATGCCTGGTGGATGACCTTGCCGCCATCTGCAAGGCCAACGATCTGTGCAACCGCTACGGGCTCGATACCATGTCCACCGGGTCGGTGATCGCCTTTGCGATGGAGGCGTTCGAAAAGGGGCTGATCACGACCGCGGATACCGACGGGATCGAGCTTCGCTGGGGGAGCGGTGCGGCCCTGGTGGAGATGACGAAAAAAATCGGTCTTCGTCAGGGGATCGGGGAACTGATGGGTGAAGGGGTTCTGCGCATGGCCCGCGCCCTGGGGCGAAACGCAATTGAATTCGCCATGCATGTCAAGGGGCTCGAACCCTCGGCCCACGACCCGCGGCGGTTCTGGAGCCAGGCTCTGTCTTACGGCACTGCGGCGCGCGGCGCCTGCCACAACGCCGCTTGGAGCCATCCGTACGAGCTGGCCCTGTTCATGTCCGAGCTCGGTCTCGACCAGCCCCATCCCTCCTGTCAGGTGGAAGGCACGGCCGAGATGACCGCCAAGCTGCAGTCGTATCAGTCGATGAACGACACACTCATCATCTGTCGGTTCACCCAGGTCGGGAAGGCCGTGACGGCGACGAACATTGTCGACTGGTACAACCTGATCACCGGCCGGCAGGTGGATATTACAGAGATGATGACGGTCGGCGAGCGGATCTTCAATCTCAAGCGGCTGTTCAACACCCGTCTGGGCATCAGCCGCAAGGACGATTTCCTTCCTCCCCGTTTCCTGACGCACAACCGCAAGGGCGAGGGGATCACCACCCAGTTGCCCCCCATGGGAAAACTGCTTGCCGACTATTACGAGTACCAGGGTTGGAGCGAAGAAGGCCTGCCGACACCCGAAAAACTAAGGCAATTGGGGCTTTAACGATTCCGTTCAGGAGGGCTTATGAACGACAGGAATCATTGCCCGGAGTTCGACCTGTCCGGTAAAGTCGCCGTCGTCACGGGCGCCGGACGGGGAATGGGCCGATATATGGCGCTGGATCTCGCCCGCTACGGGGCGGATCTGGTCCTCTGCAGCCGGACCCTCTCGGAACTGGAAGCGGTGAGCGGCGAGGTGGAGGCCTTGGGAAGAAAGACGCTGGTGGTCAGGACGGATGTCGGGCAAATCGCCGAGATCGAGCGGATGACCGCGATGGCCGTGGAACGTTTCGGCCGTATCGACATTCTCGTCAACAACGCCGGGATGAATGTGCCGCAGTGGGCCGAGGAGGTGACCGAAGAGACCTGGGACCGGATCACGAACGTCAACGTGAAAGGGGTTTTCTTCTGCGCCCAGACGGTGGGCAAGGTGATGATCCGGCAAAAGAAGGGAAAGATCATCAACATCTCGTCCCAGTCCGGCAGCGTCGGCCTCATCAAGCGGTCGGCCTACTGCTCGAGCAAGGGCGCCGTCAACCAGCTCACCCGCGTGCTCGCGCTCGAATGGGGCAAGCACAATATCTGCGTGAACGCCCTTGCGCCCACATTCGTAGAGACGCCCATGACCCGGCCCATGCTGCAGGAAAAATCCTTCCGGGACTATGTGATGGGCAACATTCTCCTGGGCCGGCTCTGCAAACCCGAGGACCTGACCGGGGGGCTCATCTTCCTGGCATCCGACGCTTCGGACATGGTCACGGGGCACATCCTGCACATCGACGGCGGCTGGACCGCCCATTAACAAAAGGAAGGAGAACCAAAAGCGGAGGGGCTGCGGAACGGCATAAGAGACCGCCTGCAGTCGATAAAAAAGGAGGGGACCACTTTTTTAAAAAAGGAGGACATCATTATGTTGAAACGTTTAGCTGCTTTTTTCACACATCTGATGAGACGCTACCTTCCCGACGCCTATCTCTTCGCGATCCTGCTCACGTTCCTTTCGGCCATTCTGGCCCTGATCTTCACCCCCGCCGGGTTCGAGCAACTGATCACGACCTGGGGTGGCGGCGTTTACGGGATCATCGCCTTTGCCTTCCAGATGATCCTGATCCTGGTCACGGGCCACTGCCTGGCGCTGACCCCGGCAGTCAACCGCATTCTGGTTTCGATCGCCGGAATCGGAAACACCCCGGTCAAGGCCGGGATGATCGTTGCCTTTGTCGCGGGGATCTGCTCATGGATCAATTGGGGATTCGGCCTGGTCGTGGGCGGGCTGCTGGCCCTTCAAGTCGCAAAAAAGACCAGACAGGCCGACTTCCCTTTCCTGATCGCATCCGCCTACAGCGGGTTCGTGGTCTGGCACATGGGGCTCTCGGGTTCCATCCCCCTGGTCATCGCCACATCGAAGAGCGCCCAAAACTTTATTGAGAAAATGACCGGGGCGGTGGTACCCGTCTCCCAGAGCCTCTTCCAGCCGTTCAACCTCATACCGGCCATCCTGCTGATCATTACCATCCCGATCCTCATGGCGCTGATCCACCCCAAGGAGGACGAGATCCAGACGATCCCGGAGGACAGGCTCACGGAGTTGTGCGGCGACTGCCCGCACCTGGATGTGCCGCAAAATCCGACACTGGCGGAGAGAATCGACCACAGCTACGCGATCAACATGATCTTCGGTCTGATGGGTCTCGCTTACCTTTACTACCACTTCTCTGCGAAGGGGTTCGATCTGAACCTCAACATCGTCATCTTCATCTTCTTCATCGTCGGGGTGATTCTCCACGGCAAACCGGTCAACTACATCAAGGCGATGAACACGGCCATCAAGGGGGCCGGGGGGATCGCCCTGCAGTTCCCCCTGTATGGCGGGATCCAGGGGATCATGGTCGGGACGGGTCTGGCGAAGGTCATCGCCGGCTGGTTTGTCGCCCTCTCTATCCCCGAGACCTTCTATATGTTCCAGTTCTGGGCCGCCGGGATCATCAACATGTTCATCCCGTCCGGCGGGGGACAGTGGGCCGCCCAGGGGCCGATCACGATGGAGGCGGCCAAGATGATGGGGATCGACCCTGTCCGGTCGGCCATGATGGTGGCGTGGGGGGACCAGTGGACCAACATGATCCAGCCCTTCTGGGCGCTGCCCCTCCTCGGTCTCGCGGGCCTGTCGGCCCGGGACATCATGGGCTACACCACGGTGACGCTCATCTATAGCGGCGTTGTCCTTAGCATCTTCACCCTGCTTATCGGGTTCAAGGTGTTATAAAGGACGGTTCTAATTGCGGAAGGGGTTCGGGGCGGGGGTTTGCCGCCGCCTCTCCCCTTCCGCAAACCCCCTTTCCGATTACCCCCGCAACCCCCTCCTTGTAAACGGGGAACTTCACTTCCCCGATCTCATCCGGCGCCTTGTTTCTTTCGTCATTTATGATAAGATCGCCTCTCTTTTTTATCCCGGCTGCTCTGAATCAATGCGTGTCGCCGGTGGGGAAATGAAGGCAAGACTGTGGTGTGCTGCGGATGAGATGATGAATGAATACGGAAATGCAATGCCGGTCCCGGTTCCAAAAGCGAAAGAGCCGAACCGGTGCCTCTCCTGCGGAACGACAGCGAACATCGGCCGGCGGCGATATTGCTCCATCGACTGCCGGCAGAAACTCCGGCAGAGGCTCGATATGCGCAGCGGCCTCCTCCAGGCGCTGAACACGCGGTACGCTACCTTCTACTTTTCTGAGCTGCTGATCATCATGGACATCCTGCCCTGCGGACATAAGGAGATCCGAAGCTTCTTCTTCCCCCGGACGCCGGGGAGAAATCCGGGCGAGGATTTCAGCCGGATGGCGGACATTTTGGGTGAGACATGGTGGGCCGAGCAGCGGCGGACGAAGAAGCGATATTTTGCCACGCTCCACGTCCTGGACCTGGCGGTTCGCAACCATGTGCCGCCGCAGTCGGTCAAACCGCCGATCGTCCACACGCCGACCGTCGCCCCCGCCTCGCTGGTCTATCTGAATCTGGAAAAATCCAATCTCGATTCCCCGGAACTCCGGAAAATCGTCAGGAACGCCTATCGGCGGCAGGTGAAGATACATCATCCCGACCTCGGGGGCGATGCGGCGATGTTCCGGAAGATTCACCAGGCCTACGAAGACCTTATCCGCTGGGCTGAAAATCCAAACTTCATCCGGCATCGCGGCTTTCCGGACAAGTGGTTCTATGAAGGGGATAAAAACCGCTGGATCCAACCGACGCCGCTCCAACCGCAAGGCCGATGAAGGGAATAAAGGTGGGTTCATATTCCTTGACGGACGGGGATCGGTCCATTATGATTATCTTTGACGAGCTCGTAAAAAGTCGTCATTCCCGCGTAGGCGGGAATCCAGGATGTGCGCAAATACATAAAATTACTGGATTCCCGTTTTCACGGGAATGAGAAAAGGGTGATTTTCGACTTTTTACGAGGGCGTCATCTTTTGTTAAAGCATTTTTTAATCGAATCTCGGCCAGGAAGAAGTAAGGAGGGATGTGATGAACGGGATGTCCTATGATCTGGAGAAGAAGGTCGTCGTCGTGACGGGTGGGAGCCGGGGGATAGGCCTGGAACTGGCCCGTAACTTCCTCGCCCAGGGGGCGCGGGTCGTCATCTGCGGCCGGAAACAGGAAAATCTTACAGCCGCCGTGGAAAAACTCGGCGGCGGCGAACGGCTTCTTGCCCTGCCGGCCCATGTCGCCCGCGAGGGGGATGTGGAGACCCTGTTTGATACGGTTGTCGGTCGCTTTGACGGCCTGGATGTCCTCGTCAACAATGTCGGGATGAATCTGCTGACGACCTCGGTGGCCGATGCGGACCTCGCCGTCTGGAACAAGATCATCGAAGGGAACCTTACCGGCGCCTTTCTCTGTTCGCGGAAGGCCGCCCGGATCATGCGGGAGAAGAAGCGGGGGAAGATCGTCAGCATCTCGTCGCTTGCCGGCGCCAAGGCCTCGCCGGGGATGGGGATCTATGGGATCGCCAAGGCCGGCCTCGAGATGCTCACGCGGGTCCTCGCCGCCGAGCTTGCCCCCTTCAATATCCAGGTGAACGCCATCGCCCCGGGCTTTGTGAGGACCGATTTCAGCAAGCCCTTCTGGTCGGCGCCGGCCATCTGCGAGCAGATCGTCAAACACATCCCGGCAGGCCGTATCGCCGAGACGGTCGACCTGGTCCCCATCGTCCTGCTGCTCGCCTCCGGTTATTCCGATTACATCACCGGGCAGACGATCATGGTCGACGGGGGGGCCTCCGCCGTATGAGCCATACGGCCGGCATCGACATCGGCTCCATCACCGCCAAGGCTGCCATTATGCGGGATGATCAGCTCCTGGGATCGCGGGTGATCTTCACCGGCTACAATTCCGAAGCGGCGGGTCGCCGCGTCTACGAGGAGCTCCTCGGCGAGATGGGGCTTTCCCGCACGGAGATCGGCCGGATCGTCGCCACCGGTTACGGCCGGAAGAGCGTGACGATAGCCGATAAAGCGGTCACCGAGATCATGTGCCATGCCGCCGGGGCACGATACCTCGAGCCTTCGATCCGGTCGCTCATCGATATCGGCGGGCAGGACAGCAAAGCCGTCGTCATGGATGCGAGCGGGCGGGTGACAAACTTCACGATGAACGACAAGTGCGCCGCGGGGACCGGCCGTTTCCTCGAGGTCATGGCGCGCGCCCTGGAGGCGGATCTCGACGAATTCGGAACGCTTTCCCTGAAGGCGGAGCAACCGGCGAAGATCAGCAGCCTCTGTACCGTTTTTGCCGAGTCTGAGGTGATTTCGCTTATCGCCAAGGGTGAGACCCGGGAGAACATCATCGCAGGGATCCACGAGGCGATCGCCTCCCGGGTCTCGGCGATGGCAAGCCGGATAGGCCTCACCGCGCCCGTCATGATGACGGGAGGGGTGGCCCGGAACATCGGCGTCGTCCGCGCGCTCGAGAAGGCGATCGGCCTTCCGGTGGTCGTCTCACCGCATGCCCAGGTCAACGGGGCGATCGGCGCGGCATGCCTCGCACGGGAGATAAATAATGTATGAGGATCTGAAGGGTAAAACGGCAGTGGTTACGGGGGCGGGGAAGCAGACCGGTATCGGGTATGCCGTCGCGGAGCGCCTGGCCTCCCTCGGTTGTCAGATCGTCATCGCCGATCTCGGCCGGCCGCCGGAGTCCGCAAACCCAGTTCGGACGGGGACGCGCGACGAGATGGATACGATCGCCGCTGAGCTTGGCAAACGTTACGGGGGGATGGCCTCCACCATCGATGTCGACGTCACCTCCCCACCCTCCATCGGCCGGATGGCGGAGAGTCTCCGGGAGCGATGCGGCCATATCCACATCCTTGTGAATAATGCCGGCGCCTCCTTCGGCGTTCCCGCCGACATCCTCTCTTACGAAGAAGCAGCCTGGATCCGGACGGTGGACGTGTGTCTTTTTTCCGTTTTCCGCGTCAGCCGGGCTATCCTGCCGCTCATGCTGGGCGAGCCGGGTGTGATCATCAATACCGCCTCGCGGGCGGGGAAAGTGCCCCCCCTGTTCAACAGCGCTTACGCCGCGGCGAAGGCCGGGGTGATCATGCTGACCAAGACAATGGCAAAGGAGCTGGCCTCCCGCAACATCCGGGTGAACGCCATCTGCCCGGGACAGATCCGGACCGATTTGGAGCAATGGCGCTTCGGCCTGGAGGCCTCCTTTTTCGGAAGCACGGTCGAAGCACGGGAGGAGGAGATGTGCCGGACGATTCCTCTCGGCCGGATCGGCGTCCCGGAGGAGGTAGGGAGGCTCGTCGCCTTTCTCGCATCGGAGAGCTCCGGATACATGACCGGACAGGCGATCAACCTCGATGGCGGCCAGTGCATGGAGTTGTAATGGGCTTTGGAGATCGTATCCCTCCGCTTGCTGGACATTTTTCGACCCTGCACCTCCTCGCTTCGCTGTGGGGGCAGGGTACCCCGAAAAATCTCCAATGCGCGCTTCCGGGATACGATCTCCAAAGCTTTGAAAGGTGAAAGGAGCGGAGAGGCGAAGTGGAGCAGGTGATCGGCGGCAGGCTGGCGGCGGAGGCGCTCATCGAACAGGGGGTCAAATATGTGTTCACCTTGAGCGGGGGGCACATCACCCCGATCTATCAGTTTCTCGAAGGATCGCCGGTCGCCATTTTCGACACCCGTCATGAACAGGCCGCCGTCTTCATGGCAGAGGCCTGGGCGCGGATGATCCGGAAACCCGCGGTCGCCATGGTTACGGCCGGGCCGGGATTCACCAATGCGCTCTCGGGGATCGCCAATGCAAGACTCTCCAATGCCCCGGTGGTCCTGATCGCGGGCTGCGTCGGCTTGGAAAGTGCGGAGAAGCTCGACCTCCAGGACATGAACCAGATTCCCGTTATCGCTCCGATGGTCAAGAAGGCCTGGGTCTGTCAGGTGGCCGAGAGGATCCCCGAGTTCGTCGACATCGCCTTCCGGACCGCCGCGGCCGGCCGGCCCGGGCCGGTCTACCTCGAGCTTCCCTGCGACGTCCTGAACACAGCCGTCGACCCGGCCCGGGTGAGGCGCCCCCGGAGCCGCGTGGAGTCCCGGCCGATGGATCCCGAAGGAGCCCGGGAGATTCTGGTCATGCTCCAGGCGGCGAAATCACCGGTTGTCGTCGCCGGAAGCGGCGCCTGGTACGCCGATGCAGGAGAAGCCCTGAGGGGCTTCGTCGAGCGCTCCGGTATTCCCGTGTTCACGGGCAATTCCGGCAGAGGGGTGATCTCCGACACCCACCCACTCTGCTTCCAGTCTTCGCTTGCCATCCGTCCCGGCGCGGCTTTCTTCACCCTCGCGAGCGCCGATCTGATT
>Ga0208373_1004648_pt1 | contig 12103 bp, 14 predicted proteins | sample RifOxyC2_FD_184036 | JGI IMG/M metagenome (GOLD analysis project Ga0208373, IMG submission 184036) | Soil microbial communities from Rifle, Colorado - Rifle Oxygen_injection C2 (SPAdes) | ecosystem: Environmental > Terrestrial > Deep subsurface > Rock core/Sediment | place: Rifle, Colorado... | reverse complement strand
TTAATTAACAACGAAAAATTATTGATTCCCAAACAACAACTGCAACTATTAAAAAACAAATATAAAAAATTAGGGATTGCCACGGGTAGACCAAAACAGGAAGCCGAATACGTAATTAATAAAAATAATTTAGGGAAAATATTTGATTGTATTATTGCTTTAGAAGACGTCGTCAGCAGTAAACCGGCCCCCGATTCTCTGATCGCTGTTATTAAAAAATTAGATTTAAAAAAAACTGTCTATATTGGAGACAATCCGAGTGACGTATTGGCCGCAAAAGCTACCCAAATACCATCTATTTTTATAGGAAAACAAAAAATTGGAACGTTTAGGTTTCCAACAATATTAAAAGTTATTCAATATTTACTATGAATAGATCAAGTCAAGTTTCGAGAATCACAAAAGAAACCGATATTGATATCGGTCTTAAAATAAATGGCACCGGTGAAAGATCAATCAATACTCCGATTGGTTTTCTCAACCACATGTTGGATCTGTTTGCCAAACAAGGTTTATTTGATCTAAAAATTAAGGCAAAAGGTGACATGTTTATTGATGAACACCACACGGTGGAAGACATCGGTATTGTTTTGGGTCAAGTTTTTTGTAAAGCACTCGGCGATAAAAAAGGAATTAACCGTTATGGATTCTTTATCCTGCCGATGGATGAGGCATTGGCGACCGTTGCCATCGATTTTGCCGGAAGATACGCTTTTACTTTGAACTGCGATTTCAACCGGGAAAAGGTCGGAGACTTGAGCACCGAGTTGATCTATGACTTTTGGGACGGGTTTGCCCAAAATGCCAAAGTCAATCTATTTATCAAAGTGGAAAATGGCCGAAATGATCACCACAAAGCCGAGGCAATTTTTAAGGCGGTGGCAAAAGCGATTCGCATGGCTTGTGAAATTGATAAAAGAGCCTCGTTAGCAATTCCATCGACAAAAGGAGTCCTATGATCGTCATCATTGACTATGGCTTGGGAAATTTGGGAAGCGTAAAAAATACCCTGGATAAGCTGGGTATTGATTCTATGATCTCAAAATCAAAAAATGAAATCAGAAACTCCAACGCCATAATTTTACCCGGAGTCGGCAGCGCCGGACAGGGTATGGAAAATTTGAAAAAAAATAATCTCGACATAGTTTTGGTTGACGAAATTAAAAACGGAAAACCGTTTCTGGGAATCTGTCTTGGTATGCAACTTTTGTTTTCAAAAAGCGAAGAAGGAAACACCGGTTGTTTAAATATTATCAAGGGATCGGTCAAAAAATTTAATTCCGGATTAAAAGTACCGCAGATTGGATGGAACGGAATAGAATATCAAAGATCAAATATCAAAAATCAAAACGACAAATCAAAAATAAAAAATTTATTTAATGATATTTCAGATAAAAGCAGTTTTTATTTTGTTAACAGTTATTACTGTCAACCTGATGATGAATCAATTGTTGCTGCCAAAACGGAATACGGAATCAAATATTGTTCCGTTTTAATTAAAAAAAATATTATTGCTACACAATTTCACCCGGAAAAAAGCGGCCCGATCGGCCGGCAACTTATTACAAATTGGCTCAAACTAATATGATCACCAAAAGAATTATTCCCTGTCTTGATATGACCGAAGGAAAAGTTGTTAAAGGCATTCAGTTTGTCAATTTTAGAGATGCCGGTGACCCCGTTGTCATGGCTAAAGAATATGACAAACAAGGTGCCGATGAGCTAGTCTTTTTAGACATTACGGCCACGACCGAAAATAGAAATATTTTACTAGACGTGGTGAGGAGAACTGCAAAGGAAGTTTCTATCCCCTTTTCAGTCGGTGGTGGAATTCGATCAATAGAGGATATGAGATTGGTTTTGGAAAACGGCGCCGATAAAGTGGCTGTCAACACGGGAGGTTTTAATAATCCAAAACTAATCAGGGACTGTGCCAACTATTTTGGCAGTCAATGTGTCGTTTTATCCCTCGATGCTCGTCAGATAAAAAAGAACCGCTGGAATGTTTTTATTAACGGTGGAAAAACCGATACCGGAATTTCGGCGGTTAAATGGGCGAAAAAAGCGGTTTCCTTGGGTGCGGGGGAAATACTTCTAACCAGTATTGATACCGATGGAATGAAAAGAGGATTTGATATTGGACTAACAAAAATGATTTCAAAAAATGTCAACGTTCCTATTATTGCTTCGGGCGGAGCCGGGAAAATTGAAGATTTTTTTGAAATATTTAAAAAGGGAAAAGCTGATGCTGCCTTGGCGGCTTCCCTTTTTCACTTTGGAGAATTAACAATAAATCAAGTTAAAAATTATTTGAAGAATAGAAATATTCCTGTTCGATTAATATGAAAAAACTTATTCCAACAATTATTCAAGACTATAAATCAAAAGCAGTTTATATGCTTGGGTATTCTAGTGTTAGATCTTTGAAAAAAACTAAAGAAACGGGATTCGTCTGGTTTTGGAGCCGGAGTCGCAAAAAATTATGGATGAAAGGTGAGGAATCAGGAAACAAACTTAAAGTTATCGAAGTCTTTTCCGATTGTGACAAAGATGCCATATTAATAAAAGTAAAGTTAATAGGAAAAAATGTCTGTCACACCGGAAATTTATCCTGCTTTTTAAATAAGTTTGAATAATCAATATGAAAATCAATAAGCTGTTAGAAATAATTAAAGATCGGAGGCTGAAAATGCCGACCGGTTCTTATGTGGCTTCCCTATTTGGATCAGGTGAAGACCGGATTGTCCAAAAGGTTGGCGAAGAAGCAACGGAAGTCATCATTGCTGCAAAAAATAAAAATAAAAAAAGAATCATCTCTGAAATAGCTGATCTGTTATTTCACTTGTTAATTCTCTTAGTTTCATCAAATATTACCTTGTCTGATATTGAAAAAGAACTGGAAGCTCGAAACAAATGATCATTCGCTAAAAATATCCATACCCAATGCTCCGAACTTGATGTTTTGTAGGTTATAAGCGGTAGACTAAGATGTACCTCTTATATATTCTGGTAATAAGTTAAAAAGAAAGGGGGTGATATAAATTATGGATGCTAAAGTAACGCCAAAGCCCAAATTAGATTCAAAAATTCTGAAATGCAGCAACATGACAATTTTCTTTGATACCTATGAAGCCAAAAACAAAAGCAAGTATTTGAGAATAACCGAGTCCAGATATAACAAAGAGACCAAACAAAGCGTGCGATATTCAATAATTCTTTTTAAAGAAGATTTGGAAGGATTTAAAAAGACATTGGAAGAGATAAATCTGATATAGTGTCATTCCCGCGAAGGCGGGAATCCATGTTTTCTGGATCCCCGACTAGATCGGGGATGACAATCATGCTTTTGCCAGATAATATTTCCGTTCTTTGTCACTGAATTTCTCTATGGCATATCGAAGCGCCGTTCGTGGCATTGTTTTGTAATGCTTATCAAGAAAATTAATTTCTGTTTTTTTGTCTTTTTTTCCGATTTCTCGAAGTGCCCAGCCAACGGCCTTGTGGATCAGGTCATGTTTGTCATGGAGAAGAATTTCCGATATTTTCAATGTATCGATATATTGATTGTTGTGAATAAATGCAAAAGTAGAAATAATTGCGATCCTTTTTTCCCAAAGATTTGTTGACTTTGCCAACTTATAGAGAATATTTCTGTCACGATATAACAAATAGTTTCCCAAAATATAATGACACGAAAGATCTACCAAATCCCAATTGTTAATTTTCTTCGTGTTTTTTAAATAAAATTTAACGATTTCTTCTTTCAATTCTTGATTGGCTTTATCGTATTTAAATCTTAAAATCATTAGAGCGGATAAACGTTCTTCGTGTATCATACTGTCAAGAAGTTTTTGCAAATCTTCCAATTCAAGATCTTGGTGTTTTTTACTGATTGCCCGAAGATGAGGAACTGGTATGCCTAAAAACTTATCCCCTTCTCCGTATTCCCCTTTGCCTGTTTTGAAGAACCATGATAAATTTTTTGCTTTTTCTAAATTACCGGCTGATTTTAATTCATTAATTAGTTTACTCAGCATTTTACTCCTTTTTTATTTCCCAAAAATCGGTCCCGGCCGCATCCCATTTCAATCTTTTTTCATCAGGGTCGGAAAAATTAAATTGACCATTGACAAAATACCAAATCGTACCTGATTTTTTAGCTACGTTGACAACACCATGGGCCACCCCTCTTGGAACTAATACCAGTTTAGAACTTCCATTTCCCAAAACGATCTTCATCTTTATATCTTTGGTATCTGAGTCATTTCTTAAATCCCACATCCCCAAAATCATATGGTCTTCAGGTGGCACATACCAAACATCCTCCTGTTTAAAATGAACGTGCCATGCCTTTATACTGCCGGGAAGGATCTTTGATCTGTTGATCTGTTTTATTTTAAAATCCGAAAACTCTTCCATGTTCCCGTTCTCATTAATTCTTGTTAATTCTTCAAAGGTTCCATCTTCACCAATAAATTTTTTTACTTCGATGATCTTAACTCCTTCGATTATCTTCTGTTTTGAATAATCCTGAACGTAAATTTCCTGCTTTAACTTAAGTAAAATATCATCCAAGCTAAGATTTTTCATATTTTGATAATTAATTTCTAATATTTAGGTACATTATAGTATAATTTATAGATAAAAATATAGTCAGCATAGCTCAGCGGTAGAGCTCTCGTTTCATAAGCGAGTGGTCAGAGGTTCGAATCCTCTTGCTGACACAATGAAAACCATTGACCTATCTATTGTAATTGTTTCTTACAACACAAAAAAAATTACTGAAGATTGTTTAGAATCAATAAATAGGTCGTTAACTAATACAAAGATAAAATATGAAATTGTTGTTGTTGATAATGATTCTCGTGACGGCTCTGCGGAAGCGCTTCAAAAAATAGCTCTAAATAAAGTAAGTCATGTAATTTATTTTCAAACAGGAGGTAATTTAGGTTTTGGCCGCGGTAACAATTTTGGCGTCAAAAAAGCAAAAGGAGAATATATTTTGCTTCTAAATTCCGACACGATCGTTTTGAACCGTTCGATCGAAAAACTTTTTAACTTTTATGTGGCTCAGGAAAAACAAGTTCATTTCTTGGGAGCTAAATTGCTCAATCGAGATCTGACACCGCAGCCATCTGCTGGTAGATTTTTTACTTTACCGATCGTTTTTGCTACATTGCTTTTGAAAGGTGACTACTGGGGACTAACCCGATCCTCGCCAGATAAATTCTGTCAGGTTGACTGGATCTCAGGAGCTTGTATTATGACGACTAAAAAACATTATCGTGGATTGGGCGGTTTTGATAAAAATATTTTTATGTATATGGAAGAGGTTGATCTTTTGTACCGGGCTCGAAAAAAAGGTTTAAATACATTTTTTTATCCAAATTCTCAAATCGTTCATCTTGGCTCAGCCTCATCAAATGGAAAAACCTTTCCTATCTTGCAGGTTTACAAAGGATTTTTATTTTTTTATAAAAAACATTACTCTATCTTTCATTTATTAATTCTTCATGTTATTCTAAAATTGAAGGCCATAATTGCCTATTTATTTGGTAGAATTAAAGGCAACCAATATTTAATTGAGACCTATGAACAAGCTTTCAAGATTTCTTAAGTTTTTAGACAACAATTTAATAAAAATTCTTCTTTCAATATTCATTTTCCTGGTTCCGCTTTGGCCAAAACTCCCGATCAGAATGATCGACTATACCTATATCGCCATAAGACTTGAGGACATTTATCTGGTTATAATGTCAATTGCCTTTATCATTCAGATCATCAGAAAAAAATTAAAATTAAATAAAACTTTCCTTTGGCTTTTCGTTCTTTACTGGCTGGCCGTCTTTGCCTCAGCCCTTTGGGCTATTTTCATCGGAAAAACCGTCGTTCTTTATCATCTGGCTCTTCTGCATTCATTAAGAAGGGTCGAATATATGATCGTATTTTTTATCGCCTCGTCGATAATAAGCAATAAAAAAGATTTTTTTCTGTTTTTAAACCTATTTATTGCTTCCGTTTTCATTGTTAGTTTGTACGGATTGGGCCAGAAATATTTAGGGTTCCCGGCGGTTCAAACGATGAATCCGGAGTATGCAAAGGGTTATATCCTCTATCTTACCCCCGAAGCGAGGATCTCCGCCACCTTCGCCGGTCATTACGATTTGGCTTCTTATCTTATTTTTAGTATCCCGATTGTTCTTTCTTTTTATTTTTTCTTTAAAAAGAAATATCTCTATTTACTGACATTTGTACTTTCCCTTGTTGTCCTTATTGACACCTCATCAAGAATTTCTTTTGGAGCGTACGTAGTATCAACGATCGTTTTCCTATTTCTTATAAGAAAATATTTATTTACCGTTTTTGTAATAATCTTAACCATTGGATTAATGTTTATTTCTAAAGATCTTGGAAAGCGATTTTTTAGAACTTTTCAGATAAAGAGAATTCTTGTTAATGAAAAAACCGGTTCTGTTTACGTTAATCAAAATATCACCACTAAAGAATTACCGGCCGGTTCTTTCTATGTAAAATTAAAAGATCAGACGACCGAAGCTCCCGTGGCGGCTAATACCGAAACTTTTAAGAAACAAATCGTTCAAGAACAGGTTATGAAAGTTACTTCCACCGGAAAAAAACTAAGTAACAATGAATTCGATAAATTAATTGCATCATTATCAGCAAACCTAAAGGGAGTCAATACGATCGTGTCTGATATATCTTTTGCAACAAGAATTCAAGTTGAATGGCCTAGAGCCATAGAGGCATTTGGTAAAAATCCAGTTCTTGGGACCGGGCCGTCATCAATTACCGAAGCTACTGACAATGATTTCTTACGATGGTTGGGAGAAATTGGTCTTTTGGGAACAACTTTATTTATGATAATACTTTTTTCCATAATTAAAAATGTCTTAAGTAAAACAAGTGCGCTCGTGAAAGAAAATAAATTATTATCTCTCGGTTTTGTCTTTGGATTAATTGCCCTATTGATTAACGCCACCTATATAGATGTATTTGAAGCTTCTAAAGTTGCTTATACCTTCTGGACGGTGGCCGGGTTATTTATTGGTTATTCTACATTAAGCTCAAAGATCAAAAATCAAAGTGCAAAAACTAGTTAAAAAACTGAAAGTCATTTATTTTTAAGCTTCGAACTTAGTTTTGATATTTGCATTTTGATATTTGAGCTATGAAAAAAATTGATTTTTTTATTCTTTCTTTTATTTTATTAATTGCCTTATTGTTCCGTCTATACAAGATTAACATTCCGTTGGCTGATCTTCATTCATGGCGCCAGACAGATACGGCGGCCGTTTCAAGGAACTTTGTAAAAAATGGTATTAATTTATTGCTTCCAAAATATGACGACCTATCAAACGTTCAATCAGGAATAGAAAATCCCCAGGGATATAGAATGGTCGAGTTTCCTTTATATAACGCAATTGTGGCTGTTTTATACAATTTTTTCCCAGTCTTTACTTTGGAAATCTGGGGCAGGTTAACAACTGTTCTTTTTTCATTGATCGTTATTTCAGTAATCTATTATCTGTTACTTAAGGAAAGTAGTCGCACCTCCGCAATATTTGGCGCTTTGACGTATTCTATGTTTCCTTTTTTTGTATTTTTTTCTCGGGCAGTATTACCTGAAACAACAGCTTTGGCCTTTGCTATGCTATCTATATTTTTTCTCTACCAAAATGTTGAATATAAGGAAAAAGGCCTTAGATCTATCATTTACGATCTAACCTCTATCACCTTATTTGCTTGTGCACTACTGATAAAACCAACTATAATTTTTTATCTACTTCCGATCATCATTCTTTTTTATCGAAAATATAAGCTGAATTTATTCAAAAAATTGAATTTTTATTTATACTTTTTAATGGCCTTAATTCCCTTGATATATTGGAGAACTTATATAAAAAATTTTCCAGAAGGGGTACCATATTCCGATTGGCTTTTTACTTCGGTCAATACCGGTGGCGGGTTAAAAAGCATTTTATTCCGCCCCTCATTTTTCCGCTGGATTTTTTTTGAAAGGATCAATAATTTGATCCTAGGTGGATACCTATCGTTGTTTTTTGTTTTGGGAATAATAGCCAAGCAAAAAAAATACTTACTTATCAGTTTTGTCTTTTCTGCTCTGGCGTATATTTTTGTCTTTCAGGGCGGTAATCTCCAACATGAGTATTATCAAACTTTGATATTGCCCATTTTCGCGATGATGGTCGGACTTGGCGTTAGTTTCATTTTAGATCATAAACGTGAATTCATTCATCCTGTCTTTGTTTCAATTTTAATTTTTTCTCTATTTGTCTTTTCTTTTTACTTTTCATATTTTAAGGTCATTGACTACTATCAATATTCACAGGAGCTTGTTCAGGAAGCCAATATCATCAACAGTTTAACTGATCCGGAAGACAAGATCGTTACCGACCGAACCGGAGACACAACCTTGCTTTATTTAGCAGACAGAAGAGGGGCTTCGGCAATTTTCCGCGATCCGATTGAGCTAAAAAAACTGGGATATAAGTATTTGATGACATCCAGCCAGGGTCAAATTGACATGATGAAACCATATTTTGATATTGTTTTTGAAAATGAAAAGTTCACTTTTTTTCGGTTATGAAAATATTAATGGTTACGCCTTATGTCCCTTACCCGCCTTCATCCGGCGGACAAATACGAACATATAATCTTCTTAAATACTTAAGTCAAAATAATGAAATAACTCTGGTCGCTTTGTATAAAAACGATGAAGAAAAAAAATACGAATCTTACCTAAAAAAATACTGCAAAAAAATTTATCTCTGTAAAAGACCCTCTTCACCCTGGCAATTCAAAAACATTTTTAAGACTATTTTTTCCTCGTCACCATTCCTTGTTGTCAGGAACTATTCCGATGAAGCAAAAACAATCATAAATAAATTACTACTCCAGGAAAGATTTGATGTTATCCACGCGGAAACTTTTTATGTAATGCCTCATATACCGGAAACCAAGATCCCAACCGTCCTTGTCGAGCAAACGATCGAATATAAAGTTTATAAACATTTTGTCAATTCGCTTCCTTTTTACTTGAGATTATTAATTTATTTTGATATTGATATTATAAAACTTAAGTATTGGGAGAGATTTTACTGGAAAAAGGCCAATTCTGTCGTGGTTGTTTCTTCCTCGGATGAAAAACTGATAAAAAATGAGGAGCCGAAATTAAAAACCTCGATCATTCCCAATTGCGTCGGAGACGAGATGATTATCAGCAAACTTGGGAAAAAAGATTTAAAGTTGCCTACAATTTTTTTTCAGGGAAATTTTTTCTGGCTCCAAAATGTTGAAGCGGCTAAATTTATAATAAACAGAATATATCCCCAACTAATTGAGGAATTACCTGATATTAAAGTTGTCATTGCCGGACAAAATGCAAAAAAATTAGGTAACTTGATAAACAAAAATATCAATATCGTTAATATAGAACCTGATAACATAAGCAAGGTAAAGGAACTATTTAAAAAAAATACGTTATTTATTGCTCCAATATTTGGACCTGGCGGAACCAGACTAAAGATCTTAGCCGCCATGGGTTCCGGAATGCCGGTTATTTCATCGGTTACAGGGATAGAGGGATTGGAGGTCACTAATAACAAAAATGTTATCATTGCTAATAATCCTGAGGAATTTATCACAAAAATAAAACAGTTATTGGTTAATCAAAATCTGTACGAAAAAATAAGAAAAAATGCCTATAACCTGGTTAAAGAAAAATATCAATGGAGTCAAACCGCTAAGGAGCTTGAGTCAGTCTATAAAAATTTGTAACACCTATGATCAAAATTGGAGTTGACGGAAATGAAGCTAATGTCGAAAAAAAGGTCGGCGTTTCTGTTTATGCCTTAAATATTCTCAAATATTTTCATAAAACCGCAAATCAACAGATCATGTTTGAGGTTTATTTGAAAAATCCGCCTCATGACGATATGCCTCGCACGAATAAATATTTTGAATATAAGGTAATACCTGGAGCGTTTCTATGGTCACAGATATATTTACCAGTCTATTTGTATTTTCATAAGAATATTGATGTATATTTCTCCCCGGCACACTATCTACCTTATTTTTGTTCTGTTCCCCAGGTCGTGACCATACATGATCTGGCTTACCTGTATTTCCCTGAGGATTTTATTAAAAAAGATCTATGGCAGTTAAAAAACTGGACAAAATTTTCTGTTAATAAGGCAACTAAAATTATTTCCGTCTCAAAGACAACAAAGAAAGATATTGTGAAAAATTATGGAATTGATGAATTTAAAATTTCAGTAATTTATAACGGCTTTGAGAAAACCGTAGGAGCAAAAACCTCCGCAGTTAAGCATTCTTACATAAAATTAGCACGAACCGCGGAGGTTAAGCCAAAGAAATATATTTTATTCGTCGGAACTATTCAGCCTCGAAAGAATTTAGAAGTATTGATTGATGCCTTCTCTAAATTTTCTCAAACAAAGATTGACTTCAAGCTTGTTATAGTTGGCAAAAAAGGCTGGCTTTATGAGGGTCCCTTTGAGAAAGTTAGGTCTATGAAACTTGAAGATAAAGTTATATTTACCGGTCACATATCTGACGAGGAATTAATTTGGTATTATAAAAATGCCTTTTGTCTAGTTCTGCCTTCACTCTATGAAGGATTTGGGATTCCTGTTCTTGAAGCAATGAGCTACAGTTGTCCGACCGTCCTTTCAATGAATTCAAGTCTCCCGGAAATAGGGGGCGACGCCAGTATATATTTTGATCCGAAAAATTCCGACGACTTGTTGAAAAAACTATCAGCCCTTCAAAATAATGATGAATTAAGAAAAGAACTGATATCAAAAGGTAAACAACGGATTAAAAATTTTTCCTGGAAAAAATGCGGTCAGGAAACGCTGGAAATTATTAAAAACTGTGCACCCACTACAATCTGAGGCTTGGGCCAATGCCCGAAAACGAATGGGGATTGAAACCATTAATTTGGAAGGTTTTTTATTGACCCTCCATAAAATTCCGTTTACTGACTTCAAAATAGGCTACCTGCCTCGTTCAAAAACCCCCGATAAAAAAATGCTACAAAAACTTTACGAATTTGGAAAGAAAAATAAACTAATTTTTATAAAAATCGAACCTTACGTTGAAAGATCATCAAACAAAGAAACAATGAAACAATTTAACAATTTAACAATTTCTCCCCACCCTCTCTTTCCTGCATGGACGCAAGTGTTGGATTTGAATAAATCAGAAGAAGATCTTCTTAAAAGTTTTCACCCAAAAACCCGTTACAATATCCGTTTGGCTGGGAAAAAAGGTGTGGCAGTTCGCGAAGATTCAAACGATGAAGGCTTTGAAAAGTTTGCCCAGCTTTATTTTGAAACCACTAAAAGGCAGAAGTATTTTGGACATGATTATAAATATCACAAGAATGTCTGGAACAATTTAAAAAATAAAATTTCCCACATATTGATCGCCTATTACAATGATATTCCTTTAGCCGCCTATCAACTTTGGTATTTGGATGGTGTGATCTATTATGTTTACGGGGGCACCTCGGAATTGCATCGAAATCTAATGGCTTCTAACTTACTCATGTGGGAAGCAATTAAACTAGGAAAAAAATTGGGGGCGGAAAAATTTGATATGTGGGGTTCGCTTGGGCCAAATTATGATGCGAATGATCCGTGGTCCGGTTTCACCCGATTTAAAGAAGGCTACACCACCAAATTTACGGAGTTTGTGGGAAGTTACGATCTGGTGATTAATCCAGTGCTTTATAAAATCTACAATTTTATATATTCACTGCGTGAAATTTACCTGAAATTTAGGAGATAGATTATTTGTTCTTCAAAGCTACCTTCAATACCTGATCGACGTGGTCAACGTAGTGGAATTGTAAATCTTTAAGGACGTTTTGAGGGATGTCTTCCAAATCTTTTTTATTATCTTTTGGCATAATGACGGTTTTTATTCCGGCCCGATGCGCAGCGATCACCTTTTCTTTAACTCCCCCTATCTCCAATGCCCTTCCTCTTAAGGTAATTTCTCCAGTCATCGCCACCGTTCTTATAGTCGGTGTTTT
>Ga0208373_1004644_pt1 | contig 12127 bp, 6 predicted proteins | sample RifOxyC2_FD_184036 | JGI IMG/M metagenome (GOLD analysis project Ga0208373, IMG submission 184036) | Soil microbial communities from Rifle, Colorado - Rifle Oxygen_injection C2 (SPAdes) | ecosystem: Environmental > Terrestrial > Deep subsurface > Rock core/Sediment | place: Rifle, Colorado... | reverse complement strand
ATTAATGAATCAATTCCTTCTACATCGGCAGAAGAGCAGACATCAGATACAACTTCCACGGTTCCAGAGGAAGTACAGCCAACTGAGGAAGTTTCAGAGTCATCAGGAATAAGCTCAACAGTCATAACAATTATAGTAATAGTAGTAGTCATCATAATACTATTCCTTGTATTCAGACCAAAGAAGAGAAAGTAATTATCTTTCTAGCATATATTCTTTTATATAATCTGTTCAAATTAACTACTATTATAGATTATTTTATATATTGTTATTCCTTAATATCTCAATGAAAACAAAGTTCTCAAAGACAGAAGCAAGGGCAAAGATAGATGATTTTTTTAAACAATCAGACATCGACAAAGAACAATTAAGGAAGATAAGGCGTCTCGCAATGAAATTTAATATAAAGCTCAGGGAACACAAAAAAACCTTCTGTAAAGCCTGTAAAAGCCCTCTGAAAGGCCAAATACGCCTAACAAAAACCCATAAGACAGTTATCTGCGCTGCATGTAATTTCAGGAATAAATACAAGATTTAAAAAGATATTACAAAACTGTATCTACTTAGCTTTCTGAAGCAATATACGACAAAGATAATCTATCCGATAAATCATTCCTACTCATTAATAATAATTATCTCTCAATATTAAATTTCATCCTCGATGAAATTAAACACGTTATATTATATCTATTTTATTTTAAGTTTTACTTCATAATCCTAAGCTATTACGGATTTACAAAAAGATATTTGAATAATTTAACATCTTCCCAGCCCATCTTGAGAATTTTGAATTTTGAAACTCCTTCTTTTCTTCTGGTATATGAAGTAGGAACTTCTCCAAGCTTAAAGCCGAGGATGTGGGCTTTTATTGCAAATTCTGGAGAGATTGAGAAGTCCATTCTATTTAGTGTGACTGCATTGAATACCTCTTTTCTAAATGCTCTGAATGCGTTTCCAATATCGTGAACTTTGAATCTAAATAAAATACTAGCGACAAAAGTATATCCTCCGCTTAGAAGGGCTTTTATTTTTGAATTGTCTCCTATTGAACCGCCTTTCATGTATCTTGAACCGAATACCATATCTGATCCAGATTTAATTTTATTTATCATTCTAGGAATTGTTTCTAAATTGTCGCATCTGTCTGCCATTAGCCAGACAATGATTTCTCCCTTTGCTTTTTTAGTGCCTTCAACTAGGGCAAAGCCCATCCCATTGTTTCCTTTTGTTCTATTTATAACGGAGATATTTTTGTATTTCTTTGAATATCGCTCCGCTATTTCTGGAGTTTTATCTTTTGAATTATCATTTACAATTATTATCTCTGTGTCTTTTAGTTTGAGAGAGAGAAGGTCGTCTAGAAGAAATGGAAGATTCTCCTCTTCATTGTATGCTGGAATTATTATTGAATTCATTTTAGTCTTTGTAAACGCAGAATGTGGAATAACATTTATCTAATTTAAATCCATCGATTGATTCTTTGTTCTCTTTAGAGACGAGAATATAGTTCTCATAGGTTTTATTTTCTATCTTGAATTTTGCAGTAAATTCTATATTATCCCTAAGGTTGATTTTTGTTGGCTGAAGAAGGAATGAGTATTGCTTGAAGTTGTCTTTTCCAGAGAGGGTTGCATTGAAAATTTCTAGTTCTGTAACTTTTGGTTCATTTTTCCAGATATATGTCGATATTGCGACTGAATTGTATGGGTCTGAGATTATTAGTGTGGGATTATAATCTACGATTATCTGATTCATATCTTCTTGAGCTTTAACATCTCCCGAATATGAAATAAATTGGAAAGCAATGATTATTATAATTCCTGCAGAGATTATTGAGCCTATCTTTATTTCTTCATCTGAAAGAACTTTTGAAAGAAGAATGATTGCCAAAGGAGATAAAATGATGAAGTATTTTAACATTCCTCCTCTGAGAAGATAAAATGCTCCAACTGTCAAAAGAAGAATTATTTCATTCCTGTTTTCTTTGAATTTTAGTCTATGTAGTCTAAATAAAAGAGGGGAAATGAATATAATTAAAAGAAATATCTCTGGATGTGAAAGAATCATTCCTTGAGTTATTGTTGAATTCATGTTGAGAGTTATTAGAAGGTTTGTACTTGCGTATCTTATCAGAGAATAAATTGGATTTCCGAATAGATAATAGTCAAATATGATGCTTGGAAGAAATCCTATGAGCATACTTATTGCGAAAGGAATTATCTCTTTCAGTTGCTTATTCCAAAAGTAAATTAGAGTAAAGAAGAAAGCAGGAATAAACATTGGAGTGTAGACTGCACAGGATAATCCTAAAAGAATTCCTGAAAACAAAAGATTGTGCTTTATTTTTGAATTTTTGAAGAAATAGAATGAAAGAGTGAATAGAAAAGCTGCTGGAAGAATTGGTGTTGTTTGAATGCTCGTATGCCAAGTTAGAGGAGAAAGAGCAAAAATGATAAATGCCTTTTTGTCTTTGAATAAATAGTATAGAACGAAGGCTATGAGAATTACCCAGAGGGAGTTGATTATTCTGATTGTCAGGAAAGAAGGAAATAATTTAAGGAAGAGAGATATAAACCAGGGGTAGAGCATTGGATGCCCAACAAATAGATCCACGTTATTTATTCCCGCAAGTGATTTTGCAAATGAAATATATTCTCCCACGTCATGAAATCCTATTTTTCTTGAAAAAACTGCAAATGCTATGATTAAAACTGAAAAAATAGAAAATTGCAGGATTTTTTTGTGTTTTTCTTCCATTTTTACCCAATTAGATTATATGTTTTCTAGAAGAGGAATCTTTATAAAAGTAACTGGTTTGTTTGAAAAATGATAGAGAGTAAAAAAGTATTGGTAACTGGTGCAGGGGGATTGATTGGTTCTGCAGTGGTTAAGTATTACTTAAGACAAGGATATGAAAATATTTTAGGAATAGATAATAATTCTAGAATGGAGTTTTTTGGAAAAGGAGGAGATACTACTAAGTCTGTCGAAGCACTTAGCCAACGTTCTCAATTTAAAAACTTTCCAATAGATATTGCTGATAGAGAGGCAGTTATGGGATTCTTTAGAAAAAATGGTCCATTTGGATTAGTTGTTCATACTGCTGCTCAACCTAGCCATGATTTAGCTGCAAAGATTCCCCTTAGAGATTGGGATGTGAATGCAAATGGCACTTTTAATATGCTTGAAGCATTTAGGCGGTTTTCTCCAGAGGGCACTTTGGTTTTCCTATCAACAAATAAAGTTTATGGAGATAATCCAAATAAAGTCCCTATGGTTGAAAAGGAAACAAGATGGGATTTTGATCTAAGCAAACCTGCAAGAGGAATTTCAACAGAAGGAGTAACTGAGGATATGAGTTTGGATCATACGACTCATAGTTTGTTTGGAGTTAGTAAGGCTGCTGCAGATTTGGCAGTTCAGGAGTATGGAAGATATTTTGGATTGAATACTGGTGTTTTTAGAGGTGGATGTTTAACTGGGCCACAACATTCAGCCGTAGAATTACATGGATTTTTGTCTTATATTGTTGGGTGTGCTGTTGATGGAAAACCATATACTATACTTGGATATAAAAGAAAACAAGTAAGAGACCAGATTCATAGTGCTGATGTTGCTAGAGCAATAGATACGTTTGCTCAAAACCCTAAACAAGGGGCAGTTTATAATCTTGGGGGAGGAAGGCAAAATGCAATTTCGATGATGGAAACAATTGGGATGTTGGATAAAGATTTTGGATTGAAATTAAACTGGACATATAATGAACAGAATAGAAAGGGAGACCATACATGTTATTTTACTGATATGGGTAAATTTATGAGAGATTATCCTTCTTGGAATATTACAAAAGGATTAAAAGATATAACTGCGGAGATAGTTGAGGAAAAATTGGCAAAGAGAGGAAGATAAATGAAAATTCTTGTAACTGGCGGGGCTGGTTTTATAGGAAGTCATATTGTTGATAGATTAATTGAACTTAATCATGAAGTTGTTGTTTTGGATAATTTGTCTTCTACGAAAACAAAGCCTGATTATTTTAATCCTAAAGCTGAACTTATTGTGGGAGGTGTAGGCGATTATGACCTTCTGATGAAATTAATTCCCGATATGGATGTCATTTTTCATCTTGCCGCTAGCGTGGGAATAGCTCAATCTAATTATGAAATGGATTCTTTTACGAATAATAATTGTGTTGGGACTGCTGTTCTGCTTAAGGCAATAGTTAATTCTGGGAAAAAGCCAAGGCTGATAGTTTCAACTTCAAATACTACATATGGAGAGGGATTGTATTATTGCTCTAATTGCAAAAATAATTTTCATCCTAGGATAAGAACTTCAGAAGAGATAGAAAAATATGGATTTGAGCCAGTTTGCGACAAATGTAAAAATCCTGGAGTTCCAGCTTTGACAAATGAGGAGACAAAATTAGATTGCAATTCTATTTATGCTCTGACAAAAAAATATCAGGAGGAGTCATGTCTTATTACTGGTAAATTATATGGTTTTCCTGTTGTTGCATTAAAATATTTTAATGTATTTGGACCAAGACAGTCTCTTAACAATCCATACACTGGAGTGAATGCTATTTTTATAAGTAGAATAAAAAATGATAATCCCCTCTCGATTTATGAAGATGGATTGCAGACAAGAGATTTTATATCTGTTTTTGACGTCGTAGAAGCAAATATTCTTGCGATGAATAGTGGAGAAGCAAATGGGCACGTTTTTAATATAGGTTCGGGAAAGGGAACAACAATAAATGAACTTGCATTAAAATTATATGATATTATGGGAAAAGAGCCTAAAATTGGAGTTAATGGGCTGTATAGAAAAGGAGATATAAGGCATTGTGTGGCTGATAATAGAAAGGCAAGAGAGATTTTAGGATGGTCTCCGAAGGTTTCGTTTGAAGAGGGGTTGAGGGTCGTTATAAAATGGTCTGAAAATGAGAAAGCAGAAGATAATTTTGAGAAGGCAACCAAAGAACTTAGGGAAAAAGGGTTGATATGAGTTGTGAAACTTCCCGTAGCAAGCTACGGGGTATTAAACCCATTTGGAGCAATAAAAATATTATCTATTGTCCAATAATTAAGTAGTTGCATAAGATAATGATATCTTTTAGAGTTGTGGGCGAAGCGAATTAAGTTTTTCTTGTAAAATATTTTATCTTTTAAATTATATTTCTGCTTTGTTTATCCCCGCATCAAGCTGGGGCAGTATTCTAATCAAATAAATTATTTAACCTTAAACTGTTTGCCTTCTCTAATTTTTACAGTGCCTTTTAATTTTCTCATCCCCGAAGTTTGATATCTTTTAACAAAATGCACTATTAATAAAATGATTATAATTAACAGAATAATATATACTATCCATTTAATAACTTCCCTCGAAGGAGTTATGCTTTCTATCCCACTCCCAATATTTGAAACAGGAGAAAATTCTGTTTTCGCTCCAACACTTTCCTTTTCTGCTTCTTCAGCAATTATTTCAGGAGCAAATAAAGGAGCAATTTCAATAAATGCTTTATTTATTACTATGTTTATAGTCTTAAGTCTAATAGAGATATCATTTTTTCCATCCTGCTCAAAATCAACATTCTTTGTCTCTCCAACAACTAAATCTAATATTTGCTCTGTACTTTTAATACTAATTTTTGTTGTAGTCTCGGTTAAATTCAAAACAGTTAGAGTATGATTTATTCCCCCAAACTTAAATTTATACTTATCATCTCTAGCAAGCCAAGTGGAAACGCTTTCATTAAGCTCTTTTATCACTGCTTCGCTAGAACCTCCACCACCTCCTCCACCCCCTGAAGATGATGAGCTACCACTGCTTTGAGTAGGACAATTTGTGCAAGTTATTGTGCTTGGCGTGGAGTCTATTTTTGATGCTACTCCTCCAATACCTGTAGCTGCTGCTGAAACGGTATATATACAACTTCCAGAGGTTCCTTGTGTTATTGTCCATGTCCTAGATTGTGTCGCACCATCAGTCATTCCACTAATTGTTTTTGGGTTTGTCTGGCTTCCAATACTACATCCTCCAGAATTAACTGTAAATGTTAAGCTTACATCCACATTTCCCCCAGCAGTCACGCTCGCCTCACTATCAATGCTTCCACCCATTGCTGCACTAGAAACAGAATTGCTTACAATAACGACCACATTTATTACATTCACTTTTTTATTTTGGTCCACAACATATGTATCTGTAACAGAATCAAGCATTATTTTAGAAAACCCATTATTTCCAGATTTTGTGGCTCTTAATCCTGAAAAAGTAACTTCGGTAGATTGTCCTGGGCTTACAGACGTCCCAGAAGATTGAGGATAATTGGAACTCTCAAGCCAATCATTTGAATCAGGATACAAAGTAGCTACGCTGACACTTCCAGAAGCGTCGCCTACATTTTTTATTTGCGCAGTGCATGAAAAAACAGAATTTATCTCAACTTCAGAAGGTGAACACGAAAAGCTGTTAATCTGAAAAGAAGCCACCGCTGAAACTATACTAGATAAACAAACAATTATAATTCCAAATAGTACTAATGCTCCAATCAATCTAAATTTCATTTTCATTTTCAAGTATTTATCACTTTAAATGCAGCCAAAGTTGAAACATAGTTATTATCGTCGTCATTACACCACATCTGCATCCCATAATTTTGGCTCGTCCATCCAGTAGTGTTTATGGTATATGAATGAGTCAGCCCTCCAGTTGTCATAAATGTTCTCATTTTTGTTGTATCTAATCCATCGGGATAGCTATAACATGAATACCCTTCAGAATTGGAAGATGAATAACAATATGTGGAGTTTTCTCCATCATAAATAGAATGATAGTCTGCAGATAGATACTCATTATGATATCTGCTCCCATTATAACTATATAATGTTCTATTGCATGCTCCAGCAAATTGAAGCACAGTTACATTACTTGAACTTGAGTTTGTGGAATTAGTTGAACCCCACCCAGAGCAATACCAATTAAAGAAATTGTCATAATTTACAAGATAAATAGTGCATCTGGCATTTTCATTTGTTGTAGCACTGAAAGACATCGAATTACCATACGTTACATTATTTTGAGGAGCACTTAAAGTAATATTAGGAGGAATTGTATCTTTAACTTTCACTGTCCCCCCAGTGATTGTTGCACTCCCTCCACTTCCAGAGATACTTGCTCTTATAGCATAATTTCCTTTTGTCCAATTGGAACTTGGAGCCTTTATTTGTAAATTAGCCTCTCCGTTTGTTGTTGAAGTTGGAGAAAATACTGCAGAGGTATATGTTCTGCACCAATCATCCCAACAATTTGTTCCAGAATAGGCATATTCTACGCTAGAAATAGTCACTGTTCCAGCTTGAGCATAATCTGCATCCCTTACATAAAGTCGTATTGTTATATTTTCCGAAGTAGCAAAGTCATACTTGTAATTCCCATTAGAGTTAACATTTGCGAAATATCCATTATAAGCAGTCTTACCCTCAAAATAAATTCCGCTCCAATCCTGCAAGGTTGAAGAAGAATCTGTTTCAGATGCCCAATCAGCTTGCAAATAATTGTATCCAGTTTTCCATCCTCTTGATGTTGGATAAACAGTAATAGTTGTTGCGCTTCCATTTACAGTACATTGAGAAGAAACATTAGAATAACAAGTGACTCCTCCACTTTCAACCTTAAATACATATTCTTCCAATCCATTATACACATTATCATATCTCCATTGATACATTCTTGTCAAATTCCCTCTAGTACTTCCTCCGCTTGGCTTACTCAAAGTTACACTAACATTTGCAGCCCTATTTGTCATTACATTCCCCACAACACTTCCCCATGAAACGCTAAATGGCACAGTTCTGAAAGAAAGCCATCCACTCTGAGAGTCATTGTAAATATTATCTTTAACAACGATATTCAAATAATGGTACCCTCCCCAGCTTCCGCCCCCCCATTTTCCAGCATTAGGACATATTACTATATCTGATGTGGAATTAAATGATGATGCATTGGATAAGGTATTGATTGTAAAGTTTCCATAACTTGTTTTACTGCTACCATATCCACTCCAAATATCTTCATAAACACTCACCACAGAATAATTCCCATACAGAACTGTTGAAGAACTCCAATCTGGATCATAAACACTTAATGTTGCATTAACACACTCTTCAGAATCCATGTTATATGTATTTCCAATAGTATTAACATTAACTCTGAACGGCTGAACATTAAACCAGAGCCATCCTGTAGAAGTTTCATTATCAAAATTTCTTAATGTTAATTCTCCATTATAATATCCAGTAGGCCAAGTTCCATTCAAAAAGGTCAAATTCACCAAACAGTTCCAAGGACACACTAAATCACTTCTGCCCGAAAGAGTTATATTTAAGTCTTGAGGATAATTATATTCCTTAGACTGCCAAGTTGTCTGGTCCCAAGTTCTTAGTATAATATCTTCTATTGTTGTATTTACATAGTCTGTTTCATTATACCTTGAATAAATATACATCGATTGATTGCTACTCCAGTAAGAACTCAACCACTTATAGCTCTTTGTTGTTGAAACATTAAAGTACATTTGCTGGTTCCCCCTTATGCTGTATTTGTAACTGCTCCCATTGGCATCAGTTGGTTGTGTTTCAACATAGAATGCAATCGTTTGAAATCCAGCATATCCAGTATCTGTACCATTAACATCTAATACAACATTATAATATCCAGTATTCCACGTTCCAGTACTTGAATTTATCTGAATTAGATATTGTCCAACAGAACTTTGGTTTACTCCTGAATACCAATATCCCGAACTAGAGGCATTAACAACTATAGAATTTGCACTATATTGACTAGAATTAAGTTCTTTACATGGCCAGCTTTTGCAATTTTCTATTTTTTTAATTCCAACAGTTACATTGCCGTAAATATCTTGCCCTCCACTATTGCTCGACCACCAATTGCTTCCAGCCTTAGTTATAGTCACATATAAAGTTATATTCTCTTTCGAGTTGAAATAACTCTTATAACTGCAAGAAGTTGAAGTACACTCAATAGGAGAGCCATAAACATCCCAAAGCTTCACCCCAAACCAAGCATACCCATAATCTGTATCTCCCGACGTTGTTGTCGCTTGTAATATCGCTCTATAATATCCCGTTTTCCAAACTCCCCCTAGAGCATATGAAGCAGGTAGCGCAATATTGTTATTATTACTACTGCTTGTTATACTACTTGAATTAACATTAGAAACATTATATCCAGAATCAACTGGAGAGGCTAACCACTCTCCATCTCTTCCTTGATATTCTACTTTTTTAACCGTGACCGTCCCGCTTAATCCCCCACTGCTACCCCACCAATTGCTTCCAGCCTCGTACATCTGAACATTTAAAGTAATATTACTTGAAGGATTGTTTTGCCAAGTTTGACTCCACCCATAAAGATAAAATGCTCTTGCTTCAAATCGCCCATACGCCACATCAGAAGTTCCATCCTGGCCCATAACATCAAACTTCACAATTATAGGTCCTCCAGACCACTTCGATAATGGTTGAACAGTACAACTATACCCTCCAGAACTATCGCTTGATTGACAAATTGATGAACTGGTATTTAGTGCCTGTCTCTCTCCAGATTCAGTATTAACTGCTTCCAATATTGTTATTGTAGCATTTGTCACAACCTGTTTTTGAGTTGTGTCATAAGAGCAAGCAGAACCTCGCCCATATGACGAGTTTCCAGATGAACTATTTTCCGCTGTAGCTCTTCCAGAAGGGTTATTTGCTTGCACAGCCTTTATTTCAAAATAAATTGTATCTGTTTTCTTAAATTGCCAGACATAATAATATCCGCTTCCAGATACAGTCCCCGGTGTATTTTTAGCCATAGTACAAACATCATAAGGATTTACAATAAATTTAGCATTTGCCCCAAGAGTTCTATTATTTCCAAATACATATATATTGTACAGCCCTCCAACTTTAGGAACATCAATCTTTAACATCTGCAAAGTAGAATTCCAAGCCCATTCATAATTATTATTTGAAGAATTTACCAAATCAAAACTGGCAACTTCAGTGTAAGAAAATTCAGTTCCATTCATATAAACTATTGAAAATACTTCAGCATTTGTCAAATTAAATCCAGAAGATGTTAAATTGTAAGCTGACAAAGAAATATATGCGTACTCGTTAGTTCCAACTAATTCTTTTATATTTCCATCCTTATCTGTTGATTGGGCAGACATTACTCCTTCAATGACATTTATTATCCTTGATTCTGTTTGAACCGCCCCGCCATATGAAAGAGTAGTTGAAAGAGCATATTCTCCGGCTGTTACAGGAGAAACTATAGAAAATTCATAGCATCCTGCACTTCCGCAACTTGCGTTCCAGGATGAGTTTCCACTCGACATTACATTATTCAAATTATCTTTTAATTCAACAGTAAATGAACTTGATTCTATTGAAGGGACAACTGAACCATTAACTCTGTAAGTGGGCATTGCCTCGAACTTTAAAGTTTTATTTGGAAAGGAACTATACTCATATTCAAATCCAGAGCCTACTGATTTTTTGTCAACAGAAAGAACCCAATCTTTAACCTGGAAAGCAGTCTGAGAGGTCATGCTCCCATCTCCAGATTTTGCAACAGTCACAGAAGCAGTGTAAGAGCCAAATCCAAAAGTAGTATCTACTGTAAACAGAAATGAACCCGTAAATGAATTGTTGTTATTCAAGGTAGTAGAAGTTATTGCCTCTTTAACATTTCCAGCAGAGTCTCGTATATATCCTGAAAAACTGTAGATATCAGAATCAGAGGCATTATTTATTTTAACCTCAACTTTTGCCTGTTCTCCAGAAGCAAAGACATTTTTTAATGACTTTCCAAGTTCATCCTTCATATAAATGTTATATGAAAAAGGAATAACTAAAAATGAGCCAAATGCTTTAAAATCTTCAACTTCAACAAAATAATTTCCGTAACTCGAAGGAGCATTTAAACTAACCGTACATTTTCCATTGCTTCCAGTCGTGCAATTGAAATTTTGAATGAGAGATTTGCTTGAGTTGGTTATACTTCCATTCACTGAAATGTTACTTACATAAAGAGTTCTGTCTCCTATGCTCTTTGATGCTTCAACGTTTATTTTTATTATTTCAGAAGGATTATATGCTGCTTTGTCTGAGCTTACTCTTATCACATCCAAAGTTTGATTTAATACGCTAATTTCAACTTCAGAAAACCAAACTGAATTTTGAGGGTCTATATATTCTGCTCGTATATAATAGTCTCCAGCAACTGAGGGAGAATTAATTAATAATCCACGTGTATAATAATTACTCCTCGAGAAAAAAGTCCCATTTCCATTCGTTGTAACATTATATGCATTATTCAAAACACCATTAATATTTCTTATAGTTATATTAACATTAGCACTTGCCAAAGGGAGGAGAGTAGTCGAACTTGAATTGCTAGTCTGATAAACATATCCTCTTAATTCTATTCTCTCCCCAGTCGTATAAACACCATCAGGAACAGTGAAATAAATATCTGCCATGTAAGCTGCACTAACAAATGGCACAATACCAAATACAAAAATCAACAAGGAAAAGTAAAAAAATCCCTTTTTTATATCCATCTCTTTCTTATAAACTGCAAGATTATCCACCTTATAAATATTACTTTTTTAGGTATCTACTTAGTATTATGAAGTAAAAACATAGAAAATTGATATAAATATAATCTGTTTAATTTTGTAGATGACAAAATTTAATATTTAGAAGATAATTATTATAAGTGGTGCATGTTATCAATAGAGTTATTATTGATTTAGCGTATATGGCTTCAGAAAGCTAAGCTCTTACTTTTTTAGACGGTGAAACTCCTCATATCAAGCTATGGGGCATTTAAAGATGAAAACTGATTATTGCCCATAATACTGCTTAACATTATCGAACATCCACAAGTTAATTCGCTTCGCTCATAAATCCTAAAGAAATAATTAGCTCCTATGAGAATTCGTCTTCAATAGTAAGGTTTATTTATTATTTAAGCCTTGCTATTTTGTAAAACATACGACATCCTCCTATCCGTGGTCAAAAGCCACACTATGACGAGTCGTGGT
>Ga0208373_1004639_pt1 | contig 12142 bp, 10 predicted proteins | sample RifOxyC2_FD_184036 | JGI IMG/M metagenome (GOLD analysis project Ga0208373, IMG submission 184036) | Soil microbial communities from Rifle, Colorado - Rifle Oxygen_injection C2 (SPAdes) | ecosystem: Environmental > Terrestrial > Deep subsurface > Rock core/Sediment | place: Rifle, Colorado... | reverse complement strand
CCCGTTGCATTATCAGTGCAGGCACAAGAAATATCACAGCAATTGCAAATTTGGAGTTCTCTTGAGCAGAGAATGAAAGAAAACAAAGTGACTTTAGAAGAAGGAAATGATGGAAAAGAAAAAATCCGAGAAAATTTGAAACGTTTATTACCCGATTTAAATCGTGATTTAAAATATGCTCAAACCAGAAAAAATAATGTTTTTGATGATCCAGACGTAGATGCTGAGATAAGAGAACTTAAACGAATTCAGCAGACAGTTCAAAAACTCACAGGAATAATAGTGCTGCAAAATATATCTGAGAGTAGAGTGATGAGTCTTTTGCGTTCGGGAAATTTAGCAGGAGGTGATGGTTTAGAATCAGTAGAAAAACCAAAACATGGAATAAAAAGAAAATATTCTTTAGATGCTTTCTTATCTCCGCCTGCAAGAGTATTCCGCGAAATCAACCCTAACTCGCCGCTTCGAAGACCGCCGCAAACACCAAGAATAGAAGAAAAATTAAAAGAGGATAAAAATAAGGACAGAGAATTTCCATTGCTTCATCTAAAGAAGCCGCGCGTTAATTCCTTAGATTCAGCGGGCAGTTCAACAAGTGCTGGATTAGAAAGTGACAGATTATTGAGTCCTAAGAGAGATAAAGAAAATAGTTTATCTGCCAGTAAGCGAAGTACATTGTGGGGAATTATTCCTAAAATATCAGATGAAGACTATAAAAAACAATGCGAAAAAACTCATTCTTCTATTCCTCTTTTTTCTCCCGGCACAGGGAAAAAATATTCCAAAAGAAAACCGCATCGCCTTGTTGATGACTCTACTCAAAGAACGATTGCACAATGTTGGTCAAGGTAGCGTCCTTAAGTTTTGATTGAAACTGCTTTCAGAATTCCCTGCATAATTGCTATTGGTGAAGGAGGGCATCCTGTAATCACGTAATTCACGGGAATCACTTTATTCACTGCGCCGATGATGGCATCAGAATTTTTAAACACGCCGCCGCAATGCGCGCAATCACCTAAGGCAATGACTAATTTTGGAAACGGCATAGCTTCATAAGTTTTTTGTAAGGATTCTTTCATGTTACGTGTCACAGGTCCTGTCACCAATAATAAATCTGCGTGGCGAGGACTGGCGACAAAGTGAATATTGAATCGCTCAAGATTATAATAAGGATTATTCACGGCATGTACTTCTAATTCACAAGCATTGCAAGAACCGGCATCCACAAAACGAATCGCTAAAGCGCGCTTAAAACGCTTTGCAATCTGATGTGAAAGAGCTTCACCGATTTGCAAAATAGTTTCATCTGAATTTTTTAAGCTATTTTTCTGTTTTAATTTTTTTGTTTTAATGCTAGAGAAAATAATTTTTTTTATAAAAGTCAGCATGTCATTTTTCCTTAAGTTAAATAGTAATCCCAGATAATATACCGCTCGCCAATGAAAATGCGAACTTAAGTGATGTAACTCTCTGCACCCTATCTTATTTTTAAAAAACAAAATCGCGAAGCGATGCTATCTCTTAATCCTCAATCCACAATCCTCAATCCACAATCCTATTCAATGTTATCTGATTTTCAATGATTGTTTTTTCACTTCGCATCTTGAAGTAGAATGGGTACAGATTACGAATCATGCCCCGAATAACTTAAATTAAATGATTTATTAATCAGCGGAAAATCTGCCACAATATCATTTAACACCGCATATTCTAGCGCTAACCAATTTTGCCAAGAAGGATCGTGAAAATGACACCAATTTATTTTTTCATTTGATGAAATAGAAACAATCACTGTCACAGGTCCTCGCCATCCTTCAACAATACCAATACCAAAATATTTTTTTATTTTTTTTGTAAGGGCAAGCCGCAGCTTGTCCCTGCAAGTTGTTTGTTCCCCATCATTTCGTTTTGATTCCAAGCGATTCATCAATTCAGAAATAAATGCTTCACAATACTGAATGCTTTCAAAACATTCGGCAAATCTGATTTTAACTCGAGATGCAACATCGCCCGTGTAAATATACCCATCGTCTTTTGCCTTTCGGCTTTGTGTTGGTAAGCTTCCGCTTCCTGCGTCGCTAACCCACCAGCCAAACTCTCCTTGAGTTTGGCGCTCAGCGGCGTGAAGCGATGCTTCACGTGAAATTCCGCTTCGCCTTCGTTGTTCGTAACAGTTCTGTATTGCGTATACACTCCTGTTGCTGTCTTCTTGCCGCCTCGCCGAGAAGTCAAAATACTCGGGTCTATTTGTGCCAACCCCAGAAAACTTATTCGTAACTGGTATAATTCCTTCCTCTTTTTTTGAACCGCGTAAATCATAATCAACATTAGAAGCTTTAGCAGCGATGCCTAACAGTCCTAATTGTTTTGCCTGCGCTTTGCTGATCATGCCGGTTCTCTGCAAGCGGTCTTGCAGTCCAAAATGATTTTCAACAATGGTTTGTAATTCTGTTAAAGAATTTTTTAATTTTTCTAATTCTGTTTTCATTGTTTCAAAACAATTGGGCGAAAATATTTTTTGATCAGCAAAAGGTTTGATGCAATCCATTAAATAACGATGGCTTGCTGCATTAACATGAGTCTGCAGTAAATCTTCTTTTAAGCAGCTAAAAAATGATTGTAGGGCAGGCATGCCGGCATCATTCACGATAGCGCCGATATCGCCCATATGATTACATAAGCGTTCGCGCTCTAAACAGAGCGATCGTTCTAATTGAATAGATCGAGAAGGCGTGTAATCGTAAATTTGTTCGCATGCTATTGCAAAAGCAGAAGCATAAGCAACAGTGCTGTCGCCGCTGATGCGTGAAATAATTTTTCCTGCTTCTTCTAGGGAAGTATTTTTTAGAAGCTGATGAATACCTTTGTGTGTGTAACCTAATTGTGTTTCTAATTTTAAAATGCGTTCGCCGACCACTGAAAAACGAAAATGTCCCGGTTCAATAATGCCGGCGTGTACAGGACCTACGGGAATTTCGTGAACGCCGCTGCCAGAAACTTTTTTAAAATCGTGATTTAACCAGCCGCGTTTATCTTTAAAATGACGTGTGCGTATGCGTGTTAATTCGTAAATAGCGCGCTGCAGACGATTGCACACAGGAAATACAGAACTTAAATCTTGAATGACTGGAAATTTTGGATTTAATTCAGATTCAATGCAGTAAATATCATGCGATAATAAATAAAGCGTAAACCAAAGTGTCCTCGTGCTGTTTTCATTTGGCGAAACCCATTCAGTGAGCAAAACGCCTTGATGAGATTTTATTTCTGAAGCAAACGAGAATTGTTCAGAAATTTTTATTTTTAAAAAATAAATTTTATTTTCTTCAGAAATGGAAACTGAATCGTAAATGTGTTGTTTTAAAAGTTCAATCATAATTTTTTCTTGTCTTTACCATAAGACATGAGCAATTGGATGCATCATCAATAATGGAATAATCATTCCTGCTAGTAAAACTAAAAATAAATGTATCATTATCGGCAGTGTTAGTGCCTCTCTATTTTTTAATAAATGATCATTTGTCAGCGGATACATTGAAAAAGCAATAGGCTGAATTTTATAAAAGATTGCGATAAACGAAACGACTAATCCGATGATTAGGGGCAGTGCTAATAATGCATGTGTTTTTAAAATAGCTAAAAGCAAAAGTAATTCACTGAAAAAAATTCCGGAAGGCGGTAAGCCTAATAAAGCAAAACAGCAAAATAATAAACTCCATCCAGCAAAAGGAAATGATTGGGTTAATCCTTTTAGTTGACTGATCGTTTGTGTATGAAAACGCTGAATGATACTGCCGCTGCTGAAAAACGCGGCTGTTTTGCTTAAAGAATGCATTAATAAGTGCAGCAGTCCTGCAAAATAAGCAAGCGGCGTTCCGATGCCAAGCGCAATGCTGATGAGTCCGATATGTTCAATGGAAGAATAAGCAAATAATCGTTTTAATTTTCGCTGGCGCATGAGTGAAAAGGATGCGAACAACAGCGAAGCAAAACCAAACCATAATAATAAATGCGAAGCAAAATCTGCATCTGAAGTTTTAGATAAAATTAATTTAAAACGAAAAATCGCCAGCAGCGCAACATTTAATAATAAGCCGGATAATAAAGCAGAAATTGGCGCAGGACCTTCTGAGTGTGCATCGGGCAGCCAATTATGCAGCGGGAAAAATCCTGCTTTTGTGCCGTAACCAATAAATAAAAAGACAAATGAAATAGCTAATAATTTGGCTGAAAAATTTGGCGCATTTGCAAATAAAGCTGTCCACAATAAGCCTTGTTCATTGGTTAATTGATCATGCGCTGCAAAATAAATAATCACTGTGCCAAGCAATGCTAAACCAATACCCATGCCGCAAAGAATTAAATATTTCCATGCGGCTTCTAATGCTTCTTGTGTTTGATATAAAGCAACTAATACTACACTGGCAATCGTTGATAATTCCATTGCGATCCACATCAAGCCAATATTGTTGCTTAAAATCACAATCAGCATGCCGAAAGAAAATAAATGAAAAAAGGTGTGATAATAACGATAAATAATTTTTGATAAATTTTCTGGCGGTTCATTCGCTAAATAGCCCAGCGAATAAAAACTGGTGCTCATCAGAATAAAGCTGTTAATGCCGATAAAAAATGCGCCAAGCTTGTCGCAAAATAACCATTGATTCAAAAAGAAAACAGTTTGGTCATGAAAATAAACGGAAAAGATTAACGGTAAGGCGCAAAGAAAACTGAACACAGAAAATAAAAAGCTCATTTTTGCAGCAATACAGCGGTCGGCAATCATCGGTAAAATAATGATTGCTAAAAGAGACGGAATTAAAAATAATAAAATAAAATTCATTTTGGATAACCTAAATTAATAATTTTGTAGGGGCGATTCACGAATCGCCCAAAATAAATTAAATCCTTTCCTTCAGTTTTTCTAAATAAGATAAATTCAGCGAACCATACGTTGCATGGATCCGCAATAAAAATAAACTGAAAATCATAAAGCCGATTAACACATCAAATCCCATCCCTAATTCTACCAGCCACGGAAGTCCCGTTGTGAGTGTGGCAGATAATAAAAAAATGCTGTTCTCCAGCACTAATAATCCGATAATTTGTGAAATAGATTTTCTTCTGAAAATAATCAGCAGTAATGCCAGCATGCTGTTTGCCAGCGCTAATGAGAACGTGACAATAATTTTTTCGCCGATGGTAGATTCAATTTGATGACTGAGTAATAAAGATAAAATCACTAATAAAATACCGATAAATTGCAAAGTAGATTTATTGATTAAAGGTTCAATATGCAAAGTTAATTTTAAATATTTTGCAAGTTTCCATAATGCCCACGGCAGAATAATGACTTTGATCACTAAAGTAATCGTGATCGATAAATACATTTCAGAAGTAGGGTAGAGCAATGCTTTGCAGAAAATATAAGCAGTGAGTATAAAATTTTGAATGACTAATAATTTCACCAAATTAATCACGCGTGTCTGCATGAGCATTAAGAAACTTAATCCTACCATTAGACTGACTAGAAAAAGTAATAAGGAGTTCATATTATTAGCTCTGTCTTGTTTCGAGTGGGAATGGTTGCTCGATTTCTTTCAAGTTTTTTAAGGATTGAGGAGTGAGGGAAAGTGCATCGCTTCGCGATGATTTTATTTGTATAAATCATAACTGTTTCTCTTGTTTTTTTTAAAAAATATCGCAGAGCGATTCGCTCCCTCAATCCACAATCCTCAATCCTCGAAAAATTTGTCTGGAACAAATTTTGGCGTTGCTTGCAACGTGGCGTTAGCCATAAAAACCAGGATGGTTTTTATCCATCCTACTCAATATTATTTTATTTTCAATGCTGATTTGTTCACTTCGCCTAATCAGGCAGAATGAATATATGCAGACATCAGCAATTGTGTAATGATCACGCCCAACACGGCTAGCATAAATGCGCCGCCTAAATAATCGGTCACTTTAAAAATTCTTAATTTGCTGTTGATGGATTCAATAAAACCAATCATGGCGGCGAGTATAAAAAATTTTAATAAGCTGGAAAAAAATCCGATACGAGAAAATGTCATGAAAAGCGCTGCAATAAAGCCTAAATATAAAGTAAATTTAATCGCGTTTCCCCATTCAATTAAAGCTAAATAACGTCCAGAATATTCTAAAATTATTGCTTCATGAATCATGGTGAGTTCTAAATGCGTGGCAGGATTATCAATTGGCACGCGCCCTGTTTCTGCAATGGCAACTAAAATTAAAGCAATGCAGGAAAAAAATAAACTCGGATACAAAATAAAATGCTGAGAAAAAACTTGTGTGCTGATACTTAAGTAAGCTGTGTGCGTTAAAAGCGCGGTGTTGTAAAAAACAATTAATAAAACAGGTTCTGCTAAACAGGCGACAAACATTTCACGGCGTGCGCCTAAACTGCCAAAGGCAGTGCCTACATCCATAGCAGCTAAAGCTAAAAGTATTCGTCCAAAGCTGAGTAACCCTGCTAACACAATCATGTCCATCGTATGCGCAGTAAAACTGTCTGCCATAAAAAACGGTAGACTAAAACAAACAATAGCAGCAGAAATAAAATAAAGATAAGGCGCTAAACGAAACAGCCACGAAGCATTTTCTGCCAACACAGGTTCTTTGCATAATAATTTATAAATGACGTAATATAATTGCAAAAGAGGAGGAGATGAACGCTGCTGGAAAAAACATTTTATTTTTTTTATCCAGCCGATCATCAAAGGCGAAAGGAGAATAATAAAAATTCCCTGAGAAAATAATAATAATGAATGTAATAATGATGTAATCATAAATAGTTGATCTTAAATTGAAGAGATCAATAACTTTTCCATTCTTTTAATATTTTTAGGACTGAGAGAACATGCATTGTTCCACAATGATTTTATTTTTTTAAAAAGTATCGCGAAGCGATTCATTCCCTCAATCCTCACTCCTCAATCCTTGTCTCTCTTATGCCACCCACACAAGCAAAATAAATAATGTTATACCGATATAAAGCAAATAAGTGCTTATTTTCCCCTGCCGCATCCATTTAGTAAATCCTGCAAGCTGTGTGGTTATTTTTATTAAAGGAAAATAAAACCATTGCCAGACTTTTTCGGTCACTTGTGATGCATATTGCGGATGTTCATCTTCGGGTTTCGGCAGTTTTAATTTAACATTCATTAAGTGTGAAAAAATTTGTTTAATCGGCTGACTGAAACCTTCTGAGGTATCCTGCATGCGGCAATTTATTGAATTAAATCCGCCGTTCCAGGCGGGAGCGCGTCTAATTTTTTTGGGGCTTAATTTTTTAAACAGTGAATAAATAAAAATTAAAGAAACAGCAAAAGCTAAACTTAAATAAAGCGGGTTAAATCCTAATGAAGCGTGTTCAGGATTGACAAAGTGCAAGGTTAACTGATGTGTTTCAATCGGTACAGGCAAAGCAGGAATTAATTGATGAATCATGGCTTGAATAAATTTAATCATTTTGTTCGGAAGAATACCGAGTAAAACGCAGCCTAATGATAACCACAATAATCCTATGCGTTCAAACCAAGTCGCAGGATAAGCATGAGCTAATTTAGGTTCGCGCGGCTGTCCTAAAAAAGCAACGCCGTAAAATTTCACCACAACAAAACCAGCTAATCCAAAAACTAAAACACTTAAAGCAATAATGAGCGGTGATAGAATTGCCAGTAAAAACTGCATGGCGCTGTGCTGATGAAAGAAAATACTTAAATAAAGCCATTCAGAAATAAATCCATTAAATAAAGGAATGCCTGCCATTGATAAAGTGGCGATGAGCGTGCAGGCAGAAACCCAAGGCATTTTGTGAATGAGTCCGCCAAGTTTTCCTAAATTGCGTTCGCCGGTAGCATGTAAAATAGAACCAGTGCCTAAAAATAAAAGTGATTTAAAAAGACTGTGATTTAAACTGTGCAGCAAAACGACTAACAAAGCTAAACTGCATAAAATCATTTGATGATATTGATAAAAAATAATGGCTAAACCCAGTGCAGTAAAAATAAATCCGAGATTTTCCATTGAAGAATAGGCAAGTAAACGTTTCATATCCGTTTGCAGTAACGCGTGTAATACGCCAATTAACATAGTCGTTAAACCAACGGCAATTAAACTATAACCCCACCAAATTTTCTGAATGCTTAATAAAAAAACAAAAGTAAATTTCAATAATCCATAAACGGCTGTTTTTAACATAACACCGCTCATCAAAGCAGAAATAGGAGAGGGCGCAGCAGGGTGCGCTTCCGGCAGCCAAACGTGCAAAGGAAATAATCCAGCTTTTGCGCCAAAACCAATAAAGGCAAAAATAAAAATTAAATTAGCGACAGGTTGAGAATTGTGCAAAATAAAATTTGAAAAATACAAAAAGAAACTTAAAGCAATGGCAAAAAAACCTACGTGTGAAATACTTAAATAAAGAAAACCTGCTTTTCGTGTTTGTTTAGTCGGTTCAAGCGACAGCACAAGAAAATAAGAGGTGAGTGCCATCAGTTCCCACGAAAATAAAAAAGTGATTGGCTCATTGGCAGTAAAAACAAGCAGCATCGCAAAAACAAACAGACTTTGACAGAATTGAATTTTTTTCTGCTGCGCTAAAGTGAAATGCTTAAAATAATCAACAGAAAAAAAACTAACGCCGACATAACTTAATCCTAATAGGAAAACAAAAAAGTTAGATAATGGATTTAAACTTAAAAGAATAGGGTAAGAAGAGAATGGAAGTCCGAACAGCCCTGTTTTATCTAAAGAAAATCCCAGAAAACCCGTGATAAAAATTAACAGTGCAACCACTACATTTCCGATGCGAAGGATAAAAGAAAGATTTATTTTTTTTAAAGTTAAAGTGATCAGACTGGTGATAATCACCCAAAGTGAAACAGCTAATGTGATCAGAAAAAGAGCGTGCATAGTGAGCAGTATCTTCAATAGACAACAGCGGCGCTATCATATACTTCTTATTGGGGAAATCAAGAGGAGGGATTTAAAAAAAATACTCTGTAGAGATTTATCTCTTTTAAATTCGCATTTTCATTGGCGAAGAGTAGCGACTATCAAAAAAGGTATAGTTAGACTGAAAGTATACCTATTTTATACCTATTCAGCTTTACATTCTTTATTCAAAGTTAACTTATCATTTATTCACTTCGCATTTTGAAGTAGAACAGGTAAGTAAACTCGTATCGCCCGATGAAAATGCGTGTATTTTACCGTCAGGCAGTTTTAATAACAAATGTCCTTGTTCATTAATGCCGGCACCGATGCCCTCAAATTTTTTTTTGTTGCAAATTAATTGAACAGATTGATTCAATAAATAATCTTTACTTTTCCATTCCACAATAAAATCGGTTAATCCTTTTTGTTCAAAGCGTTTTAAATACTTGAGTAAGTAATTGATTAAAGAAGCGCATAAAATATTTCTATCATAATAGTGTCCAGTTAAATTTTGTAAAGATGACCATGACTGATTAATTTCTTTTTTATTGGCATCTTTCATATTGACATTAATGCCGATGCCAAGAATTGCTTGACAAACACTGTGAGACTCAGCTTGAATTTCAATGAGATTGCCTGAGATTTTTTGATTGCCGATGACCACATCGTTTGGCCATTTCACGTGTAGAGACTGAGTTGAGCAAACAGCCTGAATTGCCTGACAAACGGCTAATCCTAACACTAAGCTTAACCCAGATAATTCGCTAACATCTTTTTTAAAAGGATAGAGCAGCGAAAAATAAATATTTTGCCCAAACGGTGAATGCCATTGGCGGTTGAACCGTCCTTTTCCTTTTGTCTGCATTTCTGCTAAACAAATTTCTAAAGTTTTATTTTTATCCATAAAATATTTTAAATAATCATTCGTAGAATTTATTTTTTCTAAGATATCCATTTGAATCGTTTTTTCGCAGGCAAGTGATTTTATTTTTTTCTCATCCAGTAAAATCAAAGGTTCTTTTAAACGATAGCCGCGTTTTTTCCCTGCTTCTAAACGAATGCCGTATTGTTCCAATTTTTTAATAGTCTTCCAGACAGCCGCGCGCGTAATATGCAGCTGCTTGCCGATAGTAGTTCCGTCATGGAATTCATGATCGTTTAATAAGCCGACGATTTTAGTCAAGTGGTTTTGCATGATGAGTTACTCCACGTGAATGATAGAAAGTAGATCATTTTAGCATAAGAAAGAAGGAAAAATAAAAGGGAAAAGATAAAAGGGAAGAGGGAAGGGGAAAAGTTTTTGTAGGGGCAGAAGGCATAAAAACATCCGTACTTTTTACGTATTTAAATGGATTGCTGATTCTTTCATAATATGTTCACGTTTAATATACAAATTCCAGAAGAGATAAATCATGAACAGTTATTGGACAGCCGTTTTGCAGGAAGTCCTGCATAAAAATGATCCTAATTATCCTATCCGTTTTACTAACGTGCGCGAGCGGGGATCGCAGGCTTATGAAATTGCCCGTGCAGCTAAAGCCAAACCTGTTGCACGGAACAAGACACGTTATTATGTCGAGCTTGACAGCTTAAAAACTTATTTAACACATCGTGAAACGCTGTCAGTGCTTCACCGTATGCAGGGAAAGACTTATGCGCAAACGGCAGAAATTTTAAAAATTAAAAAGCGTACCGTTGAATTTTATTTAAAGAGCATACGCGATAAGCTGCATTGTGAAAGAGCGTCGGAAGTTTTAAAAGTCTTAAGCGAAACAGATTTTTTTAAAAATTATCAGCTTCAAAATGGGCAAATCCAAATTAAGAAATAATTTCTAAAGCACCAACCCTAGATGTTCCATTGCCAAGCAGAAAGCGAAACTTAACCCTGCATAGCTCCTCCTGATCCTATCGCTTTCTGCTGGTAATGGGCATTATTTACCATGCGGTATAGATTATTTTCTAAATAAGTTTTATACTTTTTTCTTATCTTAAAATAAATCCAACGAGGTGGTAAATGATAAAAATCTGGAAGATATTGTCTATTGGATTGATTTGTGTTTGCTTGAGTGGTTGTATTACGGTGGATGCTCCGCTTGATGATTCAATGTTTGGTTTTAATCCTAACTATAATCCTCATCTGGATTTACCTACTGTACCTATTAAGCCTGCGGCTCCTATTCAGGTTGGAAAATTTACTGTTGGACAGAATAAAAAAGATGCTAAAGCAATGACGGATAAGATTAATGCAAACTTTAAGGCCGCAACAGGTTTTCGCTTTTCAGGAGAACCTATTATAAAAGTTTTAGAAAAAGCTGTTCGGGCATCTCTTGAAAAATCAAATTATTCTATTACAAGTAATTCGAATTATATATTAAGCGCTAATTTATATGATGTGAAATTTCCTTTTCAATCTACTTGGTCTGCTTCTCCAACTTGTAATATTCAGATGCAGTTTACCTTAACTGATAAGAGAAATAATAAAATTGTATGGCAACAATTTTTAAATGGAATAGGATATGCGAGAACTCAAGATCCTATTATTTTGGCGCCAGTCTTTGCGTATCAGCGGGCAGTGAATAATTTAATTTATAATTTGCTGAGTAACAAAAACTTTCATTATTTTGTTTCACAAGGACAGGTAAAAAATAAATAATGATTAAAAATATTTTTTTAGTTTCCTGTATTATCAGTATTATTTTTTTGACAAGCTGCGTACCGCAGCAATGATCAGATATCATTTATTTAAATTATCATGCTATTCCTGCTTATCGGGTCAAACCAAAAATTTCTCATCAGAAATCTTCTATTAAGATTCAGCTTGACGATTTAAGAGAAGATCCAACGCAAATCGTGCAAGATACTCAAATAAAAATTTTTCCGGATTCTTCGGATGATTTTTTAAACCGCTGTTCTATGGATGAAGAAAATTTTCATACAGAAAAAAATCATATCGAAAAATATTCAAATCAGCCGATTGCTAAAATAATTTATATGGGATTAACGAATGCACTGCGGGCGAATGATTTTGTTGTATTTAAAATTTCTCCCTAACCTGAATTTTGCATAAAAAAATCGGCAGACTCATTTAAACTTGTTATAATACAGGTAGTTAATCTTGTAAAACAAGGAGAATGCCGATGCCAAATTGTACCACAAAACAAATTCATTTTTCATCTTT
>Ga0208373_1004638_pt1 | contig 12146 bp, 10 predicted proteins | sample RifOxyC2_FD_184036 | JGI IMG/M metagenome (GOLD analysis project Ga0208373, IMG submission 184036) | Soil microbial communities from Rifle, Colorado - Rifle Oxygen_injection C2 (SPAdes) | ecosystem: Environmental > Terrestrial > Deep subsurface > Rock core/Sediment | place: Rifle, Colorado... | reverse complement strand
CCCAGAGCTGTTATTTTAGCAATACGATTTAATATTTAGATCTTCCACATACCTTTTTCTTGGATCGTTTTTCCGTCTAGAACTATCTTGCCCCGTTTCATATTTTTAACAATATCCCAGTGTATTGCAGAGTCGTTACCGCCGCCGTTTTCTTTGTAGGCCATACCCAGCGCAAGGTGGATAGTGCCACCGATTTTTTCATCAAACAACAAATTCTTTGTAAACTTTTTTATCTTCGGGTTCATCCCGATGCCAAGTTCACCTAGATACGAGGCATTTTTATCGACATTGAGCATCTGATGCAAAAATCGCTGGTTTTTCTCTGCTTTTGCTCTTACCACTTTCCCCTTTTTGAATTCCAAATATATGCCCGATACCTCGTTCCCGGATCGAATCGCAGGATAATCGAATTTGATGAAACCGGTGGCACTTGTTCGCACCGGCGCCATGAAAACTTCGCCGCCTGGCATATTCTCTTCACCCTTATCGGCTACCGCTAATTCGCCCCTGATCTTCATTTTCAAATCAACTCCGGGGCCGAGCAGGTGAACCGATTTCCCCTTTTTGAATCTCCTCAATATCTTATCGATTTCCTTACCTAGTTTTTCCCAATTTTGATTCGTGGCACCAAAGACAAAATTTTCATAATCGTGGATCGACATTTCGGCATCTTGAGCTAAAGCCAAGCATGGGTAGCCGACTGTAACTCTCCTTATTTTGTCCTTTGCATTCACGATATAGTCAGAAATCGGCCGGGTGATTTTTGCTCGCTCAACAATCTTTTTTGGATCAGCCGATGATAATTCTTTTGTATTGCTTGAAGTATCAATCCCGATATATTTATCTGCATCCTTGACCTGAAAATCAAAAGCGGCTGGATATTTTTTGATGTGATGTTCCTTGGCATATTTGTAGAATATCGGTGCCATTCCAGGAAGTGAAAGGCGCAGTCCGGGATGTCCGCCGGCGTAAAGCACCTCCTTGTAAAGTGCCAAAATAAAATCGGAGGCTTCAGTTGAGCCGGAGATAATAACATTTTCGTCGTGCTTAACCTTGAGCGAATAATTCACGACAATTTTCGCTAATTTTTGAGTCCGCTGATCAATAGCCATATTAAGTAGCTTAAGTAGCTTAAGTAACTTAAGGATCTTAAGTTACTTAATTATCTTATCAATAATTCCATACTTCTTCGCTTCTTCGGCCGACATGTAGAAGTCACGGTCAAGGTCGCGCTCAATTTGAGATTCGCTTTTTCCGGTGTTCTTCGACATTATTCTCACCAGATTTCTCTTCGTTTTTAGTATATGCTCTGCGGTAATTGCGATGTCTGATGCCTGGCCTTCAGTACCACCCAGCGGTTGATGGATCATCATATCGGCATTTGGCAGTGCGAACCTTTTTCCTTTAGCACCACTCGAGAGAACCCATGCCCCACCGGAAGCGGCCATCCCGACACAAACAGTCGAAACATCCGGCTTGATATGGTTCATCGTATCCATTATCGCCAGCGTTGATGTTACCGATCCGCCGGGGGAGTTTATATACATCTGAATATCTTTTTTTGTATCCTCCGATTCCAAAAAGAGAAGCTGGGCGATAACCGTGTTGGCAACTGCGTCGTCGATATGGCCACCCAGAAAAATTATTCGATCTTTTAACAATCGAGAGTATATATCATATGCCCGCTCTCCATCAAATGTTTTTTCGATAACCGTTGGAATTAAATAGCTCATACGAATCCTTTTGTATTATTACCACCACAGATTTATGCCACAGATAGACACAGATATTGGTTACCACTGTTGCGCAATTGTCGTTACGAGCGTAGTAAAACGGAGCGTGGTAATCTATTCAGATAAAGATTGCTTCGTCGTATCTCCTCGCAATGACAAGCAAGAATGAATTACGCAACACTGGTACAATATATAAATTATTAGCATGAGCCGTCTTTAATTGTGTTTATCTGTGAAATTCTGTGGTACAGATCCGTGGTGGTTATGCTACCTCAATTTTACAATATTTCTCGGCTATTGTATCTCCTCAACCGCTTCCTGTCAAGCACACTTTACAAACCAACGATATATAAATTATTGATTGTGTATTATTAATCACAAAACTTATTCGTCTCACAATTGTTTATGTGGCGACTTTGTCGCGACCGCGATAATATCGCTATTTGTAACATTAATTATTTGTTCGATAAAACTTGTAGCGCCCCGGGTATATCCCGGCGGCGCTACGGTTCGAACGCACCAGGCAAAGCTAGTGTTGTGCCCGATTTCCCAAGTACAATGCTTAGTACTTGGCGGTCTTCGTTCGTGACCTTAATCCCAGGGGTTTGTAGCTCAGGCAAATCCCTGAACGGCAGGATCGGCTGAGGTTCGACCACGTAGGGATTGATGCGCTTCGGCCCTTTTTGCTCGTAGTAACCACCGCTTGATATCCTGCCAAAGCACACTGGCTTGCGTTTATGCTTTGGCCACGGTGCTTGATGATCGTGATCCTTGTTGTACAGCGGACAATGGTTGCATCTTAGCGGCCTACACATCTGCCTCCCCCATAGCCACATCGCTTGGGAGAGAGCAACAATGTCCAGCTCGTGTTCAGCACACACCTCCGACCAAACAGCATGCAGGGCACTTACGACGGTCGATGACGACTCGATCTGGTATCGGTCAAAGACCATCACTCCCGCCCCAAACGAAAGGACCAGCCCATGGACATCGATCGGTGGTCCCAGTTCAGACAACCCACTGGGATCGCAGATCCCGGCTGCCACCTGCCGAGCAATCATCAGGCGAGCAACCTTAGGACCCATCCCGTGGAAGATCTTCTGCTTTCTCTTCTCCCCTTCTCCATCGCTGGTGTCGCGGGTAGCGGTAAGGAGTTCGTATATCGTTCTGGCATTCTTTCCGCCGTTGAGCAACTCTCTCACACTACCACCCCACTCATCCTGGAGGACGGTCATACACTTCCTCCAAGAAGATGCCAGAGAGATCCAGAGATAGTGGTCGAACTCATCCTTAAGATACTCGACCACTCTTCGACTGACCTTGTGCTCTGCACCATCTCGCTCGGCGACGAAGAAGAAGGGGAGAAAGATATCCTCCCACTCCTTGTAGGTGCGAGCCATCTTCGCAGCTAACAGCCAGGAGTCAGTGCCCACATCCACTAGCGCGTGGCAAAAGAGGAAGATTGCCATATCCTCCGGGCAACCCCCTATTCCGAACCTTTCCGCATGTCTCACTATCGCCATTCCAGGCTCGGGAACATCGTACGGAAACTTCCCAGTCTTGAACCATTTGAGCAGGAACCGGGCGAGGCGTAAAGCCGCACCCGGGTCCGTGTGGCTCGGGTGCAACTTCAGCTTTCCCATCTTGCTCCCCCTAAGTTTGATGGTACGCCTCAATACAAATATATACCGAATATAGATTTTTCGTCATCGGTTATTTTTGACATCTAGATAGTTAGTACAGAAAAGAAAAATATAATAATTTAGCGACTTATCCACAACCTAAGTTGCGGGGAGGGTTTTTGGGGCATCTTCGAAAGAGAGCCTGATACCGTAGATAAATATTATCAATGCCAGAGCCAGCATTGCTATAAACGGCGAGGTTAGGTCGGCGATACCACCGACAATCAGCGCTGGAATAGATATCGCTATATTTAGTAGCATTGTCACAATTCCGAAAACCCGACCCCTGTTATGATCTTTTGAATTCAAATGAAGGGATGTTTGAGCAGAGATATATACTATAGAGGAGCCAAGCCCCAAAAGGACTGCCAAGACGATACTGATAACTCTTGCCGCGAAAAACCCGTCGTAATATTTATATACCGAGAACATAATAAGCGCTGCCCCTACCACAAGAAAGCCTTTGTTGATTGCAGAAGCAAAAGAAAATACTCTCTTTCTCTCTAATATGTAAGTGCCGATAAGCATCCCGAATCCGGCCGGAAGTACTATCGCCGGACCGACATATCTCGGAGCAATTTTTAGAATACTTTCACCGAAACTTGGGAGTAGTACTATAAAACAGCCCAACATCATCCAGCCGATGAAGAGTTTTATCATCGGGGATAATATGCGCTTGTTTACCCGCACTTCTCTCAAGGAAGATTTTGTCTCATTCCAAATATTTTCTACATCGACTGCTAAATTTGTGAGGGATATTCTTCTCTCTCTTTTGTCGTCGAATTCGGTCATCCTGTTCACAGAAAAAGTAGCGACTAGGTAGAGCAATGCACAGACCAGAAATAGCCATGAGGGAGATATCCATGTCATTATCGGCCCAGCCAGAGAGTAACCGATCAGAAGTGATCCGTACATCGTGGTCATAACCACCGAGTTGGCCGCTACCAACTTTTCCTTAGGGATGAGCACCGGAATTGATGAAGTTTCGGCCGGAGAGAAGAATTGAGTGATCATAGATATCAAAAAGATAATCTCCAACACTCCTAAGACATTGGCTTTCGAAACAAAGAGTAACAAGACTGCCAAAAATCTCAGGGCGTTGGTATATATCAATATTTTTTTAAAATCCAAGCGATCGGCCAAGACACCGGAGAATGGACCAAAGATTATCGAGGGGAGCGCCGAAGCTATCAGGACTAAAGAGATCGAAGTTGTTGATTTTGTCAAAGTGTAAATATGCAAAAGAAGGGCAAAATTTAACATATTTACCGCAATTTGCGAAGTCGCCTGTGAGACCCATAGTTTAAAAAAATCTTTGTGTTTTAGAACCGATGTAAATGTATTCGCCGTAAAACCCTCCTAACTACACGGATATATTGGTATTATTACCACCACAGATTTATACCACAGAATTGCACGGGAATTCGTTATTGGTCATTAGTTTAATTCGTTATCCTTACTTGCATTATTCTGTGGTTATTTGTGGCACAGATCCGTGGTGGTTATGTTACATTATTTTCCCGTGGCAATCTCAACCAACTTCTCCAGCGCCCGCCTGCCCGCCTCTTTATCTTTCGGATCAATATTTTCCGCTTCAATAACTTTTCCTAACATAAGCCCGATTTTAACATTTTTTTCCGCCTGGGGTTTCATTTCATTTTTGATGGTTTCGATATCTTTCTTCATATTTGTAAGATATTTCTCAAAATTCATTCCCCTAGACTCAATTTGGTTTTTAAACGTCTCGAGCATTCTCTCCGACTCCTGCCAGACTAAAATTTCTGGAACATCAATAGTAAGAAGAGGTAATACTTTTTCAACAACCATATTATCAATCATATTTTTATGCTCAACTTCGATTTCTTGTTCCAGACTTTTTGCAATTGATTTTTCTAACTTCGCAACCGTCTCCTGCCCAAATTCCTTAGCAAAAACGTTATTGCATTCGGGCAAAACCACCTCTTTCGCATCGGCTAGAGTAACTTTGAACTTTACTTTCTTGTCTGCCACATCTTTGTCGTGATAATCTTTGGGAAAAGTTATCTCGAACTCCTTACTTTCACCCATCTTCAATCCCGAAATTTGATCTTCAAAACCGGGTATCAAATTCCCCTCGCCCAAAATTAAGGGATGATTCTTCGAGTAAAGTTTGTCGAGTTTTACACCTTTTAGAGTTCCTTCGTAGTTGATCTCGATTCTGTCACCCGTTTTCGCGCCTCTTTCTATCTCCTTAAAAGTTGCTTTCTGGCGACGAAGATGAAGCAGTATTTTTTCAACATCACTTTCGTCAGATTTCCTCTTTTCTGGTACTTTCACTTTAATTTTTTTATAATCACCGAGTTTAATCTCCGGCATTATCTCGAATTCCGCTTCGAATATTAAATCATCCGCAATTTCCGTTTCGTCCAATGAGTAACCGGGGATTTTTTTAATTTCAACTTTCGGCGGTGAAAGTGGCATCAACTTTTCCTGTTCAATCGCCACCCTAAAGCTCTCATTTGCTGCCATATCAACACCATCACCAAGCAGGCGATTGTGTCCAATTTTTGCCTCAACCAATTTGTATGGGGCTTTCCCCTCACGAAAACCATCAAGTTTTACCTCTTTTGAAAGCCGGTCAAAACTTTTTCTAAAATAACCAGCGAGCTCTCGGGGCTCAAGTGAAATTGTGAGTTTAATTTTATTTTTTCCCAGATTTTCTTTTTTGATATTCATAACAAAAAATCAGCAACTCCTACTGCTAAGATATTTTTATTGTAGCACAAGATCGAAAGTTTTAAAAGATTATTAGATCAATAAATGCGCCTATGCGTTGACAAATAATCTTTTGGATCCTTAATCGGATTATATTTACTATTCGATTATTGTACGTACGTACTGAAAACGAATAGTTACGACCTTTAAATCTGGCTGTGCGGAGGCTCTGTTGACACCATAGATTGTATCTGCTAGACTTCTAAATATTCGCGGGGTGTAGCTCAGTTGGCAGAGCGCATCGCAAAGAGAGTTGCTACTCGTTAAAGTCTCGGGTGGAAACCTGGACTTGAGTATGATTCTCTGCGATGAGGCCGGAGGTTCAACTCCTCCCTCCCCGACCAAAAAAACAACTCGTCCTCCGGGGCGGGTCGGATCCTTAGCTCAGCTGGTCAGAGCGCTAGCCTGATAAGCTAGAGGTCCCCGGTTCAATTCCGGGAGGGTCCGCCAGATTCGCGGAGTTGTTAAGCGCTATGACGCCACAATGCCCTGGCCTATCGGGAGATAGTCACCAACCCCAGAAGGAAGGTGAGCCCTCCTGAGCAACTCCGCCAAACAGTAGTTCGATACCTTCTTTCGGTGCCCCCCACTGGAAGTTGGTAATAACTGCCGAGCCGAGAAGACTGCGCACCTTGCGCGGTCTTCTCTCGTATTAAGTTAGCTCTTCTTATATCAATACATCGGAGAATATGGACGTACGTCCATATTCTCCGATGTCTATGACGCTAGAATCTATCTCATCCGATGTGCTTGAAAGTTCTTGGCTCTACATCGGAACCTTTAAGCGTAATACGATTTCGATCAAGTCCGATATGCTCACTATTTCCACTCCATAATTGCTCGTTCATACGCCTCGTGAGTTCCGGTGTCAAACCACTGTCCCGAAAATGGATAGCCGAAAAGTTTCTCGTCTCTTGCTAATTTTGGATATACATCGTACTCCACCATCGCTTTTCCTTTTTTTGGAACATATTTATCTATTACCTCCGGCTCCATAATCGCTATTCCGGAGTTAATTAAATTACTGGGCGCTTTAGCTTTCGTTGGTTTTTCGACAAACTGAATAATTTTATTGCCTTTTAAGTCAGCAACTCCGTAACGCGAAGGGTCCTCGACCGTTGTTAATGCGACCGTAGCCAATCCGTCGTTATTTTTGTGAAAATACATAAAGTCATCAAGGTCAATTTTCGACAGAATATCCCCCCACATGATGAAAAACGTTTCATTCAGATATTTTTTCGCCAATCTTAACGGTCCGGCAGTTCCAAGAGGAGTTTTTTCTTCTGTATAATTTATTTTCAAACCAAACTTTGAGCCATCACCAAAATATTCTTTTATCTGTTCGCCCTTATAGCCAAGCGAGAGCACGATATCAGTCACTCCATGTGATTTTAATAGATCGAGAGCGTGCATTATCATCGGTTTTCCTTTTATTGGAAGCATCACTTTCGTAAGTTCGAGGGTGTATGGCCTTAGCCTTGTTCCTTCTCCGCCAGCATATACTATCGCTTTTTTGATTTTATTTATCCCAAGCCCCTGCTCTATTAAATACTCTGTGGCGTGAGAACGGTTTCGTATTTTTCTTCCATCAATAATCGCGTCGATTTTTGGAAATAAATCTTTTTTAATTGTTACCGTCAATTTTTCTCGTTCCATCTGGCTCCAATATTAGTAATATTCTAGCTATCATTATAGCCATGAATACGGGTCATTGCAATAAATACGATATTATACGATAACCCACGATCTTAGATCTTTTTTGCGAAATTTTATCGGCGCCACAAATCGTTCAACCGCCTCTAAAAATATCATGGTTAGATATTTCCCGCTCGATTTTACTTCCCAAAAATCATCGCTCATCAAGATATATTTTCCATATTCGTTTTTTATTTTTTCAAGATCCTTTTTTGCAAACGAATCATAAAATATCACTTTCGATGCCCTGGCTTTCCCGACTATATCTCCACCGGATTTTTTTAGTAGGATTTCATCCCCAACAGATATAGTATGATAAGGTATGATCTTTTTTTGGCTAATTCTCAAATCAATCCTTTTTTTTCCTTTTAGGATCAGCTCCGCCGTATCACCGATAAAAATTGCGAGATGACGCATGATAGATAATTCAAAACGTAAAATGTAAAATGTAAAATTATTGTAATTATTTTAATAAACAAAACGCTTTCTGCGTTTTGTTTTTGTTTTCTAATATAGTATATGCTATCAAATGTTTTGATACAATATCATTTTATATCAACTGAAAGCCGAGGGTTCGAAGAAATCGCCTCTTCCATACCTGATTTTGTTAATAGCCCCTTTTGGGCACCAATCACATTCACAACCGAAGATGAGTCCAGTATCCCCCAAATCAGTGATTCTTTCACCGTATCGCTCGATATCGCATCCGATTTAGCTCTTATAACTCTTGCTGCAAAACCACAAGCGAAACTGTCCCCAGCTCCAGTCGCATCGACTCTTTTTTGATTTAGTGCGTCGATATGATACATTCTCTCTCCATCGAAACAATCGGCACCGCGTTTTCCATCCGTAATCACCACAAACTTCACCCCATATCCGGAAAAAGTTTTTAAAAGCTCCTCTGTCTTTGAGCTCACCGGCAAATTAATAAAATTAATCGCCTCCTCTTTGTTCAAAAATAGTATTTTTGTGTTTGCGAGTAAAGCTTTGTATCTCTGCGCACCTTGTTTGATCTGGTTTGAGCCGGGGTTCCAAGCGAGTTTAATATTTTTCTCCGCAGTCAGATATAAAATTGATTTTGATAATATATCACCATCTTCGCCATATGGTCCCAGATACATCCACTCGGCTTTAATAATCTTTTTCGGAGAGAGTAACCCATAATGCTTAAGGTACCTGTGGATAAATATCGTCCGCTCATCTCCAACCAAAAAAATAACCGAAAAATTGGCCAAAAGCTCTTTCTTGTGTACGATATTTGAGATTGCCACACCCTCGTCGGACAATCTCTCTGCAATTTTTGAGGACGCGCCATCGTCACCCAAGGCAATAATTGTTGAGGATTTTAATCCCAACCTTGCAAACCCAACTGCCGTGTTGCAAGCAGAACCGCCAATATCAAATTCCGCTTCTGGAATTGCAATTTTTGTTCCCAGCTCAAATGATACTTCACGATTGAGAAGTCCTCGCCCGGACGATATCTTAAGTCCCTCTGGTCGGATAAAAATATCCTCCGAAGCATCACCGATTGTAACTACATCGTATTTCATATTTTGATATTCTAACACAAATTATTTACACTAATTAGCACAAATTTGTGGATATTGGTGTATGAATTTGCATTGGAATTACTTATTATTTTCCGGCGGTCCCAAACAGCTCTATGTAATCCATCACCAATTTTGTTACCGCATCCTTACCTGCAGTCATCACCTCTCTTGGATCATCTGAACTGCTATCTTCAACAGACTCTGAAAATGCATGGCGGATATTGGTATCAATATTGAACTTCACCACTCCAAGCTTTATCGCTTCTTTAATATCGTTCCTCGAAAGTCCTGACGAGCCATGAATTACAAGAGGTGTATTTACTGTTTTCGATATTTCCTTGAGAAGCTCGAGATCAAGCCGTTCCCCTTTTGGCGCTCCGTGTTCGTTGCCAACTGAAACCGCCAAGATGTCGATGCCCGTTTTTTCGACAAATTCTTTCGCTTCCATAGGATCAGTTTTTGCCCCCTTGTGCGAAAGTTCTCCTCCCTCCTCTTTCGATATTCTGCCGATCTCCGCTTCGACGCAAACCCCATGCTCCGCCGCCAGATTTACTATTCTTTTTGTAATGTGGATATTCTCTTCATGTTCCAAATACGACCCGTCTATCATCACCGAGCCGAAACCCATATCAATACATTTTTTTACCAAACCGAAATCTTTTCCATGATCAAGATGAATAGCTCCAGATACTTTTTGATTCTCGATTTCGTTTTTCACAATATCAAATATCTGCCCAAGCCCTGCATATTCAATAGCCGATGGTGTAGTTTGGATGATCACCGGCGCTTTTAGCTCCCGTGCCGCCTTACATATTGCTTGAGTTATCTCTAAGTTTGAGGTGTTAAAAGCACCGATGGCATAACCACCGCTTTTTGCTTTTTGATATTCTTTTTTTGAGTTGAAAAAAATATTCATAAGGTCTTCCTATCCATTACCACCGAAGCTGACCTTTGCGAAATTTCGACGGTTGGCAAGCGCGTCCGCCGATTCGGCGGATCAAAGTGCCTAGAAATTTTGTAAAGATCAGCTTATCAGCCAACAGTAACTAAGATTTATAGTTGTCGCGATTTTTGATCTCGGTTCAGTGCTTCTATCCCTGGCATCGGCTCTCCGGCCAGATACTGAAGTGTCGCCCCGCCACCGGTTGAAATAAAGTTTATACCCTCAGTCAAATTGTGTGTCTCTAAATATCCGACCGTATCTCCTCCGGCCACAACTGTAGTATTTGGGTTACCTGCGACTGCTTTAGCCATTGCGTCTGTGCCAGCAGAATATTTCTCATCTTCCGAATAACCCATGTTGCCATTCCAAAAAACCGTCTTCGCTTCAGAAACTATCTTCGAATATTCCTCCCTTGTTTTGGGCCCTATATCCATTATTCGAAATCCACCGGCGATATCTTCCTTTACGCTGTCTTGAGGAATTTGGATTTTTTCCGCATATTTTTTAAGCATCTCTTCGCAGGCCTCAAACATCTCTTTTTCGTGCAAAGAGTGGCTAATATCCTGGCCGGAAGCTTGAAGGAATGTGTTGGCAACAGCTCCTCCGATTAAGATACTGTCGGCTTTCGATGCCAGATTCTCTATCAACCTTGTCTTGTCCTTCACTTTCGCTCCCCCCAAAACCAAGACATATGGTCGCTCAGGATTTTCTAATAATAATTTCAATGTCGTGATCTCCGATTCCAGCAAAAACCCGGCGCAACTTGGTATGTAATGCGTTATCGCTTCGACTGATGCATGAGCACGATGAGAGACAGCGAAAGCGTCGTTAACATAAACATCAGCGAAGCTCGCGAGTTCCCTTCCGAAAGCCTCGAGATTCTGCTCCTCCTCACTGTGCCAACGCAAATTTCCAATTACCAATATATCCCCCGGTTTCATTTTGTCGATCTGATCTACTACAATAGGATGGATCACATGATCCGTAGCATATACTTTGTGCTTGAGCAATTTTGCCAGCTCTTCGGCGATAGGAACAGTCGATAGTGACGGAATTATCGTACCCTCCGGCCGGCCGACATGAGTTGCAATGATTATTTTTGCTTTTTGTTCAAGTAGATATTTTATAGTTGTCAAAGATTTCTTTATCCGGTGATTGTCGACAATTTTTCTATCTTCCATCGGTACATTAAAATCAACGCGCAAAAGCACTCTTTTCTCTTTGACGTCAACATCCCTCACACTTTTCATATCCCCTCCATATCCCTTTACAAAAGTACAAATTTAACGAAAATTAGGAATCATTAAGAATATTCTGTGATATTCCGTGGCACAAATCTGTGGTGGTAATAATACAATTCGCTCTTATCCATTGTATCACAAAACAAAAGAGCTCTCCCAGCCGGGGACGGCGGGAGAGACTCGGTACGCCCCGAGGTTACTGGGAACGATCGGGTACGAGGCACTACTTGGCGGCAAAGCCTAAAGCACTCCCCCAACTTGCGCTCAAGGTTCGCCACTCGATGATTATAATATAGCACAATATGAGATTAATAAAAACGAAAGAGCCTGGCAGTGTTTCAATAGAAAACATCATTTGCCAGGACTCCGAGATTCCCGATTTTGATCAACGATCAAACCGGGCGATTCTACTCAAACGAGTAGCGATGATAGCAATCCGACTAAACGGTTATTTACTCCGGAACTCCCATCTACCTCCCCATCACTTGCGATGGATGCTCCCGATACCAGTCGAGCTTGGCTACAAACAGCTCGAGCATTCCCTTCTT
>Ga0208373_1004636_pt1 | contig 12156 bp, 15 predicted proteins | sample RifOxyC2_FD_184036 | JGI IMG/M metagenome (GOLD analysis project Ga0208373, IMG submission 184036) | Soil microbial communities from Rifle, Colorado - Rifle Oxygen_injection C2 (SPAdes) | ecosystem: Environmental > Terrestrial > Deep subsurface > Rock core/Sediment | place: Rifle, Colorado... | reverse complement strand
ATACGCAACCCCGACGCATGACGCAGGCAACTGCCGAAAACGCGTCGTCGCCAGTGCTGGCCGAGACCGGAACCGAGCTGGCGGTAGATACCGGCGCCACGGAAGACACGGGGCCAGTGGGCGACATCGCACCGCCGATCGCCGCGCCGACAGCCATGCAGCTGCGGTACAAGCTGGCCCCGGCACCCGCCTATCCGCGACGCGCCCAGCAGCAGCGCCTGACCGGCACCGTGCTGCTGCAGGTGCTGGTTGGCATCGACGGGCGTCCGCTCGAGGTCCAGGTCGCGCAGAGCAGCGGCCACCGCGAGCTGGACGAAGCGGCGCGCGCGCAGGTGCTCAAGCGCTGGAGCTTCCAGCCGGCGACGAAGGACGGCCTGGCGGTGCAGGCGATCGGGATGGTGCCGATCGAGTTCGCGCTGCGTCACTGACCCGGTCGGGCTCGACGAAACGCCCGCATCGCCGATGCGGGCGTTTTCTTGTCAGCGCCTCTCAGGCGCGATGGTAGGGATGGTTGGCGAGCAGCGCGGCCGCGCGATACAGCTGCTCGGCCAGCACCAGCCGCACCAGCATGTGCGGCAGCGTCAGCGGTCCCAGCGACCAGGTTTCATCCGCGCGTTGCAGGATGTCCGGCGCATGCCCCTCCGGCCCGGAGGAACGTTGGGCTGGAGGTGGCACCTATGGCGGTCGCCAGAGTGAGGTTCTTGAACAAGGAAGAAGAGGAGTTCGTGCACGCTACGAGCTTGAAGTGGCTCGAGAGGATCGGAGTGATGGTGAAGAGCCAGAAGGTGCTGGCCATGCTGGAGCAGGCGGGCGCATCGGTCGACCATGACAAAGGGGTCGCGAAGATATCCGAATCGATGGTGAAGGACGCCGTCGCGAAGGCGCCGAAGAAGATCCACCTGGGCGCCAGGGACCCGAAGAACGAGAAGGTCATCCCTGTCGAGACATGGCCTCTGATGACCACGACCGGGCTCGCGGTCTACACATACGACATCGACACGGGCGAGAGGAGGCCCACGGTGACGAAGGACCTCGCGAACTTCTCGCGCATGGCGGACGCGATGGACGCGGTCGATATCGTCTGGACCACTGTCACTGCGGGCGACGCTCCCCAGGACGCCCTCGCGCTGCACTCTCTCTGGACCACACTCAGGAACTGCACGAAGCACATACATGTCATACCCACGCCGAAGGACGCGGAGGAGGCCAGGAGGCTCGTCGACATCGGCGCCCTCGTCGCCGGCGGGCCCGAGCAGCTGAGGAAGAGGCCGCTGTTCTCGGTCATCAGCTGCCCCATCGCGCCGCTCGAGTTCGAGAAGGCGTCCATCGAGGGACAGGTCGAGTACTCGAAGGCCGGCATACCCGTCGTGTGCATGTCCATGTCCCTTTCGGGCATGTCATCGCCCGTGACGGCATGCGGCACTCTCGTGAATATCAACGCGGAGAACCTCGCGAGCCTCGTGATATCCCAGACCGCGGCCCCTGGTGCGCCGTTCGTGTACAGCTCCGAGTCGGCCCCGATAGACATGACCACGGGCGTCATGGACTACTCGTCCCACAACCTGCCCATGATCGCATCGGGCGCATCCCAGATGGCCAAGAGGTACGGTCTTCCCTCCCAGACGGGCAACTGGGGCATCGAGACCAAGGTCCCAGGGATCCAGGCGTGCTTCACAGAGTTGCTCACGACCGTCCTCGCGTCGATGTCCGGCTCGGACATGGTCGCGGGCGCGGGCAGCTGCGACGCAGCGAAGGGCGCGGCCCTCGAGCAGGTCGTCATCGACTCGTACCTGTGGATGGACTGCAGGAAGTACATGACCCGGTTCGAGATGAACGACACCGCCGCGGCCACCGATGTGGTCGAGGCCGTGGGCCACGGGAACACCTTCCTGAGGAACATGCACACGGTCCGGAACTTCAAGAAGGATATCATATTCAGGGACCAGGAGAAGAAGGGTTGGCAGGCTACGCTCTCCACGGCCATGGTGCCAGAGGCGAAGGCCATCGCGAAGAGGATACTCGCGGAGCACATGGTCCCGGACCTCGACCCTGAGGTCATCAAGAAGGGCGACGCGATCGTCGCGGCGCACATGAGGTCGCTCGGGGCGTGAGCCCCCCAACCAGTCTTCTGGGGGGCAAACCCTATATCCCCCCCTCGGCCTCTGCACTTCCGGTGACGAGCGAAGGAGCATCTCCGAAGGGTCAGGCGCTCAACTCAGGCGCAGCCCCGTATGTCGTACGATACAAGGAGCGGATGCTGCAGCTCGAGTCGCAGCGGGCGCCCGTCATCGACCTCACGAGGAAGCGGCGGTTCCCTAGGCTCTCGGAGTTCCCATTCGCGTCCATATCAGTGCTCGTGATGCTGCTCTCGCTCTTCTCGCTCTCGATGTACCTGGGCGGCTGGACCTGGTCTTCTTGGACCTATGCGTTCTCCTTGGGGATCGCATTCCCGCTCGTCGCGATAGAGGTCAAGAGGAAGGCGGTCATAACCGGTGGCGCGCTGATATTGCTGGCGTTCACGGTCATCATAGATGCTGGTCTGCCGCAGTACTTCGGCTACTCGCCGTCCCATCTCTCCTGGTACGACCTCACGGCCCACTTCCTGGGCGCGATGCTCATGACGCTATTCCTCTGGTCGTTCATCTGCTGGACCGTGAGCCCATCGGGACCACCGAGGGAGAACGGCCGCAGGAAGTTCATCTTCGCCGTGACAACGATGCTGCTCGTCTCCGTCATGTTCGAGTTCGCCGAGTTCCTCACGGACATGTTCTTCGGCTGGGGCAACTTCCACCCGGGCGTCGACACGCTCGGAGATGTCATATTCGACATCGCGGGCGTCATGACCGCCGCGGTCCTGATATCCAGGCACAGGGTGAGCGCCATCAAGAGACCTTTCTGGTACGTGGAACACGTGAGCGCCTGAGATGCTTCAGACGCCTATCTCCCTGGGCACCTCGCGCGGGAACAGCTTGAAAGTGCAGTGGTCGTGACCCTGGGCCATGCACTTCTCCTCGACCGCGAGCATCGGCTTCCCGAAGGTCTTGAGCCCGACTGTCTCCATCACGTTCCCCAGGGGCAGGCACATCGGCGCCTCGCACTTCTCGAACGAGCGCGCGAACATCGAGGTCGTGTCGACGTTCGCCATCGCGCTCCTCTCGTCAAAGAACTTGACATCGTAAGTGCTGAGCCATCCCACTTCCGTGATCATGCCGAGCGCCGAGTCGAAGGTCCGGTCCGGCGTCCTCCCGGGCGGCATCTGCATGATCCTGTCGTGGAGGTCTCCCATGCCGGCGATCAGGTTGCTCAGGTGTGACTGCAGCTCCTCGTTCCCGCGGGCATACTTCATGACCGATATCGTGGACCAGATGCCCTCCTCGGCAGACACCCGCTCTGCGAAGTCGGCGTGCCTGGCGGGCTGGAGGCTCTCCGCCACGGGCTGGGCGTTGCCGCCTCCGAGGGGCTTCACCCGGTGCGCCGTCGCGGATTGGTTGTACTTCCCCTGCCTCCTGATATGGCCCTTCTCCTTGCCGAACTCGTACCTGCGCCTGACGATGTCCACGAGCTTGAGGTCCTCCGCCTGCTGGATGATGTGCCTCAGCTCTGCACCGACCCATCCGACGGTGTCCAGGTGCCCGTGCTCCCCCACTTCGAGCCCGAGCTCGTACGCCGCCTTCGCCAGCTTGGCCTTCGCGAGGTCGTCCAGGTAGTCCTTCCGGTGAAGCATCACGGATCACCATGGTCTCCGAGGCTCAGTTGAGAGCGAACGCTCCCGTCAACGCCGGGACCAGGTCCTTCGCTAGCCCGTCCCCCTCGAGGTACTCCCTCAGCTGGAGGGCCAGCTCCATCCTCTTCGTCGCTGAATCCTCGAGGGCGATGTTGCTCACCATGACCGATATGAGCCTCGTGCTCTCGAATCCCAAAACACTTGTCCGCGAGAGCAGGTCTGAGAGCGCCTTCGCCTGGGCGCGGTCCAGCCGTCCCAAAGCCTCCGCCCTCTCGACGGCTCCTTTCGGATCGCCCGAGCCATTCCCTGAACGGGCCTTCCCGTTTCCATCGCCCACGTTTCTTCCGTGCGGAACCTTCCCCTTGATGCCCGCTGAGGGAGAGGTCTCTCGATGCCCACTGGATTCCCCGACCATGTTTACATCCCGTCCATCGCGTCGAACGCGTGGCCCGCCCGGTCCCCTCGGGCGGTTGGCTATCAACTATACTCCCTGTTGGAGTACAAATATGTTGTCAGATGAGTGTCGACCCTCACGTGTAGTGTGAAGTTACGGCGAAGGAATAAATGCAATGATACGTTTCCCGGCACTTGTTATCACGTTTGATAGGATGTGAGTGGGGGAAATGACGCAGATTGGGCAGAACGTACGGGACGACCGCGTCACGATCAAGATCGACCGGGCGTTGGGAGTTGTCATCGAGAGCAGGCTGAGGGCCCATCCGGAATGGGGCATCAACTCCATCTCGGAGTTCATCAGGAGGGCCATAGACAGGGAGCTGGAGTATCGGTCCCAGATGTCCGAGAAGAAGGTCCTGGGGCTGGAGATCACTCCTGCGGGTTCTCCAGCGGGCAACCGCGGCACAGGTCCTTGAACAGCTCGCGGTCGAACATCTGCTTCAGCCGTCCTGCGAGCATGTCGGCGTCCATCCTGCACTCCTTCGGGACGACGAGCGTGAGTTTGATGCATTGGCTGCAGGTCGTCAGGTTCTCCAGCAAACGGTGCTCTTCCAATCTCCCACTCCCAGATTGTAGAGGCTGGGCGGTGAAACCGCATGCGTGGATATAAACAAGTGCGCGCCCCGCACGCTCAGCGGACACTTTCGGACGTCTCGATCGCCTTCAGCACATCCTGGGCCTTGACCTTCTCAGGCATGTTCCTTGAGTCGGGGTCCTTCTCCGCTGCGTACTCCGCCGCCTTCCGCACGGCCATCTTGGACGGTCCTCCGAGCGCGTCCAGGGTGGTCGGCAGGCCGACCTTCTCGCACCAGGTCCTGACGGCCGAGACCTCGTCCGCGTGCCTCTTCTCGTAGACCATCTGGATGATTGTGCAGTACGCGACGATCTCCCCGTGCTCTCCCTTGACCTCTCCCGTCCTGGTGAGGCCGTTGTGGAGCGCGTGGGCGAGCGCGCAACCCGTGTTCTCGAAAGCCATGGCGGACGAGAGCTTCACGGCCTCGATGACATCGTCCACATCGCGCGAGTGGATCCCGTTCTTCACGTCATGCACGGCCTTGAGTCCGTGCTCCATGAGGCCGTTGTAACACGCATCCGCGAGAGCCATCGCGGCGGTCGTCGGGGCCGGCCCGTCCTTCTTCTTCGCACGCGCCTTGGCGTATGCCTCGCTCTCGAACTTGGTCGACAGCGCGTCCCCCATGCCCCAGATCATGAACTTCGCCGGGGCCCTGCTCAGGACATCCGTGTCCTCAATCACCAGCACGGGGTTCCTGGGAAGGGTGAGAGCCTCGACGAACTTGTGGTCGCCCGTGTACACGATCGATTCAGCGCTCGTGTCAGCGTTCGTGGCGCATTGCGTCCCGATGATCACGGACGGGACCTTGATCCTGCACGCGACGGCCTTGGCCGTGTCCACGGCCTTCCCTCCCCCGACACCTACGACGAAGTGCGGGTTGGACTTCCTACCGGTATCGGCCAGCCTTGCGATGGCATCCATCGTGCACTCCTTGACGCCGGATTCCCAGAGGAGGATGTCGACACCGTTCGACTCGAGCGACTTCCTGATCCTGTCGCCCACTACCGAGAGGGCGGTGCTCCCGCCGATGACATACGCGCGGTTACCGAAGGCCTGGGCCTTCTGCCCCAGGTGGTAGATCGCTCCCCTGCCCTGCAGATAGAGCGAGGGGGTCACCATCTTCCTCACGTGTTCCATGCTATCCTCTCCCGTCATGAATGTCAGAAGCCTGTGACAGTACAGAGCCGGTAACGTCTATAAATGTTATAGGAGGGGGAGCCGATTCACTTGCGGCAGCCTTTCGGAGAGCTCAAGCCATGGAGAACCACAAGTGTCCAGCGTGTTCAGGCGACAGGGACATCAAGCGGAGCACGATGGCCGCGTACGACGCCCAGTGGAGCAGCCACGATGACGCGGCCGCGTCGGAGCGCAGGAAGCGGCTGGCCCCGATCGCCGATCCGCTCATCTCCATGGTGACGCCGCTCTCGGGCAAGGTCGTCGTGGACCTCGGCATGGGCACCGGCAGCCTCGCGTTCAGGGCCATGGAGCTCTCCCAGCCCGCGAGGATGGTCGGCGTGGACTTCTCGACGCCAGGCCTGCGCGTCGCGCGGGCAGTGTCCAGGCACTCGAAGTTCAAGGACACGGACGTCGAGCTGATCAAGGGTGATCTGGAGAAGCTCCCGCTCACGAGGCGGTCCGCGGATGTCGTCATCAGCCAAGCGACGATCAACCTCATCCCGGACAAGGCCGCGGTCTTCAGCGAGATATCCAGGATAGCCAAGTCGGGGGCGAGGGTCGCCATATCCGACGCCTTCAGGACCTCGAGGGGACGCGAGGACGGCTCGTGGGAACAGTGCATCGGGGGCGCCATCACCGTCACGGAGTTCTCGACCCACGCCCTCAACGCGGGCCTCATCATACTCGGCCAGTCGGACCTCACGCAGACCGTGAGGCAGCTCGTGTCGTCCAAGAGATGGGATTGGCCAGAGTTCATCGAGCACAACATGGACTACAGGGTGTTCATGATGATGAGGAGCTGAACGATCCCAGAAAAAAGGTTGGGGCGACCACGGCCCAGGTCCGCACTCGAAGAGGAGAGGCGATAAGGGAGACGATGGTGCATTGTCCCCGTCCCGTGGTCCGACCCTTCTTCCTTTGTGATGTCCGTCCTGATGTCGGCCGCTCGGTCAAGCGCCGTCGTGCTTCTGGTGGATGACGTTGCCGCACCTGGGGCACCTGTCCGCATCTGGACGCAGCTCAAGGCCGCAGATGCAGCACTTCTTGGACTCTTCCCCGACCCCCATCGTGACAGACCCTTGTAGTACTGTATGAGTACACGAGTACATCAATTTGCGGATTCCGAAGCCGTCACATTGCCGAAATCACGGGCATTTTCCTCGGACGGCCAATCCGTCCGTGGTTTCCTATATAAGTAGGAAGTCGATTATCACTGGGGATTTCGACGCCTAAGGACGAAAGGGTCACCATGAAGCTGGACAGACCTCTCTGGGAGAGTGTCCAGACGCTCATAGACCGCCATCCCGAGTGGGGGATTCTGTCTGTGCCCGAGTTCGTCAGGCGCGCTATCGATTCTGAGATGAGGTCCCGGCGGGAGGCAGAGTCCAGCCGCGTGATCAACCTCCAGATAACCCCGGCCAAGGGCCGGAAGTCGTCGTGAGGGCAGGGTCATCCTCCGGGCGCGCTCCGAGGCGATGTTAGCACCGACACGGCGAAGAGCGCCGCGGTCGCGACGATCATCACCGGGACGACCGGCAGGAATCCTCCCGCGAGTGACGCTGGGAGCACCTTGAAGTAGAATCCCATGTACACCGCCTCGCCAGCGACTATGGACGACATGCAGCCCCACTTGTTCGCGCGCTTCCAGTACAGCGCGGCGACCGTCGTCGGGAACAGCACCGCGAGGCCGGTGAAGGTCGTCTTGGTGAGGGTCTCGAACAGGGTTTCGACCGAGGTGAGGGCTATCGCGAGGCTCATGAGCGCGAGCGCGACCACGAGTATCTTGCCCACGATGAACTCGTGCGTCTGGCTCGCGTCCCTCTTGATCCACTTCTTGTAGACATCCCTTGTGAGCATCGAGCTCAGGACCAGCAGCTGCGAGTCCGCGGTGGACATCAGCGCGGCGAACGCCCCCGCGAGCATGATGCCCAGGATCCAGCCTGGAGCGAACTCCCCGACCATCATGGGCAGTATCTGGTCCGGCTGCGAGCCCGTCAGGCCCGGGAACTGCAGGTTGCCCCAGGCGCCTATCAGGACCGGGCAGATGAATATGATGGCCGTGATGGGCGCGTACATGACCATCGAGAGCTTGATGGACCTCTCGTCCCTGGCACCGTAGAACCTCACGAACAGCTGCGGGAACATCGGGTCGCAGAACAGCCAGAGTAGCATGAAGCTCAGCCATATCTGCGGGGTGAAGTAGTCCAGGCCTCCGGGCCTGGACACGAGCTCGGGGAACTCCTCCGCGAGCCTGGTGTTCGCCTCGGTGAAGCCCCCGAGGCCCGCGGACACGATCCCCACGGCTGCCAGGAGCGTCACGAGCATCATGACTCCCTGGAGCACGTCGGTGTACGCGTCCGCCCTCATGCCGCCGATCGCCACATAGGCCACGACCACGACCGTCACGAGCACAGCCCCGAGCTCGTACGACACCTCGCCGTCCGTGAGCTGCGTGAACGCGATGCCGCCACCGATCGCCTGCGTCGCGATGTACGGGAGCGTGAACACGACCATGACCGCGAGGAATATCATCCTCAGCGAGTCGGACCTGAACCTGTCGCCTATGAGCTCCGGGGGAGTGATGTACCCGTGCTCCTTCCCCAGCCTCCAGATCTGCCGGCCCAGGAAGAAGAAGGACAGGGCCATCAGCCCTGTCCCGAAGGCCATTATGCCGTAGTACGCGAGCCCGAACTTGTACGCTGCCCCGGCGAACCCGAAGAACGTGAACGCGCTGAAGTTCGTCGCCGCCATGGATATGAACAGCACCACCGGTCCGATGCTCCTCGACGCGACGAAGTAGTCCTCCGAGGTCCTCTTGGACCTCCTGTAGGCGTAGAACGCGATGGCGAGCATCGCACCGAGGTAGATAACGAAGAACGAGATGGCGATCATGTCCATCACGCCTCACCCCCGCCGTCCGTCCAGTAGTATCTGGCGAAGAGGAGGTACAGTGCGAACAGGGCCGCCTCGAGCACGAGTATGTACGTGACGATGTACGGCAGCCCGAACAGGGTAGGCCAGGACCAGTCCCATGCCCACACGTCGATCGACAGCACGAAGAGCAGCGAGAACGCCGCCGCCCAGAACCACTTGTTCTTCAGTACGCGAACCATCCGACAGCCTCCGGATCATCCGCGTTTCCTGGATTGCGAGGCTGGAAACGGAGAAACAATGCCTCGGCCGGGTGAATAGACGAGGGGATTATGAACCTTTCCAGGTGGAGGCCCGGAGCCCCTTCAAGACACATCCCCTTTTTCGAATACTGCAGGAATCATACTCGAATCGGATGGACTTTTATAGTGAAATGCGTTTGAGAGTCACATATCGAGCACACAGTCCTCGTATGATTCGATGCAAGCAAGCAAATACCACGCGAGGAATAGCGATGGGAGGGGAGAGAACATGGCGAGGACAGACGATATCAAGGTCAAGTCCGTGATGACGACGTCGCCCGTGACCGTCGAGGTGGACGACACGGTCTCTGACGCGATTGCGATGATCAGGAGGCACAGGGTGAAGGAGCTACCCGTGCTGTCCAAGGGCGTCCCGGTCGGGCTCGTGAGCTACACATCTTTCATCGAGCGCAGGAGCGTACCAATCAACGCCAAGGTCTCGTCCATCATGCTGCCAGTGTCGAAGCTGAAGGAGGACGACAGCGTCCTGGATGCCGCTGAGCTTCTGGTCGCCTCCGGCATCAGGGGCGCCCCGGTCATGCGCGGGAACAGGCTCGTCGGGTTCGTGTCGCGCACAGACCTCATCCGGCTCATGCCCAGCATATCCGAGATGAGGCGCCTGACTGTCAGAGACATCATGACCTCGGAGCCGCAGTCCGTCACTCCAGACGAGTTCATCAGCAGGGCCCAGGTCGTCATGGAGGGCCTCAACGAGAAGGCCCTCCCTGTCATCGGCGACGGGGGCAGGTTGGTCGGGGTCGTGGGCATGACCGAGGTCATGGACACCATCTGGTCCCCGAAGGGGGACACGCCCCAGCGGAGCCCCAGACCTCCTCGGAAGGTCTTCGACGGCAGGACCAGGACGCAGATAACGGTCGGCGGCATCATGACAAGGAACGTCGTGAGCGTGTCCCCGGACGAGACCCTCGGACGAGTCGTGGACCTGATGCTGGACCGCGGCCTGTCCACGCTGTTCGTCACCGAGGACGAGAGGCTCGTGGGCGTGGTCGACCAGTCGGACCTCATGGCGCAGCTCCTGAGCCTGAGGCCCAGGGACCAGGTGTTCGTCCAGATATCCGGCATGACGATACACGAGCCCGATGTTTTGGACGGCCTCTACTCACTGATAGGTAAGGCCATGAAGAGGGTCGCGAAGATGGACCGGCCGAGGGTGTTCTACCTCCACGTCACTACCTACGACACCGAGGGCCTCGCGAGCAAGTTCAGCCTCAGGGTGAGATTGAACACTGACGGGGCGATGTACTATGTCAAGGGCGCTGGCTGGGACCTGTACAAGGCCATGTCCGACGTGTTGGAGGCCCTCGAGACGAAGGTCAGGCGGGAGAAGGAGAAGTCCCTGGACAGGAGGAAGGGACGATGACGGCCCCGACACCACCGGTGAAAAAGATATCAACTCCTTGGTCCGTTCAAGGGCCGTTCAAGAACGCTGAGAGCCTGGAGAGGAGGATTGGAGAAATGCCAATATCAGAGCATGTCGGCAAGGCTGACTGGAAGACTGAGAAGCACGTGCCGGTGATCGAGTGCCCGGATAAGATCGCGCCCGACCAGATATTCGATGTCACCGTCATGATCGGCAAGGAGATCGCGCACCCGAACACGACCGCCCACCACATCAGGTGGATGTCGCTGTACTTCCACCCGGAGGGGGAGAAGTTCAGCTACCAGGTCGCCAGGGTAGAGTTCACCGCCCACGGCGAGGGCGCCCAGGGCGTCGACACGAGCACGATATACACGCACCACAAGGCGACCGTGTCCATGAAGACCCAGAAGCCAGGTACCCTTTACGCGGTCTCATTGTGCAACATCCACGGGCTGTGGGAGAGCGAGAAGAAGTTGTTGGTCGGCTGAGGCCGCAAACCCTTGCAGAGGCCTGCGCAAGAGTTCTTGCAGGACGGATCGGTGGGCACATTGATAGTGCCCGCCGAGACCACCTCCATCCACTACTGGCGGCTGCGGACATCGTGTCCGTCGTCTGGCACGTGCTTCCGGTGAACAACGATCATGAGCCCATTGGAATCACACTACATCCGTTGGCAAGTTTCTTAAGCGCGGATGGCATACATTCGTACGAGACGGCGGAACGGGCGATGACCCCTCTAGGAGGACTCCGAGACCGTTCCCAAGGTCTCATATTTATTCTGTTCCGAGTGGCTTGACACCGCTCACGTTCCTCGCACCGAGGCGATGAATGACCCGTTTCATGACGATGTCGAGAGCGTATCCATTCTCATTGCGACTGATGTAGTCCCTCAGGGTGCCGGCCACCAAGTCCGCGAACTGGAGGCCTAGCACTCTCCTGCTGTCCCCGTATTCCACCTGGCAGGTCGTCAGGGGAGGCATGAGGAGTCTTTCCAGGCTCCGTCCGAAGTATGATTCCACCCCGGGTTTCCAGTTCGCCCCGTCCAGGACGACGCCGAGTTCCATCTCCTGTCCGTATCGGAGCGCTGGACCGAGGAGCGAGCTGATGGCCCTGGCCCTGATAAGGTTTCCGAGGTCGGGATTCAGTCTGTCTGGTTGCATCTTTTCGCGGATGAGGCACGCCTCGCTCCGCCGGTCAATGACTGCCGTGGTGAACCCAATCCCCTGGGAGGCGAGCCGGACGTCCCTGCCAGATATCGTGTCGTCCCTGCCCGCTTCCATGAGTCCGACCCTGATCAAGTCACTAGCATGTCTTCCCGCCCCATGTGAATACCGTATCTCCTCCACTCGGTGTCCGACGAGCCCTCGGAGGAAGTCCTTCATGCTGAGGACCGTTGGCCGAAGAGCCTTCGGTATCCCGATCGTAGGCTTCGGAGCGCACCAGACAGCGCCCGCGAAGAACGGGGAGTTCGGATCCCCAGGTATCATGCTCTCGTCGATGAAAACGTAGAGTCTCGGCAATGGTCAAAGCAGCTAGCTTGGCTGATTTAATCCTGTCCAATGCATGCAGCGTCGTCAGCATGGCAGTGGGGCTCGCGGTACCGCCCAGGCGCGTTCCAGCACGACGTGATGCTGATATTCTGCGACCTTGTGAGCGGCGCATGGCCGGAGTC
>Ga0208373_1004633_pt1 | contig 12162 bp, 15 predicted proteins | sample RifOxyC2_FD_184036 | JGI IMG/M metagenome (GOLD analysis project Ga0208373, IMG submission 184036) | Soil microbial communities from Rifle, Colorado - Rifle Oxygen_injection C2 (SPAdes) | ecosystem: Environmental > Terrestrial > Deep subsurface > Rock core/Sediment | place: Rifle, Colorado... | reverse complement strand
AGAAAACCCGGTTGAAATGCGAAGCACTGGCCACAACCGCTGCTCAAGCCGCGAATCAGGCAGCACCCGAGGCAACCCCCGGGACACCGGATGAAACCGTTGAAGAAACCGATAATGCCCAGGTTATAGAAGAAGAAACGCCTCCGGAAAAAGCCGGCGAAGTGTTTGAAATGGCGCCGGATAATGCCCGCGCGGCAAACGTAAGTTCCGACCCGGTAATAAAAAAAGTTACCGACCTGTTCCACGGAAAAATTATTAATAAATGATCCATCCCAAGAACCTCCAGCGCCTTATTGACGCTTTCCAGAAACTCCCGGGAGTCGGCCCGAAAATGGCCGAGCGCCTTTCCTATCACATACTTCTAAACGGCGCCAGTGACGCCGAGGAGCTGATAGGCGCCATCAAGGAAATCAAATCCTCGCTGCGCCTGTGCTCGGAATGTTATTCACCCACGGAAGGCGACCTCTGCGGCATTTGCAGGGACAATTCCCGCAACAGGGCCCTGATATGCGTGGTAAAAAACAGCTCGTCTCTCAATGCTATAGAACAGACAAAGAAATTTAACGGGCTCTACCACATACTTGAAAAAGTCATCTCCCCGCTCGACGGCACCTTCCCTGAAAAAGAAAGGGTGAAGAAACTGCTCCAGCGGCTTGAAAACGGCGTGACAGAGGTCATAATAGCCACCGACACCGATACAGAAGGCGAAATGACCTCGAACTATCTTGCCCAGCTCATAAAGGAAAAGAACGTAAAAGTTTCCCGGCTTGGCTACGGCATGCCCCTGGGCGGCACCATTGAATACGCGGATGAAATCACCCTGTCCCGCTCCCTGGACGGCCGCAAAGAGATATAGGTTCATTGAACATTTTCCGTTATTTTTAGTATAATAATCCCCACAGTTCTTCAAATATAGTTCTCAAACATAGTTCTTTTAGTTCATATTCCCCGGTAGCTCAATGGTGGAGCGATCGGCTGTTAACCGATAGGTTGTTGGTTCGAGTCCAGCCCGGGGAGCCAATTATCTCAAAATCCGAACTTTTCGGATTTTGGGTTTAAATACATCAGGTCTATATTATTTCGGTAATATAGGCCTTTTTTATTTTCTACAGTTCGTAATAGCAAAATTTCCCTACCCTCTTGACAAATCATACATACGATATGTATAATACTATGTATGAAAACACATTTAACTCCAAAACAACAGAAAGTATTAAATTCAATAAACGAGTTTCAAAGGACTGAGAATCGGATGCCAAGCTATAAAGAATTGGCCGATGTCTTGGGCTACCCTTCAGTTAATTCAATCCAGCAATATATTAGAGCTCTCGAAAAGAAGAAGTATATTCAGATTGAAGAAAAAAGAGGGTTGAAGAATGTCGGGCCTATAGAGAAAAAAGAGGCAAATCAAGTGAATATTCCTCTTCTTGGGAGAGTTGCCTGTGGCGCCCCACTTTTTGCAGAGGAAAACTTAGAGGGTTATGTTTCTATATCAAAGAATCTTGTAAAAGATAAACCAAAGAACTTTTTTTTCCTCAGAGCACACGGGAATAGCATGAACGATGATGGGATTGACGATAATGACCTGCTATTGATTGAAAGCCAATCTGTTGCCAATACAGGAGATAGAGTGCTTGCTCTTATAGATGATGAAGTGACTGTGAAAATATTCAAGCCACAGGCTGAATGCGTTGCATTATTGCCTAAGTCAAAAGACGAAAAGTATAAGCCTATTATTGTTTCTAAAGATTTTCGAATGCAAGGTGTTGTAAGAAAAGTCATAAAATTAAGCAATTAGAAAAAAATACTGTATAGAGGAGGGAAATTATGGAAAAAGAAAAACATCCACATGAAAAAGAGTATACGATAATCGTAAACTCGAGAGAAAAAACTTGGAACGAAAAAGAAATATCGTATCAAGAAGTCATTGTGTTGGCATTTGGCTCCTATTCAGCTGATCCCAATATGGTTTATACGATTACTTATGCAAAAGGTGAGGAATCGCGGCCAAAGGGATCCATGGTGAAAGGTGTCAGTGTCAAAGTGAAAAACGGGATGATATTTAATGTCACACCAACTAATAAGTCTTAGCCCAGACCTGAAAAAACTCAGGGATGAGGGGTATGAGATACAGATAATAAATGGGCATCTTCTTGTATATCATATCCCTTATGTAAATACAAAAAAAGAAATTGCCTATGGCATTCTTGTATCCCAACTTGATATGGCGGGTGAAAGGACAGCAAAACCTGGCAATCACGTGATATATTTTCAGGGAGAATATCCGTGTGATAAGGAAGGCAGTCCCTTGACCGGAATTCGGGATAAAAGCGAAAGAAAGAATCTTGCCGAAGGGGTACAAGTAGACCACTCTTTTTCTAATAAACCACAAAATGGCTACGCGGATTATTATGAAAAGGTTACTAATTATGTGAAAATACTGCAATCTCAGGCGGAAGCAATCGATCATGCTGTCATAGCAAAAACATTTAAGGTAATCGAAGACGCCGAAACTGAAAGTGTTTTTAATTATCTGGATACTAACTCAAGCAGAGCAGAGATTATGGGTATATCAGATAAGTTAAATATTTTGAAGATTGCTGTCATTGGTTTGGGTGGAACAGGTTCTTATATCCTTGATTTGATTTCGAAAACAGGAGTTAAAGAAATTCATATATTTGATGGTGACGAATTTCGACAGCACAATGCTTTTCGCGCCCCTGGAGCATCTTCAAAAGAAACATTGAATATACAACCCAAAAAAGTTGCCTATTTTCATGAAATATATTCGAAAATTCGAAAAAATATTTTTCCTCATGAATATAATATTTCTGCTGATAAACTCGAAGTTTTATCAGAAATGAATTTTGTTTTCATATGTATTGATAACGGAGAAGCTAAAAAAGGAATAGTTGAAAAACTTTTGAGAGATAATATTCCGTTTATTGATGTCGGTATAGGTGTTAATGCAGTAGAAGGTTCTTTGACCGGAAGCGTTAGGGTAACTACTGTAACAAATGCAAAGACAGATCATATAGGCAGTAAAATTGATTTTTCTGATAAAGGCAATAATGATTATGTTCAGAATATACAAATAGTAGAACTTAATGCATTGAATGCTACGCTTGCCGTTATAAAATGGAAGAAGCTATTTGGGTTCTATCATGACAAAGAAAAAGAATTCCATTCAGTTTACAACATTAATATCAATGACGTGGTGAATGATGATCATATCACATAAATTCACTAAAAATATTCCTGACCTAATAGAAGAAGGAGTAATATATATTTCCATGGACTATTCCACGGCAATACATAAATGTTGTTGTGGATGCGGGAAAGAAGTTGTCACACCGCTATCACCAATGGATTGGCAGTTGGTATATGATTGGGAAACAGTCTCCTTGTATCCTTCAATAGCTAATTGGAGTTTTGAATGTGAATCACATTATTGGATTATTAATAATAAGATCAAGTGGGCTCCAAAATGGACAAGAAAACAAATTGAGTACAATAGGAAGAAAGACAATAAAAATAAAGAAAAAAGTTGTAATAAGAAAATTAGGCCTTTCTCGGCACGGGATTTATTCAGTAAGAAATATTTTTGATTTTTAGTTATGTAGAAACATTGTTTAGAGCATGAAAACATATATTGAGGAAGAATTAAAATTAAGGGTCCGATGGGTAAACTATCTTCCCATAACATTTCTACTATTACGGTAAATATATTGAGACTTTGGAAAATCTAGGAAAATAAAGCAAGGGGGTTAAAAAATTGCTATAATAAAAATAACATAGGTTATAGCTATGAAAAAATTGTCTATGAAAAATAATATTTCAAAAGGTCAAGCTGAAATAAATTCTGTAAATTTTATTGATTTATTTTGTGGAATCGGAGCTTTTAGGATAGCTTTTGAGAAGGCTTGTAAAAATACGAATGTTAACTCACAATGCGTATTTTCAAGCGATATTGATATCTATTGCCAAAAACAGTACGAAGATAATTTTGGTGAACTTCCGAAAGGAGATATAACTAAGATCAAAGCTAAAGATATACCGAATCATGACGTTCTTTTAGCTGGATTTCCATGCCAACCTTTCAGTATTATCGGGAATAGGCGTGGATTTGCCGATATGAGAGGTACCTTATTCTTTGATATTGCAAGAATTATTGAAGAAAAAAGTCCCAGAGCGTTTGTGTTGGAAAATGTAAAGCTTTTGAAAGGACATGATAAAGGTCGCACATTATCGCAAATATTAGAAACATTAAAAGGTATGGGGTATTCTGTTGATTACAAAATATTTAACGCGCTTAATTTTGGGCTTCCTCAAAAAAGAGAAAGGATATTTATCGTAGGATTTAAGAAATCTTCCTCATTTGAATGGCCTTCAGAAAGTATTCCTATGAAATCTCTTTCCGAAATATTAGAAAGTCATGTTCCAAAGCATTTTTATGCTTCGGATAAAATATTTAAAAAGCGGCTTAAATTCTTAAAACAAAAACCTTCGAAAAAACCCATGATTTGGCATGAAAATAAAGCGGGACATATAAGCGCATATCCATATTCATGCGCTTTAAGAGCTGGAGCCTCGTATAATTATTTATTGGTAAATGGGGAAAGAAGACTAACTCCAAGAGAAATGTTTAGATTACAGGGGATTCCTGATTCTTACAATATTATTGGCAACGATTCTCAAGCCAGAAAACAAGCTGGAAACAGCCTTCCTGTTCCAGTAGCGCAAGCTGTTATAGAAAATGTTTTAGAATCGCTTCAACGAGATACTAAAAATTATATACCTAAATATCGTTCGTTTGAAAAACAATTAATTCTATGTGAACCAGTATATACTTTCTAATGAAGAATCCAAAACTAAGAGTTGTTGATAAATACAAAGCCCCCTTCCAACTAAACAAATTTCCGCATAATTTTGCAATAGAGCTAGGGAAAGAGATAATTTATTTTCTTGCTTCTAGAGGAACTCCTCGGTTAGAAGGTTCTGATTGGGAAGAGATTTTTGCTCGTTTAATAAACGCACAATGGAAACCTTCCAATGTTGGACTTGACGATATCGTTTTTGGGCAAACTGCATGGGGAGCTAAAACAGTTAAGAATCCAAATCCATTAACGGCTACGGCTGTACGATTAATTTCGGGACGCAATTCGCCTACTTACTCATTTGGCGCAAGGAAAATTGTTAATTGCGACCCAAATGATTTAGGACAGCAGATACTTTCTATATGGAATACGAGAGTAGTCGAGGTTCGACGGTCTTTTAAAAATCTCAGAACAGTTGTTTTGATTAAATCAAATGATTTGCTAGAACTTTCTGTTTTTGAATTCGAAACCCAGGAATTTATTGTTCAAAATTATTATTGGGAATGGAATGCGAACAAAAATCTTATAGGATATAATTCAAAAACGAAAGAACATGTTTTTACGTGGCAACCGCATGGGTCTCAATTTACAATTCTTGAGAAAGTTCCCCAAGAGCGAATCTCTATCAGAATAAAAAAACCTCCAAAATTAGACAAAGAAACCATTCTTAAAACGTTAAAGTTTAGTAATTCTTGGATTCAGGTCATTAAGTAATTTTATGGATAACGTAACTCCAAAGATACGTTCTCAAATAATGACCAAGGTTAAATCTAAGAATAATAAATCTACAGAATTAAAATTTATTCTGCTTCTTAGAGCAAACAATATAAAAGGCTGGCGCAGGTCGATTAAAATGATTGGGAATCCAGATTTTGCATTTCCAAATAAGAAATTAGCTATTTTTATTGATGGTTGTTTCTGGCACGGCCATAATTGCAGGAATTTAAAACCTAGACACAACTGGTCTTATTGGGAGGATAAAATATTTAAAAATAGGAAGCGAGATATGCATGTAAACAAAACTTTAAAAAAACTAGGATGGAATATAATACGAATATGGGAATGTAAGTTAAATAAAGGGAAATGTATTGTTCATAAAATAGAAAGTTATTTGTAAGGATAGTATGTTTGGTCCAATTCGGTACGCAGTGCGTTCCGAATTGAAAGGTGCAGATAAAAAGCATGTCTTACAATCACTTACTCTCAGGTTTTTCATTAACCGTAATACTAATACGTGGAAGTTCGGATAATGGGATAATTGCCTCATTCCCGGGATCTGAATCCAAAGCGCAAAAGATACGGAATCTTGGGTTATTTCGGGTTTTTGACAGGCAAAAGTAGAAATAAAGCCAACAGAAAGTTCGGATTTTACTCTTACCCGGGGAGTTTAAATAAAAAAAGACACTTTTTTAAGTGTCTTTTTTTTATTTCTCCCAAAAAGCATAACCAACCTTCGGATTTCACTGATTTCCGCAAAATGTTTATGGCGCCTGTCTGATAGCCGTACGATGCAGCCAGAGGCCTACTATACTAAAGTACAATAGACTATTTTACGGATATCGTGTATAGTGCATGAAGAAGAGCATAAGTAAGGGGTATGTCGATAAAATAAGAGATACCAGGAGGAACGATGAAGAAATAAAACAAAAACGGAAGATTTATGTTTATTGATCGGAATATGAAAAGATAGATTAGTGTATTAAAAATAAAACAAAACAGGGAGTCAAAATGAAAAATTTAATGGGTATGATTTTAGCAGTAGTTTTTATTGGCGTAAGTTCAGTGATCGGACAGGATGACAATAGCGGGTCAAACAAGTTGTTCCTCAAAGCAGGTTTTGACAATACAGGCACACATAAAGCAGATTGGCCCGGGACTCTATTTGACTCCAACAATGACGTTGAAGCGGGTTATTCCGCTACTGTGGAATATATGCATTTCTATAACCAAATCCTGGGCATCGGATTGGGGGTAAATTATCAGGTTCTGAGAGGAATAAAAGATTCTGACGGGAAGTTTGGTTTTATGCCTGTCTATGGCACCGTTATGCTAAGCCCTTTTAGCAATTCAGTGCCTTTGTCTCCTTACGTTAAATTTGACGGAGGCTACAATGTGGCTTATAACGGCAACAGCAGTTACGCTTCATCTTTCCTTGGAGATGTTACGTTAACCGGAGGCCTTTACTGGGGAGCAGGATTTGGAGTACAGCTTGGAAATGCTATTTTTGCTGACCTGATGATGACAACTAACCAGGGAAAATACAAGCTCTCAAACTTTCTTGGAAGTTCTGAAGCTGATATAACTTATCAAAAGATCAGCCTGAATGTAGGAATCGGCCTTTAATACTTAACCACTCATAATGTTAAGGATTTCAGTGACGAAGTAAAATGGACAAATAAAGTTATGATAGTTTCCCTGTTGACTGTTTTTGGAATAATGACACCTATATAAAGAAAGGATGGGGATATCAGAGTTAATAACAAACAGAAAATGGGGGGGTGATATATATGGTTTATGGATTGAGAGATGGTTCAGGGCGCGGTAAGGGCAGAGCGGGCGGCGGAAGAAGAAACAAAAATAAAGGCGGATGCAAAAAAGGCGGGCCTGGCCATGGCCGCGGCGGTGGCAGGGGGCGTGGAACTGGTAGGTCAAAGTAAATTTATAAGGGGCAGTTCATGTTGTGAACTGCCCCTTAATCAACTGCTAATAGTAAAACTTAATGAAATTACATTCCAATTTAAATACAATAGTATGAAAATAATAATTGTGTATTTTACTTTCTTCTTTTTTTGTGTTTCTTTTGCAATTCCCTCCTCATATGGCCAAGAGTTTAACTTATGTACAAGTTGCGAGACAAAAATATCTAATTCAAAAGAGCCCATACAGGAAATAAATGTTAAATCAAGTGAAACTATAAATATGAAAGCAGATAATGATTCTGAATCGCAATACGACAATGAGCTTGAATATAACATGCTGAAACTTGACATTGTAATGGTGTCCGGCCATTCTACAAAAGCGGGGACTTACATTAGTCCTAATACCATATTTGGTAAAATTAAAAAATTAGGGAAAAATGTATTTGTTACTCACAGAGATCCGACGACAGAGGCAAATTCAACATTGGACTTGAAAATAGTCCGGGGCGGTGTACTGGAACTTTCAGAACTTGATTTCCTTAGGGCTATAGGAAATGTCGGCCAACAAAAAGAAATTATGTCAAAAATTAGAACGGTAAAAATTAAGAAAATAGGGGGAATTGTTCTTATTATCACCGGGCTTTATTTGGCGGAAAATAGTTTTCAGGAAAAACAAACAAGCGACTTTGGATATACGCATTCCACGTATGATATTAACAGTACTCAATTAGCGTTCGGGATTGTAACATGTATTGTCGGCGTGGGGTTTACAATGGTCAAGCAAAAAGATCATTACCTGGATCCCCAGGATATCTCTAAACAGATATTTGATTATAACAGGGCGCTTAGGAAATATCTGAATATTAGTTTCGATTACAGCCCCACAAGGCAAGCAGTTTTTGCTAAATTAAATGTTAATTATTAAGTAAAAAGCGAGGGAAAACAGCTACCACGGGAGATGCTCCCGTTGTTGAATTTATTAAGAGTTCGTCAAATGAATATCAATGCAAACACTAAAACAAGAAAAACCATACTAATTTCCATTTTTTCCCTGCTTCTGCTTCTTATTGCCTTTAGAATTTATTTGCCCACGCTGCTTCTGCATTTTGTTAATAACAAATTAAACGAGATCCCGGGTTATGAAAGCCGCATTGACAGGATCTCTGTCAAACTTTGGCGGGGAGCTTTTCAAATAAACGGGCTAAAAACGCTCAAATCCAATAGAAATACTCCAGTACCCTATTTCTCAGCAGACATTATAGACATATCAATAGAATGGAAGGCTTTGCTCCATGGCTCGATTGCAGGTGCGGTCTCAATTCATAACCCATCTCTCAACATCGTAAATGAGCCCGCAGAACAACAGAAACAACCAAAAATAGACAAAAGCATGACAACGACAACCCCTATAAAAAAACCGACCCCCTTTAAAATAGACCGCCTTGAAATAAAGAATGGCAGTATACATTTCATAGATCCAAACAAAAAACCCGGTGTGGATATAAGATTGTCTGAGATTAACGCTGTAGTTGCGAACTTAACAAATGAAAGCGTTCGCGGTGAGCTATTGCCCGCGGAAATTACAGCCAGGGCGAAATGTTTTGAAAGCGGAAATTTATTGTTTCACGGAAGGTTTGCCCCTTTCGCGGTTTATCCGACATTTAAAATTGAGCAAACCATAAATTCAGTTGAACTCAAATACTTAAGTGACTTCTTTGATGCTTACGCCAAATTAAGGTTGAAAAGCGGGGTTTTTGAGTTATATACGGAGATTGCCGCCAAGGACGGAAGTTATAAAGGATACACAAAACCTTTTTTAAAAGACCTTGCAGTAGAGAAAAGCGCAGTTAGCACAAAACCGGTCTTAAAAAAAATGTGGAGTTATATTGCTTCAGCTGCAATCGATATCCTTTCAAATAAAAAGGAACAGGTTGCCGCAAGAGTGGATTTTTCAGGCAGTATCGGGAAGACCGCTGACATAGATTTAATAGGTACAATAGGCAGCTTATTGAGTAACGCATTCATACAAGGGCTGATACCTGCCATAGATAATTCAATTAATATCTACGACGTGAAGCCGTCTCCGGGTAAACAACAAAAGGGCAAAAAATAACGCAACATGAGAATGTGGATGGTAAAACCGTGGTTTCTATGCGACAGGCACTTGCTTGGCGAACACGTGGAGTGCCACATGTTCGTGGGTACCATTAATGCCGGCATAAGCGTGAAGGGATACCTGGAGGGCGGCCTGCTTGAAATCCACAACCTAAAGCGGCGCCATGACGTTCTTGCGCGCGAGATGAAAAAACGAGGGTTCAGGCATGTTTCGCCCCTGCTGCGCCTGAAAAAGCGGTATCAAGCCGGGCGCGCCGGCAGTGTATCGGTTAAGGCAAATATGGCCGAGCTGCGCAGGCGCTGCGGGTTTTGCAGCCGGCGCCAGGACGCGCTAAAGACAGGGCGCGGCCAGGCGGACAACCGCGCTCGCAGGTGCAATTGAATTTCAATGGAGGTTCTGAACCTGAAATGAAACATGACAAATTATTTTGTATAATTATACCGGGTTCAGAAATTGACGATAATTTCTGAAGGTGAAGAAGTAAAAATGGCCGGGCCGCCATCTGCTGGAATATATACAGGTGACGGCCTTGTTATATTATGGGTGCAAAACAAAAATACATGGAGGTTTGAATGCTTGAATTGGTTTTTATTGCTAAACTGGTTTATTTAATTGTTGTCATGTTTTTTTCTTTTATTATTGCAGGGTTTCCTGCCGGTGGTTTGGATGCAAAACGAAATGAAAAGAAGCGGATATGATTGGTATGTTAATTGATTTTATTCTGCATTTTGATGAGTACTTGAATGTTTTTGTTCAGCTTTTTGGAGTATGGATTTATTTAATACTTTTTCTTATAATATTTGCCGAAACAGGGTTTATAGTTACGCCATTTCTTCCGGGGGATTCCCTGCTCTTTGCTGCCGGGACACTTGCTGCAACCGGTTCCATTGACGTTGCATTGCTCATAATACTGCTGTCCCTGGCTGGTATTTTAGGCGATACTGTGAATTACGCAATAGGTAAATACCTCGGAGATAAACTTATAAAAAATAAATTCAGCAGGTTCATCAAAAAGGAACATCTCGACCGCACGCATAGGTTTTATGAAAAGTACGGTGGAAAAACCATTGTGCTGGCAAGATTTATTCCTATAGTCAGGACTTTTGCCCCTTTTGTGGCAGGTATAGGCAAAATGAGTTATTTTAGGTTTGTCAGTTACAATATTTTTGGCGCGATTCTCTGGGTCAGCTCTTTCGTTTTAACCGGGTATTATTTTGGGAATATCAGGGTTGTAAAGGACAATTTCTCCCTGGTCATACTGGGTATAGTTGCAATATCTGTTTTTCCGGTCATAATAGAATATATCCGCCATTATATCAACAAAAGAACAGATACACGTAAAAATCCTTGATCTATAGGCAAATCGTAGGAATGCGAAGGTGGTATTATGAAACGTTTTTCCAGGCAAAGCCTTGAAGATGTTTTTTTCTTGAAGCAGGATATGGAATTGAGGAAAAAACTCAAGGAAATGCGGGAATTGAAGGAAACCAGGGAAGCTTTGGCCGCGGCATCCGGGATACAGGATGACCTGGTGCTTGATAAATTCATTGAGCTGAACATTCGGCCTGAATCAATCGCATCCCTTTCGCTGGTTCCTCTTGTGCTGGTTGCCTGGGCTGATGGTGATGTGGATTTAAAAGAAAAAGAAGCAGTGCTGTCCGCTGTTGGGAAATTCGGGTGGGGAAAGGACAGCTGGGACTATGCCCTTCTTGACAGGTGGCTTGGACATAAGCCCCCGGCGGTCATGCTTGAAGTATGGGTGCATTATGTTGAAGCCCTGTGTAAAAAATTAACTGCCGAAGAAACAGGGCACCTGAAAAACGAAATAATGCCGCACGCAAAAACAGTTGCCCTTGCCTGCGGCGGGATTCTGGGTATTGGCAGGATTTCAGCGGAAGAAAAAAAGATGCTGGAAAAACTGTCCTGCGCATTTGACGTATGCTGACAGTGTTTATATACAAAAATAACGCTGAATAAAGTTTAATGCATCCCGGAGAATAATAATGAATCTTGTCAAAGATGTTTTATGGCACAGTATTGATAGCGGCGAAGCACTGCGTTTGCTTGAGGCTGATCCGCAGACAGGGCTGACTTCGCATGAGGTTGAGCAAAGGCGTATGCAGTACGGCCGCAACCTTTTAACAAAGAAGAAAGGAACAAGCTCTCTGGTGCGGTTCCTAATGCAGTTCAGCCAGCCGCTGGTATATATACTCCTTGCGGCATCTCTGGTTACTTTGCTTCTTGGCGAGTATGTGGATTCATCAGTAATATTTCTGGTGGTTTTTATTAATGCCATAGTGGGTTTTATTCAGGAAGCAAAAGCGTTGAAATCCCTTGACGCATTATCAAGAACTATGACAACGCTTGCCTCCGTGGTGCGGGAAGGCAGGGAAACCCGCATTCCTTCCGAAGAACTCGTGCCGGGAGATATAGTCCTGCTTTCTTCAGGCGACAAAGTCTCAGCCGATCTAAGGCTGTTAAGCATCAAGGATATACAGATAAATGAGTCGGCCCTTACCGGAGAGTCTCT
>Ga0208373_1004630_pt1 | contig 12166 bp, 12 predicted proteins | sample RifOxyC2_FD_184036 | JGI IMG/M metagenome (GOLD analysis project Ga0208373, IMG submission 184036) | Soil microbial communities from Rifle, Colorado - Rifle Oxygen_injection C2 (SPAdes) | ecosystem: Environmental > Terrestrial > Deep subsurface > Rock core/Sediment | place: Rifle, Colorado... | reverse complement strand
CTGAAGCAATAGAAGGGGATGACTCTATTCGTTCTCCGGTCATCAGCGTCCATTTTGTGGTGGTAACCGCAGGCCCGTTATAAATAGAAACCCCGGTATGTGTGATGGTATTGCGAAACATAGGATGAGGAGTTGAGCCAATGCCCGGCCCAACTGCGATAGTTGTAACGGTTTTGGTGATGGTGGAAAAAGCACCGTCCCGGTCCCGCACTTGGATGGCTATAGGATGAGATCCTACTCCGGCAAATGAAGTAACGGTGATTTTATTAAAGGTAAAATTGCTATCCCAGTTTCCATCTCCGTCCAAATCCCAGCGGACTAGAAGCCCTGCAGAATTTGATTCATCTTTATCGGTTGAGATTGAGGCGTCAAAATAGAAATCAGTATTAGTGGTTCCGGTTATCGGAATTGTAAGGAAATCTGCAACCGGTGTGTGGTTTTGCTTCTCCTCATTTGGGTTAAAGTAGTCAAAGAGTGCCAAGGATCCGGAAATTAATGCTCCAATATGCCAGAGCGTTGGTGGGGTTTCTTTGCCGACTTCAGAGGCAATACACCGGACAAATTTTATTTCAGATATAAACTCTTGCTGGCCGCGACGGATTTCCCCCAATCTTAATAAGCCAAAGGGGGTTTGTTGGTAATAAATAATACGATAGTTTTTGCTTTCGTCCCGTTCTACCACTCCTTTATATGAGGAGACGGAAATATTTTTACCGCCTAATAAAACATTTTCAGGTGTCCAGGCATCAGGTAAAGCTGTTTTTCCCACCAGGATATTATCCTTGCACCGGGCATACATTGAATAGTAATAACAACCCAGGCGTTCTCTTTGGACCTTAATCAGGCGTTTATAAACAATTTCGTCAACACTGCTCTGCGGTTCTTTCCATCGATAGACTACCTCTATAAGTTTCCCCAGGTCGCTGGGCGGCTCTTCCTCAAATATGATTTCAGGGGTTGCTGTTATGGTATTGGTAGATTCCTCTTCAATGTTTGACTGACTATAAGTCTGATATGGTTGTGAAAAAAGAGTCCATAAAACTAATGTAATAACCAAGCAAATGTATTTACAATTCATTGTTATTTATTTGTGTCCGGTTCCGTAGGTTTTTCCCTGAAATCTAATTTGGTCGGAACCTCCTTAATGAGAGAACTGGCGTTGGTGTGGCCATAATCTGAAATGAGAATCATTGTCCGGTATTTATCTTCGGTAATCATCAGTTTTACCAGTCCGGCTAACGGAATCTTATCAGAATACCAGATATGCCCGGTAAAAGCAGAGGGAGCAAAGGTATCCGTTTTGCCAGGCTCGCCTTGCTTTAATAGTACCCTGGCGCAATTCAGAGTGCTTTCTTTACCGCCTATTTTGATGGGCAGGGTTTCATAACTAATCAAGTTTTCGTCAAGGGTCTCTGGCATGAGCATTCGGGTGAATGGGATGATATTAAGCTCTGAGGTCATTTCGTCAAAGAGCATTTCTTTGGTGATCCTGGTCTTGACCTCCCAAATCCTCAGATGTATTTCCACGGCTGGTAGTTTGCCGTATTTTAACACTAACCGCTCAGCCTGGGGAGTGCCGTTTTTATCCACCATTATTTTTACGATCCGTTGTTCTTCCTTGCCATTGTTGATATCAAACTCTACCCAGAGATATTCATTTTCTATAACCGTTTCCTTGGCCACGATGCTTATTGTGATTTCCGCTTCTGAAAGGGCGTTAATGGTTTCTTCGGATGCGTCTTTACGGTACCGCTTAATCCGGTATTTAACCCACTGCCCCACATCTATCTTGCTTTTCGGGCTTCTCTTTTTAACGGTGGGTGAGTCCGTATTATTCGGCCGGGGTGTTTTCTCTTGACCCTTTAATGGTTCTCCTATTAAGGCCAGAAGGGTAATCGAGATAAAAATGAATAAGATTTTATAATAATTCATATGCCTGAAAAATTATTATACCATGGTTTTAAAACTAATCCATATATTTCTGCAACTCCTAATGACTGGACTCGTTTTCTCCGTGTGCACATCTAATTAATAAAACAAGAGCTAACTTGAGTTTTTAGGCGGCCCGACTGAGAGGTGACGGGAAGCATTTAAATTAAACGACAGAATTAGTCCGACTGAGAGGGTTCTTATGGACTGGAAAACAGAAGGTTTAAATGGCCTTTTCGTATATGCGATATTTTTTGTATACTTTTGCGCCGATGGATTCAAGGATACGGTTCATCATTAGATTATCTTCTAAAATCCAGGAAAGCTCACCGCCTCGGTAACCTTTGGCGAAGGTTCTTTTTATGGATTCCATATAAAAAATGACGTCAAGTCCTTTTTGGCGGTATTGGTGGACCACGCCCATAGTCAGGAGGCGCACGGCGTCAATACTTGATTTGTCAAACAGGAAACGCATAAAACCGAACGGTAAAATCCGGCCATTTAGTTTTTTGATTATTCGGTTATAGTCAGGCAAGGCCAGAGAGAATCCGGCCGGGTTACCGTCTATTTCAGCTATCAGCGCCAGGTCAGGATCAACTATCTTTTTCATATCGGAGGCCATATAGTCAAACTCATCATCTGTCATTGGGACGAATCCCCAATTTTTATCCCAGGCGTTGTTGTAGATGTGTTTAATTATTTTAATATCATGGGCGATATTCTTAAAGCTGAGGTTTCGGATGGCGACATTGCCGGAACTCATAGCCCGCTGGGCTAGGCGTTCCAGACGGGGCAGCTGCTTTTTTATTTCATAGTCCGCAAAGTAGGCATAGAGGTCTTTTGTTTTAGCTAAACCGCTTTTTATCATGAGGTCAATATAGTAAGGTGGATTGTAGGGCATCATAATCAGAGGGGGGGAATCAAACCCCTCAACTAACAGGCCGCAGGTGTCATTGGTGGAGAAGTTCATTGGTCCGCGCATGCGTTCCATGCCTTTTTCCTTGCAAAATTGAGACGCGGCATCCAGGATATAGTTTGCTGCTTCCGGCGAATTAATGCATTCAAAGAACCCGAAGAATCCGGTTTTTTCGTTATGGAATTTATTGTGGTTATGGTTTATAATGGCGGCTATCCGGCTGATTGGCTTATCGTTTTGATAGAGCAGGAACAATGTTACTTCGGCATTTTTGTGAAATGGGTAAACTGTCGGATTAAATAATTTCTTGTCTTCGCTGATTAAAGGCGGCACCCAGTGGGGATAATCCCGATATATTCCACTGGACCAGGGGAACATGATGAATTCTTTCCAGGGTTTGCAGGGTGATTGTTTGAGAATAAAATTATTTACGCTCATTTGAATTGGTCTGTTTATCTGGTGAGAGCGGTGGTGCCCAAAATTCCGGGTCCACCCAGATGCTGGCTTCTTTAAGGAGTTTCTCCTTGATGGCCCGAGCGCCTAAGATAAATTTCTGGTTAGACAGAATTCTCCGTATCTCTCCTTGAATTTCTGGGGTGTCAAAGGCGGTCTTGTTTTCAGTTTTGTCTTCCAGCTTGACGATGATAATGCTTTTTTCGGTTTGGATAATCGGGCTGATTTCGCTTTTCTTGAGTGAGAAAATAATTTTTTCCACCTCTTCTGAAAAGGTGTTTTTAGCCGTCCAGCCCCAGTCGCCGCCGGAATCGGCCTTAACATCCGAGTATTCCTTGGCTAGGGTGGCAAAATCATCGCCGTTCTTCAGGCGTTCCATAATTTTTTCGGACAGGATTTTCTTTTTTATGTATTCTTCTCTATCTTTAAAATTAAGGATGATTTGAAGAGTCTTTACTTTTTCGGGCTGATCAAAGCTTTTTTTATTGGATTCGAAAAACTCCTTTATTTCTCTGGGCGAGACAAAAATATCTATAATAACATCTGATGGGTTTTTCCCATCCAGCCGGTGAGCGCCCACTTTGCTTTGGATGTATTTTTCGCGTAATAATTGCTCTCTCATATCGACATTATAGTCTTCAATGGTCATACCAAGTGGCGTGAGGATATTCTTGGCAAATTCTTCCATAGTGGTGAAGTGAGCAAGGCGTTCTTTGACCGTTTGTTGAACTTCATTATCGGAGATTTTAATGTTTTCTTTTATGGCTTGGGTTGCAATGACCTTGTCCTCAATCAAGGTTTGGAGTGCCGTGGGATTATTGGCGTCCATAATTGTAGCCCGGCGGACTACATCACGTAGGGTAATAAAACTTTCGTTAACCCGGGCTAAGATTTTAGCGCCAGCGGCCGGAGATGGCGGTGTTTCTGGTTCAGACAGACAGATGCCGCTTAACGCCCCTATTAATAGAAAAAGTATAGTAAGATATCGCATACGGGCGTATTATATATTTATCTTTAACTCGGTCAAGTTAAGCGGACACATAATTTATGCCTTGCAAACACTTAAATTATAACTTGTACCAGGGGTAAAGTTTTCAGGGTAATTTGCCGATGTGGAGTAAGAGAAGTAATGCGAAGGGAGAAATTTTATGATTAGAAATAAAAAAATCCTGATAATCAGTATCTCTGCAGCTCTAATATTCGCTTTTTCTTATCTGGTTATAGCTCGAACATCAAATTATCAATCCACTTCTGTGCAGCAGGAGTCATCAGTGGTTACAGAAAATAACATGCTGGAGCTTGGCTTTTCCAGTGCGAAGGGACTTTCCGACGGATATAATTCTATTATAGTGGATAAAGCATCTGTTTGCCTGGATATCAAGGATCGCCAGCCAGTACAGGAATGTCAGCGTATTAGTTCTACTTCCGGGAAGATTTTCTGCTGGTCAATTTTTATCAATGGGGAAGGTAAAAAGGTTCGCTATATCTGGTATATCGGTGAGAAAGTTTCGGCTAGTGCATGGCTGAATATCACCAGTAACCGTTTTCGGGCATGGTGCCCCAGGAATATTGATCCCAAGGCCTCCGGGCAATCCAGGGTGGATATTGTTGATGAACAGGGGCGTATTCTTAAGAGTATAGAATTTGAGGTTATCCCGGCTCGGGCTGGTAACCTACAGCTTAAATATTCTTGATTATATAATAATATAAAAATCTTGACCAGGCTATAAATATTTTATACGAGCATTAAAATATGAGAGTGAAAAGACCAAAGGATTTATACTACTCCGAAGCGCATCTCTGGTTAAAATTAGAGGAAAAGAACGAGGTGATTATAGGAGTGACTGATTATCTTATTCGAAATATGGAGACGGTAAACTCTATCAAGCTTCCCAAGGCTAAGGGAGAGATTGAACAGGATGCTTTCTTTTGCGAGATTGATAATGATGATGGGTTAACCACCCTGATATCTCCGGTTAGCGGTAAGGTTTTGAATGTTAATAATGAGTTGCTTAAAAATCATCAGTTGTTATTAGAAGATAATTATGATGATGGCTGGTTATTGAAGATGAAGCTTTCAGATCCGACCGAGGTAGAAAGTTTGATTTCGCATGACGAGTACAATGAATTTATAGAAAGCGAACTAGCGGAATCAGATGAAGACGATGAGGAAGAGATAGAATAATAAAATACCCTGCTATTTTTTGCCCCCTAATTATAATGACCTTTAAATTGCTTCTCCAGATAACGCATTGATAAGTTCCTTTATCCCATATTTTTACGATACCTCGGCCCCGGGATATTTTGCCTTGCCAAGTGAGGTAATGTATTCTGTGGTCTGGAAGTAATTTTATGGACTGAGGTGATAATCTGGATCGGTATGCATTGGGCAGTTTTTCCAGAGACCATGTTTTTAAGGCTCCATTTCTTTCTATCATCAGGTCAAAATGATGAGTTTTTCTTTTTAGGTGTTTCTGAATAACAAAACGGGGCATACTTATATCCTAGGCAATGCTATTTAGGCGAAGTGGTAACTAAAATTTCATTGTTGCAATTATAGCAGGGGATTTTTGAGTTTTCATTAAATAGGACCATATTATATTTTTGTCCGCAACCAGAGCAGATGATCTGCCGTTGGGCCTGGAAATTAACCACCTTTTTTAACTGCTCGTCAGAAATGAATCCCTTCTTAACCATAATTTCTCCCAGCCGTAGAAAATGAGTGTCATTTATCATTAACTGCATTCCTAAGCTTTCTTCTACTTGTTTGTCCGTGGCAAATCCGAGGCGCATCAATAATCTTCCAAAAAGATTGTCTTGTTTAATTCGGCGAGATTGGTTTGCTTTAAGTTCAAGGTTTCTTTTCTGGACGTCTATCAGGAATTGTAATTGATGCGGTGCCAAATACTGCTTGGCTATCAGAAGTTCTCCCAGTGACCTCCATTGGGGGTTGTTTTTCTGCTCATTAAGGCATTCTTCCAGCTGTTCTTGGGTAATCAGCCGAGATTTTACCGCAATTTCCCCAAATACTAAATCTTCCTTTGAAGCCATAAGATTAATCCAATTAAGCTTTTTGCGTCGTTTATTTTATTTTTTGCTGCCAGATGCCTAATCTCTGATCTATTGAATATTTTATAAGTTATTTTTTCGTCAGGGTCAAGCTTTTGGGCTGTAGCTTGTAGTTTTTCAGCTATAAAAAGGTGCATTTTTTCGGTACAGAATCCCGGGCAGGTATAAAAATGCGTAATCATTTTTATCCGCCCTGCGACAAACCCGGTTTCTTCTTCAAGCTCTCTTTTAGCGCAGACTAGGGGACTTTCGTTCGGATTGAGAGTTCCGGCTGGGAGCTCCCAGATGTGTTGGCCAGCGGCGTAACGATATTGTCTGACCAGGATAATCTTATTTTTAGAGATGAGCGGTATAATCGCTACTGCGCCAGGATGGACTACGGTTTCACGGAATATCTTTAACCCTTCATTGTCTTTAAGGTGCGTTTTATAAAGACTAAAAACTCTACCGGAATAGACTTTTTTGTTATCGAGTATTTGCATAACTTAATCTTTTAATGGCCTGAAGTAAGATTGAGTCAGGTGAAGTCAGGGAGATTCTGATATAGCCCTCGCCATATTCCCCAAAGCCGACGCCTGGCGTGGTGTGTATGTGAAGCTTGGTTAGGAGATATTCGCAGAATTCCAGAGATGATTTCCATCCCCTAGGTAAGGGGAGCCAGATAAAGCAGGTGGCATCCGGGACTATCGGATCAAACCCTATTCGAGATAGCCCCCTTACCATGATATTCTGCCGGCGTTTATAGATTTCTCTGGTTTGAGCTATTTCCTTTTCGGTCTGGTTAGTGTTTTCTGTGAGCATCCTAGTTACGGCCCGCTGGATGGCCAGAAAGACACCGGAGTCGGTATTCATTTTTATCTGTCCAAGAGCTTCGATTATTTGTTGATTGCCGGCGGCCCAGCCGATGCGCCAGCCTGCGATATTAAATACTTTACTGAATGAATTTAATTCCACGGCGACATCTTTTGCACCTTTTATAGAGAGTAATGATATTGATGGTTTATTAAAATACATCTGGTTGTAAGCCGCATCCTGGCAGATGATGATATCGTATTTTTTAGCGAATCGAACCGCATCCTCATAAAATTCTTTAGGCGCATCGGCTGATGTAGGATTATTCGGATAGTTTAATAGCATTAACTTAGTCTTTTTTGCCAAGGATGGTTTAATTAGTTTTAAGTTCGGCAGAAAATTATTTTCTCTGAGCAAAGGCATATCTACCGGGATTCCGCCGGCCATTATTATTGCCGAGAGATAACAGGGAAAATAAGGGTTAGGCAGCAGAACTGCTTCGCCGGGATTGACTAAGGCCATGATCAAATGAACCAGGCCTTCTTTGGAGCCGATGAGAGACCATATTTCCTTGTCAGGGTTAATTCTAATATTTTTTTTCTTATGCCAGGATGCGATAGCCTGACAAAAATCCCGTGTGCCTTTATAGGGTGGGTAACGGTGGATATCGGGCTCGTTTAATGCCTCTTTGAGATACTTTTTTAGCCGTATTGAAGGTGGAATATCCGGGTCGCCAACCGAGAGGTCTATCAGATCGTTACATTTGGCTTTGACCTGGTCTCTTTTATGGTCAAAGTCAGCGAACATATATGGCGGAAGTTTTACCAGTCGCCTTGCCTTGATGTTTTTTAGTGCCATTAAATTGACTCTTGGTAAGTAATAATATAAAAGTACCCCCACAGGGATTCGAACCCTGGTCCTGAGACTGAGAATCTCATATCCTAGACCACTAGACGATGGGGGCATGGTTGCGGGGTTAGGATTCGAACCTAAATAGCAAGATTCAGAGTCTTGCGTCCTACCGTTAGACGACCCCGCAATCGGATTAGTGTAAATAATATAAGGCCGATGGTTTAGCAAGAAAAATATGAAAAAACCTATTATTGGAATTAACGGCAATCTTACCAAGGATGGGCGATATTCAAAGCTTAGCCAAGAATATAGCCGCGCGATTCTAAAGGCCGGGGGCATCCCGATTATATTGCCATCTTTGCCACTAACAGACAAGAGGGCTATAAAATGTATTATTGATAAAATAGATGGGTTACTTTTGAGTGGTGGACATGATTTATCCCCACGTTTTTATGGTGAAAGCACACTTAATAAAAAAGTTATTTTATTGCCGGAGGTAAAACAGCGTTTTGATATGGCTCTTGTAAAAACAGCATTTGGATGTAAAATACCGATTTTGGGAACCTGCTACGGAGCCCAATTAATTAATGTGGCTTTGGGTGGAACCCTCTTTCAGGATATTGCCGGCCAGGTTAAATCAGCTATAGGCCATAGAAAAAGTCACCACAAAGTATATCTCAGAGAAGGAACTTTACTGCACCGGATTATCGGGAAAAAATACATCATTACTAACTCCTCACATCACCAGTCTATTAAGACACCCGGAAAAAACCTACTTATTAATGCCCGGGCTCAAGACAGCATAATTGAGGGGGTGGAAATGCCAGGTGGTTTTTGTCTGGGGCTTCAATGGCATCCGGAACGGATGATAGATGCAAAGGAGCAGAAAGATTTATTTAAAGCTTTTATTGAGAGCGCATCGAGGTGAAAAACTAATGTCGATAGTTTTGATGGAGCCAGTTGAGGATATTTTTAACATGATGGATTGATGCGGTATAAATCTAAGGCATATTTTTCTGTATCCGCGGCTTGTCTTGATAGTAATATATTTTTTTATAGTCTTTTTTGTAAGCGATTGTCCGTAAGTCAATGGATAGCATAAGTTTTTCGCCATAGGATGTGCGAAGAAAATATAAGAATTATTTCCAGCTGTTCGGCACCAGAAATCTGGCAGATTCCGTCCTTTAACCAGAGGTTGATTTTTAGATATTCTTCTGAAGCTAGATGAGACATTCTTTAGAGTCATTAGTTCTGACGTCAATTTATTGTAGTCGACTGTTTTAATTCGCCCCGGTTCTTTAGGTTTATGTTTGATGCAGATTGGCAACCCCTGCTTTGCCAGTCGCAATACTTCAGTCAGAGCTTCTTTATCCATCCATTTTATACCTATGTAGAGCGAGGTGAATCTGGCATTTCTGCAGTAAAGGACTCCTTTTCTATATTGGGCGTCTTTCAAGAAATATGCCGATATCCAAAGAGGGTGATAGCCTTTCAGCTCTTTAGGCATTTTAGTAGAGTGCATTTCCCAGTGATAAAATGCACTGGGCTTTTTCATTTTTTCTGGTAATTTATTTAACATCCATGAGTCTTCAAGAGGCAAATAAGCCGCCACGTCAGAATAGGGGGTCCCTTGCTTCATAATGGCGCTGACTTTTTCCATATAACGGTTAAAATCAGGCAAGTCATCGGCGAAGTAACTATCAGGACCGACATGAACCGAGGCGTAGAATTGGTTATCACCGTTTTTGCGGTTATAAGGCATACCGTGCCAAAATATTTGATTAATCCCGTTTGCAAATAGAGCATCAACCAGAAGTTTCAAGTCGGCGGTTAGTTCATGTTTATAAAATGGAGCTGGGCCAGGCCTGGGTTTCCAGCCGTAAAGGCAGGTGAATGTTTCGGCAGAGACTATTTTAAGCCCAGCCAACGCCGCGGCTGAGGCAGGGATGACAGAGAAATCAGGGTTAAATAAAATTGCCTCTGATTCAGGAATATCAGTAGAAGCGTAAGCTGCCAGCAAGTCGGTCGGTGAGCCGTGGCATTGCACGCGTGATATTGCTTTTAGCTGATGGCAAATCTCTGTAAAAGGCTTATAAAATTCATTCAATACATATTCGGCCAGTAGTTTGCGATAATCATACCGTATAGACGGATATTTATCGAGCTTATTCATGAAAGAACTAATGGCATATCCGAATCTTCTCCGAAAATTTTGGCTAAACCCTTTGGTCCAGAGTTGGTCAGTATCTACCTCCCAAGAATCGCAGAATAGTGCGGACGGTGAACCTTTAATCGCTTTTATCAAAGCGCGGCTCATTAATCGGGAGTAGTTTTTTAAGGCTGCTTTATCAAGATGATTGAGTATATAGCCGGGCTTTGTGGAATGGGCGCTTTCCCAGGAATAATAGAGCCGTTGTTTGGACAGACCTTTGAATGTTCTTGAGGCGTCTTTCCTCTTAACAATAGAGCCGCCGAATGGCCAGAGCGAACCGAATGTAAAATCACATCCCAATTTGATATGGTCGGCATATGTTTTAGTAAAGCCTACTATTTGCGACCATTCCTGGCTGAGCCATTTCGGACCGTGTGGCTGGTTGGGTAATGGGTAAACCCATGCAATCTCCACGCCTCCGAAGTTGTTTTTCTTTAGCCAATTCAATTGGAAGCGAATATCAGCCGGGGTTATCCGATTGGAAAACCACCACCAGCGTGTATATGGCATTGATGATTTGTAGAGCATTTATTATAGTAACTGTTTTACTTTTTGAAAGACCTCTTCTACGGTAATGGATTCCATGCAGACTGGTTTATCGCAGCTCCGTTTTTGGCAGGGGCTGCAGGGCAAATTCTTTCGGATAACTACGGCTTTATGTGCGGCGTCAGAAGGCAGAAAAGGGCTGTAAACAATCGGGTCTTTGGGCCCGTAAAGCCCAATTATATTAGTTCCGATTAGATTAGCCAGATGCAGAGGCGCGGAGTCGCTGCCGATAAATAATTGCGAATGCTTTATTAGGGCGGATAGTTTATTAAGTGATAATTGTTCCGGAAAAATAAACGGTTTAAATTTCATCTGGTTAGCTATGGATTCCGCTAATGATTTTTCTTTCCCGGCCCAGGAAATGATGCAGATAGCTTTAATCTCTTTGATTAGTCGGTCAGCCAGCTCGGCGTATTTCCCCGGTGCCCAACGTTTAAATAATCCAAATTCACTCGTGCCAGGATGCAAGATGATTACTGGTTTTTCAGAAGGATTATTGTTGGCCATGAATTTATCAATATAAGATTTATCAGCAAGGCTGAATAGATACGGCATTTTTCCCCAATTAAGATTCTCTATTTTTATGCCGATTTTTTTTAGAATATAAAGATTTCGCTCAACGCGGTTTATTTTTTTATGGGGTAGTGCAATCTTGTGATTAGTAAAAAGCGTATTGCCTTCCTTGGCCGGATTCATTCCAATCCGGGTCTTGGCGCCACTTAACGAGGTGATTAGGCCGCTTTTAAGGTTGCCCTGGAAATCAATGGCTATATCAAATTTGTGGCGTCGTAATTCCTGAATTAGACCGAACGATTTGGTGATTTTATTATTGCCACGTCTGTGCCAGACAAAAACCTGGTCAATAAGAGAAATGTTGGCTAGCAAGTCCTTGGCCCGGTCCTCCACTACCCAACCAATAAAACTATTTGGGAAATTCTGCCTCAAGACCGTTAATGCCGGAATGGTGTTAATGACATCGCCGATGGCGCTTAACCGGACTATCAGAATTTTATTGAATTTCATTTCTTTTTAGTTTATATGATGGTTAGTTGATAAATGAATAAGGGCGAAGCCACCCGAATCTAACTTACCAAATTATCAACTGTTATCTTATCAGTTTATTGGAGAAAGTAAAGCAATGTTGACTGTTAAGGACGTTTTCCCTGATTTGGTGATACCTATATATTACAATGTCAAGGAATCAGCCGGCGAATGGCGTATTATCCACTCTGATTATGAACAGCCCATAGAAGCCTTGTTTAGTGGCGGATATAATACCTCTAATGGTAATACAGTCAAAGGCCGGGGGGATTACCCAATGGTAAAGGTAAGGTCCTCGACTGGAAAAGAAGATGAAGTCATTGTCAGGAGTTATCGGAGAGGCGGGTTGGCCGGGT